>ERZ791680.775-NODE-775-length-29846-cov-8.321540_pt1 | contig 29846 bp, 23 predicted proteins | sample MGYA00510051_ERZ791680 | MGnify/ENA primary metagenome ERZ791680 (study PRJEB30046, sample SAMN00715238) | human gut metagenome | study: EMG produced TPA metagenomics assembly of the A metagenome-wide association study of gut microbiota in type 2...
CGCTTTATACCTTTCTTATAGGCCTCGATAACGCGTTGGCGGAGGGCTTTCTGGGTTGAAAGCGAAAGCTTTCGACCATCAAGGGAGTTAGCTTCAGTCATCATTGTGGAATTATACCACAAATGTAAACTAAATCAAAGCCTTGTTAATAATATAGACTATAGCAGGAGTTCCCTGTATAGTTGACTGTAATGAGCTATTTTCTTCTGAAGCATGATGAAACTCTTACTCAGAAGAATAACTTAATACTGTTGCCTACAGTACTATTTTATATATGCATATAGGATCTCTGATGAAACAATTATTTACCCTGTTAGTTGCTTTATTTGCTTTTTCTTTGTCATCACTAGTCCAGGCTGGATCTACATTCTATCAACAACACGGAGAGTGGGCTTCTATGTTGTATTATGGAGAATCTAATTCTGTTGGACGAATTGTTCATAAAAATGGAAACTCCATTTTGCTCATCGACTATGGAGAAGACACTAATTTAGTTTTTGCCTTTCAAGATATACATACATCTGTAAATTTGAACAGAATTAAGGACAAAAATCCAACTTTTATTCCTACTGATCTCAGAGTTGATAAAAAGAAAGTTTATTCCGTTCAATCTGGTTTATGGGTAGATGTTAATACAAGAACCTTTTTTATCTATTTTCCCGTGAATGAACTGGGTAAGCAATTTTTTGACGATCTAGAAACCGGCAACACTCTTCGTATTCGTGTAGGTTCAGGAAGAAATGTTATCATAATAAATATTCCTTTAGCAGGTTTTACAGAAGCATCTCATAGAGCAAAAGAACTATATAAAGAATATTTAATTAGCAACGCTAGTGTTCGCGAACGAATAAGGAAGGAAGAGCAAGAATATTTTAATTAACAACTAATTATTTCCATTCAAAAACCCCGAGAAGAGCTTTGTCTTCCGGAAATTTCGGGGAAATCCCGTCAGTGTATACAAGGTTTCTTACGACCAAAAACTGATGTCACAGTATCAACCCCAGATTTTCTGAGGCAATCTTCACGAACTTTGAGTGTCTTGGCGATTTACGACTTTTCATAGGGAGTAGGCGGCATCAGATTGTGATAAGGTTTTTCTTCTTCAAAGCGAGCCCTCCTGGTTTGACGCCACTTCTCGGTGAAGAGCGCCCCGTTGTGCCGGTCGCAAAGACGCCGCAATTCCGCTTTGAGATCGTTGATCGAGGCCTCCGGCTAACGGACGCGTACAACGTTCCTGAACGAGTCGTACGCCCCCTTCCACTGCTACCTTGTAGCGAGGTTTGTTTGGCGTTACAGGAAACGGATTCGTTCCGTAATGTTCGCAAAACATGCTGAACGCCTCGCAAACTTTCGGAGCTACGGCATCGGCCTTCGTGACGAGTGCCGTGCTGTTGTCGAGATAGATGTACTGGGGAACGCCTCCAAAGAAATTCATGAGCTCGACCAGGGCAAGCCAATCGTCCCACGTCTGCTTGGGTGTGGCGTAGCAAAACGTGTAGTTCGAGTCCGGCAGGATGGCTACAAAAATCTGAACCGGCTGTCGCTCCCCCGTCTTTGGGTCCGTCAGATACATCGGGTTACCTGAGTTCGATCATCACAACCTCACTGGGCTTCCATTCGAGGGAGGCGTTAATTTTGGCAAGAGGTTCGCAGAGGTGAGCCGCAAAGGAGTCGTAATTGCGGCAGAAGACCGCGTAGGAAAGCTTCTTCCCATTGTCGCCGGCAATGCTGACGTACGGGTTCCAAAGCCTCTTGAGCGGAATGCAATTGCCCTTGTGTTCAAGATGAACGTAGTCCCAGTCGGGCTCACAGTGGTTGCCGATCGCTCGCCACGTTGGCTGTAGTGTAGCCATCAGCTCCTCCTGCGTCTGAGATTTGGCCTCTTGCCATGTCAAATTGGCCGCCGCGATTCGGTCAAAATACTTTTTCACGGTCGAAGCTGGAAAGCCGATGGCCTTGGCCGTGCGCTGGATGCTTTGCCCCAAGCCGTAATGCTTGATGAGCGAGCGGAGAACTTCTGTAGTTAATGCCATATTTCTCTCTTAAAATCTGGCAAATTGCCATAACTCCAGTTTAAGAGGCTTTCGCACTTGTGCGATTTCGGTCATTCGCGGACGCCACGCTTCTCATTCGCGCGCGAGCGACTTGCGTTCGGATTTAGGAGATTTCCGTCCGCGTTTCGTAGACTGTCATTCGCGTTACGACGACAGATGCTTGTACTTTGGAGATTCTCGTTCGGGATTCGACGACGAACGTTCGGTTTTACGCGACGGTCATTCGCAGTTCAAAGAAATCCGTTCGCTCGGATGCGATTCTGTACGCGGAACTTGGTGAGATTCCCTTCGAAGAGGTTGATAGAGTGAGAGCGGCCGGGTATTTTGGGTCGGACACCTGCTTTTTATTCGAACTGCAACGACATTCGTTCGCGTTCATGCAGACGGTATTCGCGTTTGTGCGATTTGCCGTTCGTTTTCGTGCGCGCAATGCATTTACACGCATGAAGATTTAAGTCTTCTCTTCGAAACGGACGGTATTGTCGAGTCAAATTAATAAGTTAGTCCCGGAGCGAATATAATCTTCGCTCCGGGAAACATCTTCAAGGTATGACATACCAACTGGAGTGTTTTTTACATAATCTTTCTCAGCATAGGCTTCACAACCGCCGCCGATTCGGCAATTCTTTTCCGACTGAGATGACGTACACGGGTGGTTTCAAGCGCTCCGTAGTGAGGTTGTCGATCTCCACCGAGCTAACACACGGGTTCTGTGCGTGATAACGCTCGTTCCGACAACTCTGCGGGCGTCGAAGCCGTCCAGGCCATCCAGACGAAAGGCGCCTTTTCTTTCTCGGTCTCGTCCGCGAAAGATTCCTCTACAAACCGAGGATTCTTTCGCCACAGTTCGATAGCGGATCCTTCGCTCGAATCGCAGACATACAAAAGATTCCACATCCGTACGTATGCACCGACTGGTAAGGGACGACCTAGCTCATGCGCAGCAAACTCAAAAGCGCTGAGAATGTTCCTCATTGTTCGATCGACGGTCGCGAACCCTATCTCTTTGGCCGGTGCAGACGAGTTGAGATTCAGCCCCAGGGCGGCCCCAACGCACACCCCGGTCCCACTCTCCAGCGGACGATTTAACAAATAAGATGCTGTCTTTCTCTTCAAATTGTGCTGTGTCGTAGTACATCTCTTTATCCTATGAAGAATAGCCTAGATGAAAAGTAAACTCTCTTTTGTGAAAATATATCTCTAAGCATCCAATTATAAACAGGATCCTTATTGGACAAAGGGACGTGGTCGCAGTGGATAAAGCTTTGTCCCAGTATTGTTTGTGTCCACTCCTCCGAAAAATTCTTCTGCCTCTTCCTTCATTTTGTTGTATTTATAGATTAACTCTTTGTTAAGAAGTTCTGCTCTATCCATGGCTTCAGAAGATCCCGACAATGGAAATGAGACGAGTACGGTATCGTTATCATGACTAGAATTATAACGTAGGTAAGAGCTGAGTACGGGCTTTTCATCTAATTTAAGATGAATACGAAGCGTCTTTCCTTCCCTAAGGTCGTTAAAAAATTGTTCTGGAATATCTTTATAAACGGTGAAGAAAATCATCTCTGTATCATAATTTTTAGACACTGACGACATAACTGTATGTATTTCTTTTTTGTCCACCCTTAAATTGATTTGCATAGTATTTCCTGCCATCAAAGAAACGTGAGGGTTAACAGAATGTTTCATGCCAAAAACAAGTTTCGTTTGATTTAGACTGTACTCAACCTGAAAATTAGCCTCTTCTTTATAGCAAAGCGCCTTTGCACTGCAGTATGCATCACAGAACACTAACGATTGCCATTGGTCATGAAATTGAGATTCTGATACTCGAGCCTTGGTCACAGTAATTATGCAAAAGCCCAGTAAAAGAACAAACAAACGAGACGACAATTTCATTACGAACTCCAATTTAAAAAAAATAATAAAACAAAGTTTTACTTTTGCATTCGTTATTCATATGCGTATTGAAAGAATTACTTTTCCATTGGATCGTTTTGTTTTAGAGTGATTGTGAGTCAAAGGGCGCTCTTATTCTCCGAGTGATGATCCAACTCACCGTTTTCGACACGAAGATGCCCCCGAGTAAATGCGCCGCACAAATACACACGCACCACGTCCCCGCTCCTATTCCTAAGAACGATGTTGCGGTTAATGATGAGCTTATCACCTTCGATAATGCTTGTTATCACCTAAATTAGGATAGGAATATCCGTATAGAGAACCTGAGCAGGTAGGAATAGATCATCTTGGGCCCCAGTCCGGCAACTCACGATACAGGTCGGGAAAACCGAGACGTCGGGCGATATTGTGTTGACAAACGGTGACTTCCTGCCAGATGCGGTTGCCGCGACCGTCATTGATCAATCGGATCGAGCTCAGGTAGTTGCGGATCTCCTTGAGAGTCATCTCGTCTCCGATAGGACGATCCATGATCGCCTTTCCCTTGACGATGCGCGTGGTCTTTTGCTTCATTCGACGATGAAAATCCGTAAGAATCGTCAATGCAACAAACGAAATCAGGAATCGTCCTTCCAGAGTCACGTCACTGTGAGCTCGAGCCACATTCATCTCGACATCGCTCTTCCCGCTCCGAAAGGCCTTCTCAATCAAGTCTCTTGCACAATAATTGTCGTAGACTTCCGCAGCCTTGGCAGGCATGGTTGAGACGTCACAGAAAAATCCGAAGTAGCGAATGGCCTCATTGATTTTTTTGTTATTACGTTCCAGCGTGCTCTTGCCCGGCAAACCGGTTGGGGTACGGTAGTAGGTCAACTTCCGACTGGCGAGCAACGGACATGCTCCGGTGTGAGCGTCGTCATCCCAATTTTTCCATTGGCTTTCAAAGTCCTCCAGATCTGCAAAGAACGCCTGGGTTTCCGTGGAGGATTTGGAGTCCGATCGGAAGACGTGAACCCAAAGCTCACGCTCGACACCATCTTCAAACTTGGGGTGGACGGGGACCGTCACGCCGAAGACGTCGCCGCGGATGTGCGAGCCGGCCTCCCGCAGCGAAGTGATTGCCTTTTCAATCGCCTCCCGAATCCATTTCACATCCATTGTCGCAGCGACGATAACCCTGCTGTCGTGGTCGACAAACTTTGCGAAGTTGTCCAAGGAGAAGTACCCGCGGTCCATCACCGCCGCGAAGATTTTCTTTTTGTCGTTGATCTCGTCGAACCGAAGAAGCATGTCGGCGACGGTGCTGACATCGGCGATCTGGCCGGGGAACATCCGGAAGAAAACCGGCATGCCGGTCTTATGCCCGAGCAAAAGCGCAAGTCCGACCTGTTTCTGATAACCGCCTTCTTTTCCCTTGCCGCATTGCACATATGGGTTGGCAACAGCCTCCGTGGCGATCCTCGTGGAATCGTACGAGAGGACTTCATCCTCGGGCAGTCTGGCGATACGGGCGTTGAAGAATGTTTTCCGCCAATCCGGTTGCTCGGCGAGTTCTCTGAAGAACTCCGTCATCTCCCTCGATTCCATGGAGTCCCAGTACGGCAAGAGTTTCCCGTTCACCCACGACTTGAAGAGATAGGCGGAATTCGAACTTGTATGCATCCAGTGAAAGGCGATGGCGAGGATCTTGTTGGCGTTGTCCGCTCCCCATGTCTGCGTGAGATCCTCCAACAAACCGGTCTCCTTTGCGATCGCATAGTAGACGGGAAATTCAGCCACCAGGATCGAGGAGAGAGACGACAGAAACGTCTGAGTGGACGGGTCTGTCAGATCAGCAGTCATATTTTTGCCTTTGCCCATGGAAGACTGGGCTTTCTTCAGAGCGCAACGCTTCGTTCCGTCGCGGTGAAAGAGGCGGCGGTAGTCCTCGGTTGCGTAGTACATGTTGTCCACAACGTACCCCAGGTACTCCCGTTTTTCCTTACCGCGTTGAGCAACGGAGTCCCAGTAGTAGCGCCTGACAATCACTCGGAAGTTCCCGTAGGCATCGCGGATGATTTTTGCCTTTTTCTCGGAAAGAGGGAACCCGGCGACATTCGAAGGATCGGGCAGGAGATTCACAGAGGCTTCAGAGGATAGGGAGATAGTTTTAGACATGATTATACGGACTTTTGAGGTCTCTTCATTATATCATAAAAATACGTATGTGTCAAAAAAAGATGCCCTCTGCGAGAAGACATTCTGAAGATTTTTTTACACCTCCGTACTTCCACATCCCAATTTAGGGCAGAAGACCTGGATTGGATGCCCCACATTTCCGTCGAAACCAACGTGCCGAACAACAAGTCCGAATGGCTTGAACCGGTGGACGACAAGACCTTCGCCGAAGCGAAGTAAGCGATTACGTACAAATCAGCGGAAAGCGGGACGCGGCAGAAACGCCGAACGTCCCGTTTCTCTTGACGGGCCAGCAAAATTCCGTCAGAGATCAAGTCTCGGACAGACAAGGAAGGGTGCTTCGGGGTAGAAGCGTTCGAGCGCGGTGCGGAGGTATTCCCTCGTATCCTGAGCGATGGTTTTGTCGTGCGAGGGACAGAAGTCGTTGAAAATCAGGCCCGCCAACGGCATGTCGCGGCGCTTCATCGCTTCAAGCGACAGAAGCGTGTGGTTGACGGAACCGAGCTTCCCAGAGGTCACGAACCAGACGGGCCAGCCATTTTCGGCCACGTAGTCGATCGTAAGGAGCTCTCGCGTGAGAGGCACCATGAGGCCGCCCGCACCTTCGACGAGCACCGTCTCGTATTGGGCTTCCAGCGACATGAGCGCGCATTCGATTTTCGCAAAGTCCACCGTCCGTCCCTCGAGCTCGGCCGCCAGATGGGGCGAAGCCGGGTAGCGGAAGGTCTCGGGCATGGTCCGCCCGTCGAGGTCGGCGGGAAGAAGGCCCTTCCCCATCAGACGGCGGTGCGTGAGGATGTCGGGCGAAAGTTCGTCCGAACCCGTCTGCACGAGTTTTGCGGTGACGACGTTTCGCCCTTCGCGAAGAAAGCGTCCGGCAAGCCATCCGGTCGCGATGGTCTTCCCCGCGTCCGTGTCGATGCCGCTCACAAACTGCAGCGTCATGATTTTTTCTCCAAAAGCATGGTGACGGGATGATAGGTGAGATGTACGCCCTCCGCGGGACCGCGGGCGGCAAAACGAGTCCGGTAGGCCTCCTCAAAGGCGAGAAGACTTTCTTTTGTCCACCGAAAGCCTCCGTGGGTGCCCGTAACGCCCGTGGCTCGCAGGTGTCGAAGTACCGCGCGGGGAGAGGCAAAGCACTCGCGCCGGACGTCATCCGAGCGGTGGTGCAAACGAAAACCCGCGGCGAGGCGGAAAAGTTCGGCCGCGTCGGGGTAGGCGAGTCCCTGCCCGGTGAGAGCCTTCACTTCACGACAGTTCTCGGGACCGTAGGTGACGATCGCCGCAAGCCCCCCGGGACGAAGTCGCCGCCGAAGGTTTTCAAAGAACGCTTCCGGCTTCGAGAACCACTGCAGAACCGAGCCCGCAAGGACGAGATCGAGCCCGTCGGGCCAGGCGAGCAGCTCGGCGTCGCCGGGCAAGAGTACGGTCTTCTTTCGGACCGTTTCGGGAAGGCGTTTTCGGGCTTCGACGGCAAGTTCGGGTGACAGATCGTTGAGCCACAGGGCGTCGATTTGCGATCGGACGGCAAGCGTCCGGCTCCAACGGCCCGTGCCGCATCCCACTTCAAAGACCCGTCCGAAGGACGGGCGAAGACGAAGCAGCTGCGCCGTCAGACGATCGGCGGCTTCGCGCTGCACTCGGGCGTGTTCTTCGTAGGTCGAAAGGGCGCTCGAGAAGCGCGCGGCGACGGCGTCAGACGTCTCCATGAATCGCCCTTTGCAGTGCTGCGGGACACCAGTGCGGTTCATCGGTGCACACGGGCGTCACGTCCAAAATTCCCCAAGCGCGCAGCTGCGCCGCGGCGGGAACGATCCGGTCGGCTTGCGCAATGAAGGCGCAGAGCTCTTCGACGCGCGTGCGAAGGTCTCCTTCGAAGGGCGCCTCGCGGTAGGTGTCGCGCAGAAGCCGCAGTTCGCGTCCCAAAGAGTCGAGCGTGCGCTCCGTGCCGCGAAGCGTCCGCGCTGCTTCGACGGAACCCGTCATGTTGAGGAGAAACCCTTCGAGCGTGGCTTCTCCGAAACGGTCCGTCGTGCGGTCAAAGACGACGGGCGGAATGCCCAGGCGCCGGTCGATCGGCGAGAGCGTTCCCGCGACCGCCGTGAAGCGCCGCACGGGAATGGGGCTTTCCATCACCCAGTCGGCCGCGATGCGCACGCCCAGGGACCAACCGACGACGTCGACCGTTTCGTAGTGGGAGAGGTCGGGGAGCGCTCCGACGGCGCCGTTAAAATCCCAGAGCAAAAAAAGATCCTGTCCGCCAGCGGGGCGAAGGTCCCGGAAGCGCTCGGGAGACGATCCCCAGCCCGCAAAGAAGATCGTGAGGCTTCGGGCGTCGGGATCGTGTGCGAGAAATCGATGTTTCACAGGGCGAACTCCGTCTTGAGGCGCGTGAGCGCCAGGCAAAAGGCGTCGATCTCGTCGTCGGTGAGGTTGCTGGCGAGCGAAATACGAAGCCGGGACGTTCCTTCGGGGACCGTGGGCGGCCGCACGGCCGAGACGAGAAAGCCCGATTCTTCGAGGCGCTTGGCCGCCGCGAGCGTGCGGGCGTTGTCGCCCAATATCCAGGGAAGAATCGGCGTGCCGTGGGCGGGCGCGTCCGAGCCGAGCGTTTCGAGAACCTTGGCTTCGAGTCGGCGAAGCCTTGTCTGGCGATCCGACCACGACGGTACGTGCGAGAGAACGAAGGACGTCCACGCGGCTTGGAGCGGCGACTCCGCCGTCGTGAAGATGAGGGGACGCGCGTAGTTCGTGACGAGTGCGAGCCAGTCGGGATCGGCCAGGAGCGCCGCGCCCGAAGAGGCCGCGGCCTTGCCGAAGGTGAGGATGCGAAAGTCGATGGCGTCCTCCACGCCCGCCTCTTCGGCGGGTCCCCGGCCGTTCGCTCCGGAAATCCCGAGGCCGTGCGCGTCGTCGACGGCGAGCAGGACGTTCTGCCAACGTTTTTTGAGCGCAACGAGCTTTATGAGGTCCGCACGGTCGCCGTCCATGCTGAAGACGCTCTCCGTGAGGATCACGACGATTTCGTGCTCGGTCGCGACGCGCTCGAGAAGACGCTCGAGGGCCGCGCAGTCGTTGTGGGGATAGCGCAGAAACCCCGCGCCGTGGCGCTTCGCGGCGAGCAGTCCGTCGATCATGCTTGCGTGGACGAGCCGGTCGGCGAGAAAGAAGACGTCCTTTCCGAAAGCCGCGGCCAGGGCCGCGATGAAGCCCGTGTTGAGTTGCCAGCCCGAGGGAAAGAGAAGGCTCTCCCGTCCGTAGAGGCGACGGAGCACCTCGCGAAGGCCTTCGTGCGCTTCGCTTTCCCCAAAAAGCAGGGCGGAGGAGCCGCTCGCGAGTCCGAAGCGCGAGAGGGGACTCTCAAAGAAGGCCTCACGAAGCGCTCTGTCGGTCCCCGCGCCCAGGTAGTCGTTGCCCGCGAGCGAAATCACCCCTTCGGGGCGGCGCCGGATCGTGCGAAGCGAACGGGTTTCCCGGAGATTGGCGAGCGCAGCCTGCAGTCGGTCGGTCACGCTCATGCGGCGATCCCGTGCGCGCGAAGGCCCGCTCGGAAGCCCGCGGTGAGGCGTTCGAGCTCTTCCTCCGTCATGACGAAGGGCGGCATCAGATAGGCGATGTGCCCGAAGGGACGCGCCCAGACGCCCTTGTCGACGAAGGCCTTCGTCACGGAGCGATCGGGGGCCCGTTCGAGTTCCACGACGCCGAGCGCCCCGAGAACGCGCACGTCGACGACCCCGGGAAGGCCGCGCAGGGGTTCGAGCCCGCGTTTCAGTGCGCTTTCGACGCGCGCCACGTCGGCCTGCCAGTCGGTCTTTTCAAGGAGTTCGAGGCTGGCGACGCCCGCCGCGCAGGCGAGGGGATTCGCCATGAAGGTGGGGCCGTGCATGAGGGCGTGCGGCGCCGCGCGCGAAATCGTGTCGGCGACGTCGTTCGTCGTGAGGACGGCCGAGAGCGTGAGCATCCCGCCGGTGAGGCCCTTGCCGATCGTCATCAGATCGGGCGAAACGCCCGCCCATTCGGAAGCGTAGTAGCGGCCCGTGCGCCCGAAGCCCGTGGCGATCTCGTCGAAGATGAGGAGAATGCCGAATTCGTCGCAAAGTCGTCTCGCCGCCCGCAGGTACTCGGGGTGGTAGAACCACATGGCGCTCGCCCCCTGCACGATCGGCTCGAGAATGAAGGCGGCGATCTCGTCGGCGTGCGCGGCAAAAAGGGCGCGAAGCGCGGCTTCGTCTTCGGGGTTCCAGTCGCCGTCAAAACGCGATTGGGGCGAGGGTGCGAAGAAGCGTCCCGGCAGAGCATCCCCGAAGACCGTGTGCATCCCCGTCACGGGGTCGCACACCGACATGGCGTTCCAGGTGTCGCCGTGGTAGCCCTGCCGCGGCGTCGCAAAGGTCGTGCGCGTGGTGCGCCCCAAGGCCATCTGGTACTGCACGGCCGCCTTCATGGCGACCTCGACCGCGACCGAACCGCTGTCGGCGTAGAAGATCTTCTCGAGCCCCGCGGGAGCGTGCTGGAGAATCAGGCGCCCGAGCTTCACGGCGGGCTCGTGGGTGAGCCCCCCGAACATGACGTGGGACATCGTTTCGATCTGCTCGTGCATGGCGCGCTTCAGTTCTTCGCGGCCGTAGCCGTGGAGCGCGCACCACCAGGAGCAAGTGCCGTCCAAAAGGCGACGTCCGTCTGCGAGCACGATCTCGCAGCCTTCGGTCTTCGCGACCTTGAGGACGGGCGTCGGATCGATCGTCCCCGTATAGGGGTGCCAGAGGTGGGCGCGGTCGAACGCCAGATCGTCATCCAATTCGTAGCCCGCTTCGCGCACGCGCTTTTTGTCCTCTTCGACGCTCGAGCCGACCGTCGTCAGAAGGTCGCCCGCAATGGCGCTCGTGATCCCGATTTCCAACGCCTTTCGTACCGTTTCTTCGGAAAGCCGCGCGCGCCCGCCCGCAAAGCGAAGGTGCGCCTTGGGGAGGAGAAAGCGAAAGACCGCGACGGTGCGCAGAAAATCCTCTTCCGAGAGAAGAGGCGTCGATTCCAGAGGCGTCCCCGGAATCGGCGCGAGGAGGTTGAGCGGCACTGACGGCAGATCCAGCTCGCGCAGGGTGAGCGCAAGGTCGATGCGGTCGGCGGGCGATTCGCCCATCCCGACGATTCCGCCCGAGCAGAGGTCGAGCCCCGCTCGACGGGCGGCGAGAAGCGTGTCGATCTTGTCCTTCGTCGTGTGCGACGAGCAGACCTTGGGGAAGTAGTCGGGAGACGCCTCGAGGTTGCAGTGGTAGCGAACGACGCCGGCGTCGCGCAGAAGGCGGAGTTCGTCTTCCTTCAAGAGTCCCGCGGAAACGCAGACTTCGACGCTCGTTTCGCGGCGCACGGCGCGCACGAGTTGAGCGAGGTCTCGCACTTCGCGCGGCGAAAGCTTTCTTCCGCTCGTCACGAACGAAAAGCGCGGAATCCCCGCGGCTTCGGTGCGGCGGGCGGCTTCGAGCGCCGTTTTTTTGTCGATCAGCGGATACTCGGGGGCGTCGGTTCGGAAGTGGCGCGACTGCGCGCACCAGCGGCAGTCTTCGGTGCAGCGGCCCGACTTGGCGTTCACGATCGAACAGAAGTTGAAGGCGCGCGGCGCCATGCGGCGCGTAATTGTGCGCGCGGCGTCGAAGAGTTCTTCGGCGGGCGCGTCCCAGAGCCGGAGGGCGTCGTCGCGGGAAAGCGATTCTCCCGAAAGAACGCGCGAAAGGGCGTCGGAAACGAAGGAAGGCAAAATGTTCTCCTAAATTTGCGCGGCGTCTCGCAACGGTCGCCGGCGGCACGGTCTTGGCGCAACCGACTTCTTTTTCTCGGGTGTTTGCGGTCGGAATGCGGATTAGGGGAAAGCCTAAAGTGTAACGGCCGACGGTTTTCTTTGCCGTCGGCCGTTGAGATGATGCGCGTCAGGAAATCGACTCGATTTCTTCGGAGAGTTCGAGCCACTCGGCTTCGAGCGCTTCGATCTGCGGAACGAGTTCTCCGTGCTCGCGCGTCACGCGCGCGACCTCTTCGGGCGACTCCTCGTAGAAGGCCGGGTCGGCGAGACGGGCGGCGAGAACCGAGAGCGCTTCGTTTTTCTCGGCCATCTTCTTTTCGACGACGGCGAGTTTTTTCTGCAGGGGCTTTCGGAGCGCCGCGATGCGGGCGCGCTCCTGGGCTTCAAGACGCCGCGCCTCCTTCTTGTTGACGTTCGCTTGGCGCGTGTCGTCCGACTTGAGCGCGGCGCGCTCCTGAGCGAGCTGTGTCTTGCGGTGCTCGAGCACGAGCTTCGCGTAGTCGTCGAGGTCGCCGTCGTAGGGCTGCATCGCCCCGTCGTGGACGAGCCAGAGCGAGTCCGTCGCCGCGCGCAGGAGGTGCCGGTCGTGCGAGACGAGGAGCACCGCCCCTTCGAAGGTCGAGAGCGCCATGGTGAGCGCTTCGCGCGTTTCCATGTCGAGGTGGTTCGTCGGTTCGTCAAGCACGAGAAGGTTGGGCTTTTCCCAGGCGAGAAGCGCCAGAGCCAGACGCGCCTTTTCGCCTCCGGACATGGGGCCCACGGGAGAGGTCGCGAAGTCGCCCGAGAAGCGGTAGCGCCCGAGGTGGTCGCGAAGCGTCTGCTCGCGCTCGTCGGGCGCAAGGCGGCGCATGTGTTCGAGCGGCGTTTCGTCCATGCGGAGCGCATCCAACTGATGCTGCGCGAAGTAGCCGATCGAGAGGCCCTGACCGCGGCGAAGATCGCCCGCGAGCTTCGGGAGCACCCCCACGATCGTCTTGATGAGGGTGGACTTGCCGGCGCCGTTCACGCCCAAAACACCGATGCGGTCGCCCGAGCGGATCGAAAACGAGACGTTCCGAAGAACCGTCAGGTCTTCATAGCCCGCGCAGAGACCCTCGGCGTCGACGAGGTGCTCGGGCAAACGCTCGGGCTTCGGAAATTCAAAGCGCCACTCGCGCTTCGCGCGCACGGGCTCGACCGACTGCAGGCGCTCGAGCATCTTGATGCGCGACTGCGCCTGACGGGCTTTTGAGGCCTTGTAGCGGAAGCGCTCGATGAAGGCCGTGAGGTGAGAGGCTTCGCGCTCGAAGGCTTTGGCGGCCGCGTCCTGGAGACGGAGCTTTTCGATGCGCTGCGCTTCGAATTTCGTGAAGTTCCCGGCATAGCGCACGATCGTGCCGTCTTCGATCGACCAGATCGTCTCGACCGAGCGGTCGAGAAACTCACGGTCGTGCGAGATGATGAGAACGGTCGCTTCGACGTGGCGAAGCCAGTTTTCGAGCCAGATCAGACTGTCGATGTCGAGGTGGTTCGTCGGTTCGTCGAGGAGCAGAAGGTCGGCCGGACACATCAGCGCGCGGGCAAGCGCCACGCGGTTTCGCCAACCGCCCGAGAAGTCGTAGACGAGGCGCGTCGCGTCGGAATCGCGAAAGCCGAGACCCGCGAGAATCGTTCGCGCCTGTGCTTCGATCGCGCCTTCGTTCAATTCGGCGAGTTCCGCGTGCGCGGCGGCAAGTGCCAGTTCGTCCGTGGAGTTTTCGAGTTCGGCGAGGCGCTTTTTGGCCGCGACGAGCGGCGCGTGGCCCGAGAGAACGAAGTCGAGGACCGGCACGTTTTCCGTCACGAAGGACTGCGCGACGTGGGCGACGCGCTCGAGGGGCGGGCGTTCGATGTCGCCCCGCTCCGTCGCGAGTTCTCCGAGGACGGCCGCAAAGAGCGTGGATTTGCCGCAGCCGTTCGGGCCGACAAGTCCGATGCGTTCGCCGGGCGACGCCGTGAGCGTGGCGTTTTCATAGAGCACGCGCGTGCCGCGCGCGAGGGCAAGGTGCAACAGTCGGAGCATGGGAAAAACTCAAAAAGGCCGCGCAGACTCGGCGCGCGGCCTTGATTGAACAAAACGTCGTGGCAAATCAGGCGAAGTAGGCGAGGAGCGCTTCCTTCGTGACCATGAAGACCTGATCGTCGCCGCCCGAGACGGAGAGCCACGTAAGTTCCAGTCCGGGTAAGAGCGCTTCGACCGCTTCAAGGCCGTCTCCCACTTCGACGATCAGCATGCCGCCGTCGTTCAGGTGCTTCGCGGCTTCGGGGAGCATACGGCGAACGACGTCCATGCCGTCCGCGCCCGCAGCGAGCGCAAGGCTCGGTTCGTGGCGATATTCGGTGGGAAGCGCCTCCATGCTCGCCGTCGTCACGTAGGGCGGGTTCGAGAGAATGAGGTCGAACGTGCGGCCTTCGAGCGCCGAGAAGAGGTCGCCCTGAACGAGTTCGAGCGTGTCGTCCATCCCGTAGTCATGGCGGTTGATCTTGGCGACTTCGAGGGCGTCCGCGGAAATGTCCGAGCCCGTCACGGCGGCGTTCGGGAAGGTGCCCTGGGCGAGAATCGCAAGGCAACCCGAACCCGTGCAGAGATCAAGGACCGAGCCCACTTCATAGGGGTCCTCGACCCAGGGGGCGAGGTCTTCTTCGAGGAGTTCGGCGATGTAGGAGCGGGGAATCAGGGCGCGTTCGTCGATGTAGAACTGATGGTTCGTAAGCCACGCTTCCCTGAGAAGGTAGGCCGACGGCGTCTTTTCGTGGACGCGGCGGTCGATGAGGTTCACAAGACGCAGGAGTTCGTTGTGCGTGAGCGCCGCGTCGAGGAATTCGTCGAAGTGCTCGAACGGGAGCTTCAAAGCGCGGCAGATGAGAAAGGACGACTCTTCGAAACTGTCGTTGCAGCCGTGACCGAACGAGATTTCGGCCGTTTCCATTTCCGTGATGGCCCAGCGGTAGATGTCCCGGATGGTCTTGAGGTTGTGCAGGGGATCATCGAGAAGAGGCGCGATTTCGTACATGTCGTATTCCGAGAGAAAAATCCAAAGGTGCCGCAATTATAAGGGAGTTCGAAGGGAAGACTTTCCGGCGTACGGACGCCTTGGCGCAGCATTTTCCTTCCGAAAGGGTCTCTTCCTGCGTTCAAAGGCCCGCATCGGTACAATGACGGGTCCCTTCCGAACTTTTTTCCTACCCGACGTGCGTCTTCGACAAATCAAAATCGCCGGCTTCAAAAGCTTCGCCGATCTCACCGTCATCGACATCGACGTTCCCCTCACGGCCATCGTGGGTCCGAACGGCTGCGGCAAGTCGAACATCATCGACGCCGTGCGGTGGGTCCTGGGCGAAGGGCGCGCTTCGGAACTGCGCGGCGAAGCCCGCATGACCGAACTCATCTTCGCGGGCTCCACGGCCCGCGCGGAGCTCGGGCGCGCGAGCGTGGAGCTGATCCTCGAAACGGACGGCACGCTCGAAGGCCCCTGGGGCGCGTATGCGGAACTCTCCGTGAAGCGCGTCATCACGCGCGACGGCGACTCCACGTATTCGATCAACCGCCAGACCGTGCGCCGCCGCGACGTGCAGGAGCTCTTCGCGGGGACGGGACTCGGAACGAAAAGCTACGCCATCATTTCGCAGGGGACGGTGAGTCAGTTCATCCGCGCGCGTCCCGAAGAGCTTCGCAACTACTTTGAAGAGGCGGCGGGCGTGGGGCTCTACCGCGAGCGCCGTCGGGAAACCGAAACGCTCCTGCGGCAAACCCGTGAAAACCTCGAGCGCGCGGCCGACCTGCAGACGGTCAAGAAGGAAACGATGGAGCGCCTGCGCGCCGAAGCTGAAACGGCGGCGCGCTGGGAAAAGCTCGACGAAGAGCGCCGGAGCGCCGAAGCGCGGCTTTTTTGGGGACAGCGCGAAGAAGCCCGCGCCAGCGTGCGCGAGATGGACGTCGTGATCGGAAATCTTTCGCGAGCGGTCGACGAGACGAAGGACCGCTTACGATCGCTCGAAGACGCCGGTCCCGAAGCGGAACGCCGTTTTGAAACCGCCCGCAGCGAAGCGCTCGCCACGGGCGAACGCGTGCGCGAAGCCGAGCGAGAAATCGCGGCGCTCGAAGCCCGTCTCGCGGAAGACCGCCGCCGCAGGGAGGAGGCCGCCGACACCCTGCGCGCGGCAGAAGACGCCGTGCGCGAAAAGGAAGCGGAACGTGCGGAACTCGAGGCGCAGACCCAACAGGACCGGGAACGCCTCGCGCAGCTCGAAGTGGAGGGAAAAGCCCTCGAAGAATCGGTCGCCCGCGCGGCGGACCTTACGATCTCGGCGGAAAAGGCGTTGGCCGAGGAGCGGCGCTCGACCGAGGTCGTCGAGACCGAATGCCGCCGCTGGGAGTCGGCGCTTGAGAGCGCCCGTGCGCAAAAGCGTTCGTTGGAAGACCGTCTTCAGTCGCTCTCGCGCCACCGGATGCTGCAGCGCGACGCGGAACGCCCGGTCGTGCCCGACGCGGCGGAAGAGGAAAAGCTTCGCGACCGAAAGACGCTTGCGCAAAAGGATCTAGAAGAAGCACGGGAAGCTCGGGAACGTCTCGGACGCCGCATGGCGGACGCCGAACGGAGCGTGCGCGAAAAAGCCCGTGAATACGAAAGGGCTTTGGCCGAAGAACGCACTGCGGCCGCCAAATGGGAGGCCGCGCGCGAAGCGCTCGGCCGCGCCGAAAAGGCGGGCGATCTCGATCGATGGCTCGAGCGTCGGGGCCTTTCCGCCAAGCCGCGCCTTTCCTCGCTTGTTACGGTCGATCCCGCCTGGATCACGGCGGCGGACGCCGTGCTCGCCGAAGAAACGGGGGCGCGATGGCTCGATAAGGACGGGGATGCCGCACGCCTCACGGGGGAGCGCGCCCCCGCCAAGACCTCCTTCTGGGGTCCGGGCGCTCCCGAGTCGCCCGAAGGAAAGGCGGCCCTCAGCGCGGGCGGCGTGACGCTTCCCGCTTTTCTTTCCGTCTTCAGCGTGCCCGATCCGACCGTGAAGGACGTTCTTGCCGAACGGCTCGCAGGTCACTACGCCGTCGAGAGTCTTGAGAAGGCGCTCTCCCTCCGAGAGGAACTTCCCGCGGGCGCGACGCTCGTCACGCCCGAAGGGGACCGTGTGACGCGGGGAAGAGTTCGCCTCTGGGCCCGCACGACGGAAGGCGTTCTTACGCTCTCGGAAGCCGTGCGAAAGACCGCGGCGCGGCACGCCGAAGCGAAAGCGTCGTTCGAGCGGATCCGTGCGGAACAAGACGAGGCGCAGAAAAACGAAAGGGCACTTCGCGACGCGCAGCGCGATCTGCAGCGTCAACTGCGCGAGACCGAGGAAGCTCTCAAAAAGGGCGAATGGGCGATCGAGCGTTTTCTCGAACGAAAGCGCGAGGCGATCAAACGCCTCGAAGAGCTCGAGCGGCGCGAAAAGCTCTGGGCTGAAGAAGAGGCGGCGCTTCGAAAGAATCGGGAAGAAAACGACGCAAAGCTTCGCGAACTTGAAGCGCTCGCTCCGGAGCGGGCGAAGCGCCGGGACGAAGCGCGCGCTCAAACGGAACGCGCCCGCTCGGCGCTCGAGCACGCCCGAAGCGAACAAAAGGCGCTCGACTACCGCGCCAAACTGATGGCGCTCGAAGCCGGGGAGTGCCGCAAGGCGCTGTCCGCCGCGCGGGTGCGCTTTGAACGCGTGGAAACCGACGTGAAGCGCGAACGCGATCGGGCCGAAAGGGCCAGGGCCCTCCTTGAGGATAAAGGCGAGGAGCTCGCCGAGGCGCTCGAAGTTCGCCGCGCCGCTCAGGGGGAAGTTCGCCGCCTTGCCGACGAAGCGCGGGGCCGAGAAGAGGCGGCGCTTCGCGAACTCACGGGCTTGCGCGAAGAGGAAAGAAGACTTCGCGGAGAATTGCTGCCGCTTACCGAAACGATCGGTCGCAGGCAGACCGACCGGCAGGCGAAGTTCGTTCTCTATGAACAGTTCGCCGAGCGTTTTCGCGAGACGGGATTCGACGAAGGCGTCGTGGCGGGTTTGGCTGAACGGGATCCCGCTCGCGTCCCCGTGCTCAAGGTGCGGCTCCAAAAGCTCGCGGGCGAGCAGCAGCGCTTGGGCGAAGTGAATCACGCGGCGCTCGCGGGGCTGCGCAAGGCCGAAGAAGAGTACGAAACGGCGAGGCGGACGATGGAAGACCTCGAAGAGGCTGCTAAAACGCTGGAAACCGCCATCCGCAAGATCGACGCCGAAACGAGGGTGCGCATCCGCACGACCTTCGAAGCCGTCGCCCGGGCCTTTGAAGAGACCTTTACGGAGCTCTTCGGCGGGGGCGAAGCGAAGCTCGTTCTGCGCGGCGACGACGTTCTCGAGGCCGGCGTCGAGGTAACGGCGAGGCCGCCCGGAAAGAAGAACGCAAGCCTCACCCAACTCTCGGGGGGCGAGCAGTCGCTTGCCGCGACGGCGCTCGTCTTTGCGTTTTTCCGTTTGAATCCCGCGCCTTTCTGTCTCTTGGACGAAGTGGATGCGGCGCTCGACGAAGCGAACCAGGGGCGTTTGGCGTCGCTCTGTCGGCGCTTGTCGGAGAAGACCCAGTTCCTTCTCATCACGCATAACCGCGTGACGATGGAGTACGCCGACGTCCTGATCGGCGTCACGATGAAGGAACCCGGCGTGAGCCGCGTCGTGAGCGTCGACATCGAAGAGGCTTCGGGCTGGGCGCGGACCGCCTGACGGGATCAGCGCGGGAAGCGGTAGTCGGGGCGAAAGTCCTTGTCGATTCGAATCACTTGAAAACCGTGGCGCACCGCCACGTCTGCCATCTTTGCGTGTTCGGCAAGGAGCTCCCCCTTGGCGGGCGGAGGCCCCAACCGTCCTTCCGCCGCTTCGGCGTGGCGAAGGATGTCGTCGTAGTGCGCCTCGATGTAGGCGGGCGTCATGACGAGCGCCGCCGCAAAAATGTGTCGGCGCTCCTCGAATTGGAAGGATTCGGCCCAGTTTCCCGGAATGTAGCCGCCCTCGACGATGAGGCTTCGTCCGTTTTCGATTGCGGTCCGCACCATTTCCCGCACGATCGGCCAGAGTTCTTTGGTGAGCTCGTCGTCGTCATAGGGCGTGAGCGTTGTCTTGCCGCTGCGGATGAGACCCATCTTGAGGAGGTCGAGAGAGAGGACGGGAATGCCGTAGCGCTTCATGAGGCGGTCGGCGAGAAGCGTCTTGCCGGAATGCGTGGCGCCGGTGAGAAAAAGGATGCGGGATGTGTTCGGAACCATGGAAAAATGTTCGCGTGAGGTCGTTCGGACCACCATCCTAGGATCCTTTTGGCGGAAAAACTCGAAAAAGAGGTAAAAAAGGTCGCGGACGCCCGATCTGCGCAGTTCGGGCGCACTTCGAACACGGTACAATGCATCGAATTGGGGCCGCTCGGGAGGCGTAGCGGTCGATCGAATAAAAAATCCTTTCGGACAGGAATCATGCTCGGACAAACGGAAATCGTCCTCTTGGTGTTGGTCGTCCTCGTGGTGGCGGTCTTTTTCATTTGGCGCTCCCGTCAACGCGTGCGCACGGCGAAGAAGACCGGCAAGATTCGCGGAGATTATGCGGTCGAAGACGTCCTGATGAAGTCGGGAGAAAAGGAGGCGCCGTGCAAGACCGAACCCACGCTCGCGCCCGAAGCGGAAGGAAAATCGGTCTCTCCCGCCGCAGCGGCGGACGCCGCGCCCTCGGACATTCCGCCTGTCTACGACGTGATCGAAGAGGAAGAGGAACGCAAGCGCGCCGCCGAAGAGGCGGCCCGCGCGAACGCCGAAGAGGCCGATACGTCGCCCGTTCCGACCGGGTCCGAATGGCCCGCCGTCGACACGGCGCTCGAATGGGTGCTCGACATTTCCGCGCCGGACAACACCACCTTCAAGATGGGCGGGCTCGACAGTCTGCGCCGCGAACTGCGCGCGCTCAATCTTAAGCTTCCGCTCTTTGTCTGGACGCGGAGCGCCGAAGACGGTCTCTACTACGAGTGTGACCGTCTGCAAAAGAGCGCCGATCACGTCGTGGTCGCCGTGGTGCTCGCCAACCGCGCGGCGCAGCTCGACGAGCTGACGGCGTCTTCGGTGCTGCAGGTCCTTGAAACGGTGGCTACGCAGTACGACATCAACGTGCGTCTTTCGCAGGAAATCCCCGAGGCCGTGGCGAGCGCGAAGACGCTGCGTCAGTTCATCCGGTACTACGACAACCGTCTCGAACTCGAAGTCGTGCCGCTCGATCCGAGCGTCGACTTCACGCTCGACGCCGTGGCGAAGCTTGCCCTCGCGTCGGGATTCGAGCAAAACCGCGGGGGCTTCGAATACCGCGCGTCGGCCGAGAGCCTCGCGCCGGAGATCACGCTTTCGCTCACGGCCGCCGAAACGCGCGGTCTTCGCCTCTCGCTCGACCTTCCGCTTGTGCATGAAGGGCGCGGGGATTTTTCGACCTTCCTGCGCCTTGCAAACCATTTCTGCGGACACCTCCACGCGGCGCTTTCCGACTGCAACGGCAAGCCCATCGGCACGGCCGAGGCGATGTACATCGAAGAGGCTGCGCGAGAGAGAATGCGTGCCATGAAGAAGGCGGGCGTCGTCGCGGGGAGCGAGCGCGCACGGCTCCTCTTCTCGTAGGCGAGCTGACGAATCCGCCTCCCAAACTTCCGACCGGCCGAGAAACGATTTCGGCCGGTTTTTCGACTGCAGGGACACCGAATGCTCAAAACCCTTACGCCCGAAGAAGCTGAAGTCGCCGCGCGCATGCGGGCGATGGAAAAGGATCTCGACCGCTGGGCCTATGAATACTATGTTTTGGATGCGCCCAGCGTGCCCGACGCCGAGTACGACCGGGTCTGGCAGGCCTTGGAAGCGCTCGAAGCCGAACACCCGGAGTTGAAGAGCCCCGTCTCTCCCACGACCCGCGTGGGAGGCGCCGTGCGCGAAGATTTGGGGAAGGTCGTCCACAGAATTCCGATGCTCTCGATTCACACGGAAACGGACGTGACCGCGGCGGGCGCCGCGGCCTTCGATCAGCGCGTGAGAAAGGCCCTCAACCTCGCGGACGACGCTCCGCCCGTCGAGTACGACTGCGAACTCAAGTTCGACGGCCTTGCCGTGAACCTTCGCTATGAAAAGGGCTTTTTCGTCTCGGCTGCGACCCGCGGAGACGGGGTGACGGGTGAAGACGTGACGGCGAACGTGCGCACGATCCGCTCGGTTCCCTTGTATCTTCCCGAAGGGGCCCCCGAAGTGCTCGAAGTGCGCGGCGAAGTCATCATGCACAAGAAGGACTTCGAAAAGTTGAACGCGCTTCGTGAAGCACGCGAAGAAAAAACCTTCGTCAATCCGCGAAACGCCGCGGCCGGGTCGCTTCGTCAGCTCGATCCGAGCGTGACGGCCAAGCGGGTGCTCCACTTTTACGCCTACAGTCTCGGCGAAGTGAGCGATCCCGACTTTGCGCCCACGCAGTCGGCGATGCTTGAACGTCTTGAAAAGATGGGCTTTCCCGTCGCGAAGTTCCGCCGCGTTGTAAAGGGCCCCGAAGCGCTCGCAGCCTTTCACGAGGCGGCCCTGGCCGAACGTCCCTCGCTTCCCTTTGAAATCGACGGCGTCGTCTACAAGGTGAACGACTTTGCGCTGCAGCGCGAACTCGGCTTTCTCTCGCGCGAGCCCCGTTGGGCGTGCGCGCACAAATATCCGCCCGAAGAGGCGCTTACGGTTCTCGAGGCGATCGACATTCAGGTGGGCCGCACGGGCAAACTCACGCCCGTCGCGCGTCTTGCGCCCGTCTTCGTAGGCGGCGTCACCGTTTCGAACGCGACGCTTCACAACGAAGACCACATCGCCTCGCTCGATCTCGCGATCGGCGACACCGTCGTCGTGCGCCGCGCGGGAGACGTGATTCCCGAGATCGTGCGCACGGTCCCCGAACGTCGCCCCGAAAACGCCGCTCGCTTCAAGATGCCCGAACGCTGTCCCGTCTGCGGTTCGGCCGTGATCCGGGACGAAGAGGAAAAGGACAGCCGCTGCACCGGGGGGCTTTACTGCGGAGCTCAGGTGAAGCTTAGCCTCGTGCACTACGCCTCGCGCCGCGCGGCGGGGATCGACGGACTCGGTGAAAAGGTGGTCGAGATGTTGGTCGACGAAGGGCTCGTGCGAACGCCCGCCGACCTCTACAAACTCACGGTCGAGGCGCTTACGCAGCCGATGACGACGCTTTCCGAAGGGGGAAAGCCCAAAAAGCGCATGGGTCCGAAGGCCGCGCAGAATCTCGTGGACAGCATCGAGCGCTCCAAGCACACGACGTTTGCGCGCTTTCTCTATTCGCTCGGCTGCCGCCACGTGGGCGAAGCCACGGCACTCGCGCTTGCTCAACACTTCGGTACGCTCGCGAAGCTCGAGTCGGCCGAACTCGAAGAGCTCACCGCGATCGAGGACGTGGGCGGCGTCATCGCAGAGAGCGTCTTCGCGTTCTTTCGCGAACCCCACAACCGCGCCGTGATCGAGGAACTCGTCCGAGCAGGCGTCTCCTGGCCCGCCGTCGAACGGCGAACGAGCGAGCTCGCGGGAAAGACCTTCGTTCTGACGGGCACGCTCCCCACGATGACGCGAGACGAGGCCAAGGATCGTCTTCTCGCCGTGGGTGCCAAGGTTTCGGGTTCGGTGAGCAAAAAGACGGACTTCGTCGTGGCCGGGGCCGAAGCCGGATCCAAACTCACCAAGGCCGAGCAGCTCGGGATCCGCATTCTCGACGAGGCGGGCCTTCTCGCGATGCTCGCAAAGGCCGAGAGCGGGGCGGATCCCGGGCCGGCGGCGCCTGAAGAGACCGAGGTCGCTGCGGCCGAAAAGACGTCGGGGACGGACGAAAAAACTTCGTCCGAAGAACCCGAGCAACTGTCGCTGTTTTCCATTTGAGGAGAGAAGAACATGTACGCACTCATCGGCGGATCGGGATTTGAAGGAAACGACGTGATCCGAGTGACCGAAGAGGTCGAAATGACGACTCCCTACGGGGCGCCCTCGGCGCCGATCGTCTTCGGGTCGCTGGGCGGCGTGGAGATCGCCTTTTTGCGCCGCCACGGCGTTCGGCATGAATATGCGCCGCACCGCGTGCCCTATCGGGCGAATCTTTGGGCGCTCTCGAAGCTGAAGCTCTCGGGCGTCATCGCCGTCGGGACGGTGGGCGGCATCGCGCCCGCGCTCGGACCGGGGGCGCTCGCCGTGCCCGATCAGCTGATCGACTACACCTGGGGGCGGGAAGTGACCTACTTCGATTCGCCCGAAACGGGCGTTCGTCACGTCGACATGACCTGGCCCTTCGATCGTTCGCTCTCGCGCCGCCTCGTCATGGCCGCCGGACGCCTCGGCGTCGCCGTGGAGGAAAAGGGCGTCTACGCCGCCACGCAGGGGCCGCGCCTCGAGACCGCGGCCGAAGTCGAGCGCATGCGTCGCGACGGCGCCGACATGATCGGGATGACGCTCTATCCCGAGTGCGCGCTCGCGCGCGAGCTCGGTCTCTCCTACGCGGGGCTCTGCGTGAGCGTCAATCACGCGGCCGGCATGGGCGAGAGCGCCGAGTCGATCGACTTCGAGGGACTCAAGGACGCCGTCGCCAAGGCCGTGCTGCGCGCGGTCGACGTCGTGACGGAAGTCGTGCGCGACTGACCAACGGGTGTTGACCAAAAACGCAAAAAGGGCCCGCGGCGCAGAAGCCGCGGGCCCTTTCACCATTCAAGACCGATCAGGCCTTTTCGACCGGGATGGGAGGCGCCGTGAAGATGTCTTCCTCGTCCACGTGGAAGTCGGCCGTGGGAGCGTTGCGGGCCGCACGGCGGCGGCGCGAGGCCGCGCGGGCCTCCTCCTGTTTGGCGAAGACGCGGGCGTTGAAGGGACGGGTATGGAGCCCTTCGATGAGTTCGAGCATTTCAGGCGTACCCGTGAGGGTCGCGAGCGAATACTTGTTGAGGTGCGCGTAGAAGGCGTCGGTCGCTTCCTGCGAGGCGCGCAGGAAGTTGCAGGCGGGCTTCAGGGCGCATTCGGGGTTGTCGCACTGATTGATGGGGCGGTCTCCTTCGAGCGTGCGCACGATGTCGCCCACGAGGAGTTCATTGGCCGGACGCGCGAGCATCACACCGCCTCCGCGACCGCGGTGCGCGGCGATCCAGCCCTGACGGGACATGAAGTTCACCACCTTGACGACATGGTGGCGCGACCAGTTGAAGCGGTGCGAAAGTTCCGCAACCGTTACCATGTTGCGGGGCTTTTCGTACGTGAGGTACATCAGCACCCGCATGCTCAGATCGGTGAATCGAGTGAATCGCATAAAGTTGCCGTTTAGCAGAATGGATGGAAAAAAGGGTCGGTGCGCGAAGCGCGCAGGGTTTATGACTTTTGTCTCTCTATTGTAAAGGAAAGATTTTTGCGTCAATAGAGGGGATTTCATTGGAAAAATTCTTTTTCCCGCCGTTCGTCTGAAAACTGCCTCCTCAAAAAGTCGGGGGCGCCTGGAAGAGCTGTTTCCCGATGAAAAGGGCGCCCCGGGCGGTTTTTCGGTGATGGTGCGACGGGCTTTGAGCTCGGACGCGGATTTCGGTGCGATAATGATCCGTCTTCCATTCAATCCCCTCAAAAGCGCAACCATGACTCTGAAAAGTGAAATCCTCGCGAAGTTCGTCGTTGAAACGACCTTCGAATCCATTCCCACCGACATGGTGGAAAAGGCCAAGCGCCACATTCTCGATTCCGTCGGCGCCGGGATCGCCGGAGCCCGTTCCGTTGAAGTCGCACGCCTCATGGCGACGCTCGACATGGCGGGCGAAGGCTCGGGCCGCGCGGTGCTCTGGGGCGACGACCGCCGCCGCACGCCGCTCGTCGCGGCGCTCGTGAACGGCACGGCCGCGCACGCCTTCGAACTCGACGACACGGGCGGGTGCGACCACTCGGGCGCCGTCGTCGTGCCGGCCGTCTTCGCGGCCCTTACGCTCGTCGACCGCGTGATCACCGGGAAGGAACTCATCACGGCGGTGCTTCTCGGCTACGACGTGGCGCGTCGTGCGCTCGAAGCCTGCGGCGCCTACGAACCCCACAACGCGGCGGGCTTTCATTCGACGGGGACCTGCGGTCCCTTCGGCGCGGCCGCGGCCGCGGGCCGCATTCTGGGCCTCAACGTCGAACAGATGACGATGGCGTTGGGTCTTGCCTCCTCCTTCTCGGCGGGGCTCTGGGCGTGCGTTCACAACGGGGCGCAGAACAAGCGCCTTCACGCCGGTCATGCCGCGCAGGGCGGCCTCATGAGCGCGCTCCTCGCGAAAAACGGCTTCACGGGGCCCGATCAGATCTTTGAAGAGGTCTGGGGCGGCTTCAACAAGAGCTTCGCGCCCACGTCGAGCGTTCCGGAAGCATGGACCGCCGATCTGGGACACCCCTGGAAACTTCACCGCGTGTCGATCAAGCCGCATGCGAGCTGCCGCTCGACGCACTCCTCGATCGACGCCGTGCACGACATGATGCGCGACTTCCATTTCACGGCAGACGACATCGAAGAGATCGAAGTCGTGATCAACCCCTTCGTCTACGGCATGTGCGGCGCCTACGACCGCAATCCGATGAACGCCGCGCAGCTTTCGATTCCCTACAGCGTCGCAGCCTTCCTTGTCTTCGGCACGGCGCAGCTGCCGAGCTTCTCGCGCACGAGCCGCGAAGATCCGCGCATCGAACCCATGATGAAGCGCATCAAGATGACGGTCGACGACACGCAGAAGGACGACGACGAACCGATCGTGCGCGTGACGCTCAAGGACCGCCGTCTCTTTTCGCTTCGCGTTCCGATGCCGCTCGGCGCCCCGACGAATCCCGTCTCGGACGAAGCGCTCCTGCAGAAGTTCCGCAGCGTCTCGACGATGTCGCTCTCCGCCGACACGGTCGATCGTCTCGCCGAACTCTTCCTCACGCTCGAAGACGTGGACGACGCCTCGGTCTTCCTCCCGCTTCTGGGGGACACGCCCGTCACCCGCGGTACTTTTGACGCCTGATTGCGAGGCTTCCCGTACGAAAAATCCCGGCTTCGGCCGGGATTTTTCGCATTTTTTCCCCTCGAATCGCATCGGGTAAGCAAAATTACCGACTCCAAATCGGACGGAATTCAATACAATTTTCAAAAATCCATAATCCGCGCCGAACAAGGCTTTCCCCTTCGCCCGTTCGACGCCGTACTCTCTCAAAAGGACTCAACGATGGCTGACAAGACCACCGCCAACGCTCCGGCAGCCGATCCGACCGCACTGGAAAAGCCGGGGATCGGGGGCTACATCTCCTTCATTCTCGCCGTTGTCTTCTTCTCCGGGTTGTGTGAAACCAAGGAGTGGTGGGGCATCTTCGACTTCACGGTCGTCAACGGCAGCTTCGGTCAGCTCCTCTCGAGCGTCAAGGATCAGGCGGGCGAACTCATCACCGCCACGTCGAGCTTCCGCGGCAAGGGCGGTTCGGGCGCCATCGACGGCTTCATGTTCGCCCTGACGCTGGTGCCGCCGATCATGTTCTCGGTGGCCATGATCACGGTCTTCGAATACTACGGCGCCATCCGCGCCGCGGGTTACCTCCTCAACTTCGTTCTGCGTCCCCTCATGGGGCTTCCGGGCTACACGGCGCTCGCCCTCGTGGCCTCGCTGCAGTCGACCGACGCCGGCGCCGCGCTTACGCGCTCGCTCAAGGACGAAGGACGCCTCACGGAAACCGAAGTGGAAATCTTCGCCGCCTTCCAGATGACGGCGGGCGCCGCGGTCGGGAACTTCCTCTCCTCGGGCGTCGTGATCTTCACGCTCGTGAACGCCGACAACCTTCCGGCCGTTCCCTCTTCGATCGGCATGTGCCTCGGCGTGATCCTCCTCGGCAAACTCTTCTCGGCCAACCTGATGCGCCTCCTTCTCATCCGCAAGTCCCTGCGTGAAAAGAAGAGCGCCGCCTAAGGCTCTCAGAACACCATCAAAACCGGAAGCCTCCGATCGGAAACTTCCGGTTTTTTTCCGCCTGTTTTTCCTGAAATTCGATCATGACCGCTCCCGCTTCCTCCCGTCCCCTCATCCTCGTTTCGACGGACCTCTTCGGCGACCCCGTGCGCGAAGGCATCCGCCGTCAGTATCTCGACGCCGTGATCGACGCCGGCGGTCTTCCCGTACAGGTCCCCGTGGGGCTCGACGAAGACTCGATCGAGGCGCTCGTCGAAAGCGCCTCGGGCCTCCTTTTGACGGGCGGCGCCGACGTCGACCCGAAGCTCTACGGCGAAGAAAAGTCCGAAAAGTGCGGGGCGATTCTCTCCGAACGCGACGAAGCAGAGTGTGCGCTCACCCGCGCGGCGTTGCGCGAAGGACTTCCCGTCCTCGCGATCTGCCGGGGACTGCAGGTGCTGAACGTCGTCGCGGGCGGTACGCTCATCCAGGACATTCCCGAAGAGCTCGGCCTCCCCCTTACGGCCCACCGTCAGGAGGGCGACTACGTTGAAACCGTGCACGAGGTTGAAATCGTTCCCGGCACGCTTCTCGCCTCGATCGTCGGGGAGGAAAATCTCGCCGTCAACACGAAGCACCATCAGGCCGTGAAAACGCCGGCTTCTTCCCTTCGGGTCGTCGCGAAGAGTCCCGACGGCGTCGTCGAGGCGCTCGAAGACCCCGCCTTTCCCTTCGTGCTCGGCGTGCAGTGGCACCCGGAAATGCTCGCGAAGACGATGTCCCGGCACAGGGCGCTCTTTGAAGCCTTCGTGCGGGCGGCCCGAGAAATTTGAGATCGGAAGAGAAGGAGGAAAAGAGGGCTTCTCCAGGGCGCTGAAAGAGCCTCTTTTCAACCAATCGCAACTGTTTGCGGCATATTGTCGACAAAAGCGATTATTTCTCTAAAGCTTGCGTTTCCTCAAAAAGAGAAGGGTGTTGTATCCGTTGGTAACCGTCAATCCGATTGATAGAATCTCCGTCAATTTGAATTCCGCACTCTTCTGCGGACCCAACCCTCCCTCATCGCCTTCCGGGGCGAAGCTCAATCTTTCTGGATAGACAAAAATGGATCCGATGTTCTGGTTACAGTTCCTCGTCGTGATGTTCTGCGTCGCGGTCGGGGGACGTTTGGGCGGCGTCGGCCTCGGCGCTGCTGGCGGCCTCGGCGTGTGCATCATGGTGCTTGTGCTCGGCGTGCAGCCGGGATCGCCCCCCGTCTCCGTTCTCCTCATCATCACCGCGGTGATCGCGTGTACGTCCGTGCTGCAGGGTGCGGGCGGTCTCGATCTTCTCGTTCGCCTCGCGGAAAAACTCCTTCGCAAGTGGCCGCGCGCGATTACGTTTGTCGGTCCCTTCGTCTGCTCCTTCTTCGTGATGCTCGTCGGCACGGCCTACGTGGCCTTCGCCGTCTATCCGGTCGTCGCCGAAGTGGCCGCCTCCGCCAAGGTTCGTCCGGAGCGCGCCGTTTCGGCTTCGGTCATCTGCGCCGGGATCGGCGTGATGGCCTCTCCGATGTCGGCCGCCATGGCCGCCATGGTCGGGATCATGAGCACGCAGGGCGTCGCTTTCTGGCAGATCCTCGCCGTGTCGGTGCCGACCTTCCTGTGCTCCACCGCCTGTGCGGCGCTCTCCGTCTTCTGGCGCGGCAAGGAACTCGAAGACGATCCCGAATTCCAGCGTCGTCTCGCCAACGGCGACTACCAGTGGCTCGCGGGCGGTGAAATGACCGCGAACTTCAAGCCCGAACCCTATGCCAAGCTCTCCGTCACGATCTTCCTGATCGGCATTCTCTGCTCGATCCTGATCGGTTCCGTTCCGGGCCTGCGCCCCGAATGGACGGTGGGCGAAAAGGTTTCGCAGCTCCCGATCCCGTCGCTCATCCAGATGGTGATGCTCGCGACCGCCTTCGTGATCATTCTTCTGTGCCGCGTGCCCTCGCACAAGTTCGCTTCGGGCTCGGTCTTCCGCTCGGGCCTCATCGGCGTCGTGGGCGTCTTCGGCATCGCTTGGCTCACGGGCACCTTCTTCGATCAGCACACGAAGATGCTTTCCGACGTCTTCTCGTCGGCCGCCCAGGAAGCCCCGTGGCTCTTCTGCATCGTCGCCTTCTGCCTTTCGACCGTGATCTTCTCGCCGACCGTCTCGACGACGATCATGATGCCGATCGGCCTCAAGCTCGGCCTCCCGCCCGAATTCCTCGTGGGCACCTGGGCCTGCTGCTACGGCGACTTCCTCGTCCCGGGCGGCGCGCAGATCGGCTGCACGGCCTTCGACCGTACGGGCACGACGAAGCTCGGTTCCTTCGTGATCAACCACTCCTACCTGCGTCCGGGCCTCGTCTTCGTGGTTTCGGGCACGGTGATCGGCTGGTTCTTCTCGAAGCTCGTCTTCTAATCCGAACGCACAAACCTTCGGTTTTCACGGCGCGGCGCCTCCACGGCTCCGCGCCGTTTTTTTTCTTCGGGGGTAAACCCTCGTGGGCAAAAAGTCGAGAAAACCATTCCTATGCAGGCGCTTTTCGGAAAGCTCTTTTCAAGGATCGGAAAACAGAAATATTTAGACACACTTAAATGTGGTGTTTTCGATCTTAGGGTATACCAGATCAGTGAAATGTCCTATATACTTCGTTTTGTCTGTTGAACGGGTTAACCCTTACAGCAGTCACCTCCAAGCATTGTGTTTTTCTCTCCTTTTCACAATGCCGAAGATGGTGGTCATTGGGCGGTGCCGGCTGGTCCCCGGCATTACCTTCCGTCGGAAGTGCTCCAAACTTCGACGGTTCTCCTTTGTGGCAGTCGAGAGGCGCGGAAGTTGGTCACTTCCGGTCTTCTCCCGGTCAAAGAGCGCCTTCGGGTGATAAAAATGGATATGAAGGGGCGCGTTGTCTGACTCAAAGGTGGCGCCTTCACCC
>ERZ791680.791-NODE-791-length-29262-cov-10.576916_pt1 | contig 29262 bp, 26 predicted proteins | sample MGYA00510051_ERZ791680 | MGnify/ENA primary metagenome ERZ791680 (study PRJEB30046, sample SAMN00715238) | human gut metagenome | study: EMG produced TPA metagenomics assembly of the A metagenome-wide association study of gut microbiota in type 2...
GTAGGCAGCCGCCGTTTTTTTTCAGACAAGAGAGATCCCTCCGGAACGACACACTTGTTCCGGAGGGATTTTCTGTTTTAGGGGTATTGCTGTTTGTTTTTCAGTTTCTTTGGGCTTATTTGATATTGCAGTTGTTACTTAAGATATCCAATCGTTTGTTTCTATTGTTTTTTATAGTTACAATTGTTTATGGGGAAGTATGATAGATTGATCTCGTTAGATTTCCAGTTCTGATGTCAAACAGAATGATTGTCCGGTATCATAGATTTCAGGTAACCATCTTTTATGATTACTTCTTCTTCTGCGATCATTTGGCGAAGAACAGTTTTTATCTGTGAAGAAGGATACTGAAGTTGTAATAATTCATCTGTGCAATGGGATTGTCCGTCAGCAAGAAGTTGTGAAATCAAACGGCGGATTTTTTCTTTTTCTCCTTTGTTTTCTTCACTGAGACATACATCACACTTCATGCAGTTATGTTCGTTTTCCTCTCCAAAATAGTGAAGAAGGACACGGCTTCTGCAAAAATCTTCTTCTGTAGCATAATTAATAATAGATTCAATCTGTCGCTTATAATTTTCTTTTCTGATTTCGTATATTTCTTTGGGAATAACGATTCTGTCTTTCTCAATACGTTTACAGCAGAATGTAATGTATGAGCTTCTTTTGTGAGGAATATAGTGCAGGATTCTTCTTCTGTTTAGCTCAATAAGATCATGGTATACCTCCTCTGGCGTCAGGTTACATAGAGTAGCCAGACGGCTTTCATCAATAAATACGTAGTCACTGAATACACCGCCATATGTCCTTAGAATCCATTGCATGAGTAATTCCTGGCTTTCCTGGCATTCATGAATTCTGTAAAGTTCGTCTCTGTTGAGCAGGAAGTGCAGACGTGAATTATTTTCCTGTTCATCCGTATAGTCGATATATCCTGCTTGTGTAAGGATTTTGAGTGCACTGTAGGCTTGTGTGGGAAAGTGTTTGAAGTTGTGACAGAATTCCTCCAGATTGAATTCTCTGGTTACATTCATGCCATCGCCCATGGCAAGCTGACAGTAGTAGCAGGCATGTTCATAAACCGTTCGTATGTCTTCCTTTTCCGGATAAGTATCCGGTATGCGTTTCATCATTTTGGTACGGTCGCTTTTCTGGTAAAGCAGGACTGCATAAGCAGTTTTACCGTCTCGTCCTGCACGGCCGGCCTCTTGAAAGTAAGCTTCTATTGAATCTGGCAGATCCATGTGTATGACGATCCGTACGTCCGGTTTGTCTATTCCCATACCGAAAGCATTGGTCGCTACCATGACTCTGATCTCGTCTTGTTGCCAACTGCGTTGTCTGATATCTTTTTCTGCATCGTTAAGTCCGGCATGATAGAATGTGGCGGAAAAACCGTTTTGACTCAAAAAGGCAGCAGCTTCTTTTGTACCTTTACGGTTGCGGGTATAAACAATGGCCGAGCCTTTTACGTTATTAAGAATATGCAGAAGTTCACCAGACTTATCTTCTGTTTTCCGAACTACATAAGCCAGATTCTTTCTTTCAAAGCTCATTCGGAAAACATTTTCCTTCTCGAAACCCAGTTGAAGTTGGATATCCTTGACTACTTCTGGTGTAGCTGTGGCTGTAAGCGCCAGTACAGGAATACTGGGCAATAGGGCGCGGATTTCTGCAATACGAAGGTAGGACGGTCTGAAATCGTATCCCCATTGTGAGATACAATGCGCCTCATCGACCGTGAGAAAACTCACGGTCATGTGACGCAGTTTGCTTTTAAACAGTTCAGTGGTCAGACGTTCCGGTGAAACATAAAGAAATTTGTAGTTGCCGAATATACAATTTTCCAGTGTGACGATGATTTCGTTTCTTGAAAGTCCGGAATAGATTGCAGCCGCTTTGATTCCTCTTTTTTTCAGATTCTGAACCTGGTCTTTCATCAGGGCGATGAGTGGTGTGATGACCACACATATTCCTTCTTTGCAGAGGGCGGGAACCTGAAAGGTGATTGACTTACCTCCTCCTGTAGGCATCAGCCCCAGTGTGTCTCGTCCTTCACCTATACTTTCTATAATTTCCCGTTGTATACCCCGGAACTGGTCATACCCCCAGTATTTTTGAAGAACGGAAAGATAGATGTCGTTCATTGGCTGTTTTTTCAGTATGTTTTCGGATCATCCTGACTAGGTTTGATATCTTCTATCTGCAATTGGATTTCGCCTCTCTTATGCGTATTTTCCTCCAGTGTATAACAAATGTCGAAAGAACGTTTGGTTTTGATGTATCTTGCTTGTGAACTTTGTCCAAAGGCAATACCATTCATTACATTGTTGCTTTTATTGTCTACAAGCTCCAGTTTGATATGTTCCTGTTCACGTCCGACTACCTTGCTGGTGCCGTAATCATACACATGTCTGGTACAGAATACCGGTTTGGGATTATCCGGTCCGAATGGATTAAATCTTTTCAGATCATTGTAGAATTTGTGTGTGATGTCTTTAAAGTCCAGCAAGGCATCAATATCGATGACGGCTGAGGTTTGTTCCGGTAAGATATGTTCTTCTACGTAAGTTTCAAAACGTTTCCTGAATTCAGGTACGTTTTCCACTTTCATTGATAATCCGGCAGCATAAGTATGTCCGCCAAAGTTTTCCAACAGGTCCCTACAGCTTTCGATTGCCTTATAAACATCAAATCCTGAAACAGAACGTGCTGATCCGGTAGCCAGATCGTCCGTGCGTGTCAGTACTACGGAAGGTCTGTAGTAGATTTCTGTCAGGCGTGAAGCAACGATACCGATCACCCCCTTATGCCATTCTTCATTGTAAATGACGATAGCACGTTGTGAGGTTTCCTTGTTAAGATTGGCTACAATATGGTTGGCTTCTTCGGTCATGGACTTGTCGAGATCCTTGCGCATGTCGTTATAATGATTGATGCGTTGCGCTTTTTCCAGTGCGGCATTGTAGTCCTTTTCTATCAGAAGAGCTACTGCTTCCTTGCCATTTTGGATTCGTCCTGACGCATTGATTCGCGGGCCGATTTTGAAAATAATATCGTTCATCGTTATTTCCCGTTCACTTAAGCCGCATACGCTGATAATGGCTTTAAGACCAATGCTTGGATTGGCATTGATCTGTCGGAGACCGTGGTAGGCCAGAATTCTGTTTTCCCCCATGATAGGTACGATATCGGAAGCGATGCTTACAGCACAGAGGTCAAGCAGCGGTATAAGCTGGCTGAATTCAATGCCGTTGCTTTTGGCAAAAGCCTGCATGAGTTTGAAACCAACTCCACAACCGGAAAGATGAGGGTAGGGATAGGTAGAGTCAAACCGTTTAGCGTTAAGGATGGCTACTGCCGGTGGAAGAATATCGTCAGGAACATGGTGGTCACAGATGATGAAGTCTATGCCCTTCTCTTTGGCATAGGCAATCTCGTCTACAGCCTTGATACCGCAATCCAGGACAATGATCAGTTTGACGCCAGTGGCTTCTGCATAATCCACGCCTTTTATGGATACACCATATCCCTCTTCATACCGGTCTGGGATGTAGTAGTCAATGTTGGAATAAAATTGTTGTAAGAATTTATAGACTAGTGCTACGGCGGTACAACCGTCGACGTCATAGTCTCCATAAACCATAATACGCTCTTTACGACCCAATGCGTGATTAAGTCGTTCTACAGCCTTATCCATGTCCTCAAAGAGAAACGGATCATAAAGTTCCGTCAGTGATGGTCTGAAAAAACGTTTGGCTTCAGCTACGGTATAAATGCCGCGTTCTATCAGCAGACGGCCTAGTATAGGGCTGATATTGAGTCCTTCAGCCAAGTGTTTAGCTGCTTCTGCTATTTCGGTTGTTGGAGGTTCGTATTTCCATTTGTAATTCATTTTATATATTGTTTTTTCTTTTTTCAGTCTCAGGATGGCGGAATATATCAACATTCCCCCAATCATAACGTAAAAATAGAAAAAAAATACAAGAAAACCGCGGTTTTCAATAAATTAAATTGAAAACCGCGGTTATTATTTTAGTCTGTAAAGGTCTGTACAGGATTATTTCAGTCCCAATTTTTTAAGGATATGCTTGGGTACTGCATCCTTGTGTACCACGATATTCATGGTTTTGTAAGCTACGAAAGCCTTGGATGCATACCATATACCGTTATACTTGCCGGCTTTGCCCCATGAATTCTTTACCATATAATATTCTTTTCCAGTCTGGTCTTTGGCGATACCGTAGATCTGCATGCCGTGATCATCAGTTGTTTCCCAGTTGTCGTAAGCCTGCTGACGCATTTCCTGAGTTACTTTGATTTCAGGTGCAGGTTTTTTGGTTGCTTCAGCACGCTTTTCAGAAGCGCTGAGTCCGAGCCATCTTGCAGCGTCTGAACCGGTGAGGTCTTCGGCTTTCATGTCAGGCATAACTGCTATTCCGTCACGTGTAAAGCCAAGTTCGCTGACGTCAGATCCCCAAGCAATGGTAAAACCGTTGTTGATGGCATTGTCAAATACTTCCATCAACTCATCGATCGGAAGGTTATAGGAAGAAGCCCAACGCCAGTTATCCTGAACCTCAATCACAAACGGTTTGTAGAAAGGATGGTGAGTGTAAGAAGTCAGAGAGATATAGTCGTCCATGTTCAGGCCAAGGCTTTCCATATAACTCTTCGGCGTATATTCCTTGCCTTTGTAAGTGAACTTCTCAGGACATTTGCCAAGGTAAGCGTCATAGATACCACTGAATGCCTGTGTCCATACGGGTGAAAGCTTGCGCAGGTCACTCTTGGCCAAGGCACGTACGAAAGCACCGGCAACGAGGTCTACTTCATTATGGTTAGGCAGCGTATCGCCATACAGGGTACCGGGTTGTGGCATGGCTTCCTGAGGAACGATACCATAGTTTTGCATGCAATAGATGACGTCATAGAAGCTTCCGCCCTGTGAGTAAGAAACGTCGCCGTGAGTGCGGACAGTTTGTTTGGCACGGTCTTCCATGGTTTTGTGTACGACGAACATTTCGCATAAGTCCTGTTCGCCCTTACCCAGACGGATAAGTTCTGATTCAAAGAAAGACAGAGAACTGAAGCACCAACAGGTACCGCTCTGATTCTGGTTCTTAATAGAGGTAATAGGGTTTTCCTTTACAGTTGTAAAGACAAATCCTTCTTCTTTTTTATCTTCTTTTTGGTCTGTATTCTTGTCCTGTGCTACAGCAAACAAGGAAACGCAGGCCAATGCAAAAAATAAAAATGGCTTTTTCATTTCGTTTAATGTTTTTGTGATAGATGTTATTATTAAAATGTTTAAGAATGATATTTTTCCATATAAGCTTCCACTTCGTCAATATGGTATGGTATGCGTTGTTCGCCCAAGATACGGCAACCGTCAGCTGTGATCAGCAAGTCATCTTCAATTCTGATTCCGCCGAAATCCTTATAGGTTTCCACTTTTTCGAAATTGATAAATTCCTTGTTGATACCTTTTTTATGCCAGTCATCAATCAGTGCCGGAATAAAGTAGATGCCCGGTTCATCAGTCATGACCCAGCCTTCCTGCAGGCGTCTTCCGCAACGGAGACAGTTGGTTCCAAACTGGTCGGAAGGTTGTACTTCGTCATCGAAACCGACATATTTCTGTCCGAGTCCTTCCATGTCGTGTACGTCCATACCCATCATGTGTCCCAGACCGTGCGGGAAGAACAAAGCATGTGCACCGGCACGTACGGCCTCATCCGTATCTCCTTTCATCAATCCGAGAGCCTTTAGTTGTTCGGTCATCAGACGTGCTACCCCCATGTGTACATCCCACCATTTGATGCCAGGACGCGCGATTTCGATGGCATAGTCATGGCACGCTTCCACAATCTGGTATATTTCACGTTGTCTGGTTGTGAATTTGCCGCTGATAGGCGTTGTACGTGTATTGTCCGAGCAATAATTTTCATTTGTTTCCGCTCCGGCATCACAAAGCATCAGGCGGCCTGCTTCCAATGGACGCGGATAGGGGACGCCGTGCATGATTTCACCGTGCATGGAGAGGATGGTCGGGAAGCTGACCATACAACCTTTGGCTGCTGCAATACCACTGATTGTTCCTGCGATATATTGTTCCGTAACACCAGGTTTGCAAAGCTGCATGGCCGTGGTGTGCATTTCGTATCCTATGGCGCAGGCACGTTCGATTTCAGCAATTTCTTCGGCACTTTTTACTGCTCTCTGGTCGATGACCGCTTTAATAAGTTCCAATGAAGCTTTTTCGCGCTGTTCCGACGGATGGATTCCCAAGAGATCCATGATTTGGATCATGATGTCATGCCGGTAAGGCGGAAGAAAATGAATAGTCTGTCCGCAAGCCTTGGCCTGTTCCACCATATTACGCAGCTGGCTTAGCGGTTTGCTTTCTGCAACTCCGCATTGTTGTGCCATATCGGCTACGCTGTCTACGCTGCCGAACCATACGATATCTTCAATGTCGATATCGTTGCCCACCAGATATTCCTTGTCGTTGTCGATGTCGATTACGCCGACCAGTCCATTACGGTGCAGGCCGAAGAAATATAAAAAGCTGCTGTCCTGTCTGTATGGATAGACATTGGCCGGATAGTTGGCTGGTGAGTCATTGTTGCCGAATAACAGGATCAGACCGCTTTTGATTTGGCTTTTCAATCTGTTACGTCGGGCTATATAGATCGTTTTATCGAATAGCATGATAAAGTGATTTAAAATATTATACTTTGGTAAAGATTGCAAAATTAGTGATTTAAATTGGAAAAAGCGTTATCTTTGCATCAGTTTTTAGGATTTATTATGGAGATAAACAGACAAACAGGATTGGTTCTTGAAGGCGGAGGGATGCGTGGCGTCTTTACATGCGGTGTGTTGGACTGGTTACTGGATCATCACATCGATTTTCCTTACGTCGTAGGTGTTTCGGCAGGTGCCTGCAACGGCTTGTCATATATGAGCCGTCAGAGAGGTCGGGCGAGATACAGCAATATCGATATGCTCAAAAAGTACAAGTATATCGGTATGAAATATCTGTGGTCACAGCGGAGTATTCTGAACCAGCATTTGCTTTATGAGGAATTTCCCGAACGGATCGTACCTTATGATTTTGAGGCATACCGTAATAATCCTGCTGTTTTTGAGATGGTTACTACCAATTGTCTGACCGGAAAGGCCTGCTATCTGACTGAAAAGAATAATTGGGATCGTCTTATACGTATAGCAAAAGCTTCCAGCAGTCTGCCTTACGTCTGTCCGGTAGCCATAGTCGATCATATACCTATGCTTGATGGGGGAATTGTGGATTCCATTCCGGTGGAACGGGCCATGCAGTTAGGTTATTCGCGTAATGTGGTGGTGTTGACGCGGAACAGGGGATATCGGAAAACGGAGCGCGACATCCGGATACCTCATTTCATATATAAGCGTTTTCCGCGGCTACGGGTCGTGTTAAGTCATCGTTGCAGCTGTTATAACGAACAGTTGGAAATGGTGGAACGTTTGGAAGATGAAGGTCGTATTTTGGCAATTCGTCCTGAACGTAAGGTCGAGGTTGACCGTATGGAAAATGATATCAAGAAATTGCAGGACTTGTATGACGAAGGTTATGCCTGTGCTGAAAAAGTCTTTGCTCAAGTCTCCTTTAATTTATGACAGATGGAAATGGAAGAAAAACTGATGAATGACAAAATGCCGCCCATGTTTAAGCCGGCTTATGAAAAAGAAGAAGTGGAAGAACTTCTGGCATGGTTTGAAAAGATGAAGGACAAGTTACCGCAGGAACTCCGTCTGGATGCTGCGACAGTGACGAAGAATCTTCCTTTCACAGTTGAGCGTTTGATGCTGGTGTTGCGTCACCATAAAAGTAATTTGAGTGTGACGTTTTCCGGTTATGTGGCGCTTTTGATGTCAGTCAGGAAACGTTTGGAGGAGCAGGGGATTTAGATAGCGATAAAATAAGGAATTTTCAGATTACTTTATATGGAAATCCGGATTCTGTGGCTAAGGTAGTGACAGAATCCGGATTATTTTTTATTATGTTCCTGCAGTGGAATAAATATCTGTTATTGTCGAAAGATTCGGCTGGTTTGCCTTCAGATATTCATGGAAAAATGCCTGTAACATGGTTTTCACGTTTGTTTTTCTGGCATCAGAACCCTTTGGTTCGGCTGTTCCACGTGACAGGTATTCCTTTTCCTGTGATCCCTTCTGCCTCCACGGAAATAGCTGTTTGTTTACTGTTGTTGAAAAGTCGTACCGTAGCTTCTCCATTTTCATCAAACTGGACTTCCGGTACCCATAGCAAAGTGCGTCGGTAATTTCCGTCTTCGTCGAATATGGTAAGTTGGTTCACTCCCGTTGGAAGTGTCCGTAGTGGAAGTTTATCGTACCTTATTCTCCTCTTGTGTTCTCCTTGAGCGGGAGGTAGAACTTTGACACTCCCTGATGCATGATGTGTACACTACCGGTAGATTTTTAGAGAATTTAACTCCCTCTAAGGTGAATAGAGCTTTATATTTTACCGTTTTAACGGTAAGTTAATGATCTGTTTGATTTAGCAAATTCTATATAAGTTTATTTCATTTCCTTTCGTATTAAAAAGTCGTAATCCTCTTGTTCCAATTTAATTCATTAAGCTTTGTTTTAGGTGTTTCAATATCATTATTCACTGGTAACAAAAATAAGCTATTGTCAACTAAAATCAAAATATTTTAGAAGGTTTCTGTAAATGTACAGTCAAGAAGCAGGTCGTGTATAACGTATTTGCGTGTATTCTGAAAAATATTTGGAGTATATTGTCAGTGGCTTTTTCTGTATGCCAAGGGTGTTAATCCTGTCATTTTTTTAAATACTCTGGTAAAATATTCCTGGCTTTCAAATCCCAGCTGATATGAAATCTCCTTTATTGGTGCATTTCCTGTGACAAGTTTCAATTGGGCTTTTTCCATTTTCTTTTTTATAATGTAATTAACGGGGGTCATAAATAGTTCCTTTTTAAAGAGCCGGATTAAATGATCTTCTGACATACAGGATATATCGGCCATTTCCTTCATGGAAATTTTCTTATAGATATTACAGTGGATATATTCCAATACGTTTTGGATCCGTTCATCTTTGGCATGGTGTTTGGGTACAGCAAGGCGCATGAAACAGGATAACAGCAAATAGATGATGGCACGTGATTCAACGCGGGCAGCCAAAGATCTTTGCTTGTTTTTAATCAGACAATGCCATCTGGCGGTATCGTAATCATAAGATGACGGCTCATATTGTGTTAATCCCATATTGGGACATAAATTAAGCAAACGCCGGATAGCTTCCAGGATGATGTGATCAGCTTCTATTTCTGTAGGCAGTAATAATTCATCCAGTATGTCATGTTCCGCTTCATTATAGATATGTATATAATAATGGTCAAACTCCTCATTACAGATATAGCTGTGAGGGGTAAAGGCCGGAATAATATACAGATGATCCGGATAAAGGTCCTGATTCTTATCCGGCAGTTTGATTTGGGCATGTCCTTTGGTGACATAGTATATACGTGTAAAGGGACTGCACACATTCTTGTAATTCCAGTCTTTCATGCAATGCGCTTCACCCACGTGAAGAACCAGAAAATGCATTTCATCAATATTGTTATTCATCGTATTGTATAGATTAACATGATAAAATTAACATTTTTCTCCGTATCAAACAAGCGGATGGCATTTCAATTATCGATATAGGTCAAATATTAGGCGATATTGTACAAATGTACGGTCTGACAATATATTAATTTTGTGTCAAAATGATCTGTATAAAAAACAGGCAATCTTAATAAAGGCGGTTCTCTGACTTGGACTGTCCGCATAAAGGAAAAAGGGGCATACAGCATACACGTTCAGACCAGAGGTGCCGGCCGGAATGTATGGCAGATTACAACCGATGAGGAAAAAACGGTTCAAAACCAGCAAGGTTCTTCTTCCATTTTCACGGATGCTCCCATCGGGTGGATCAGTTTCGACAGTCCCGGCTTGCATACGCTTACCATCCGTCAGATTGAAGGAGAACAGGTTGAGCTGGCCGGTATTTCCATTATGCCTGTCTGCCTGGAATGACGGAACCAAAAATTTAATCCGGTTAAAACAAATTCCGGAGAACAGGAGACCAGGCTTCTCTTTTCTTATCTGCTTTCCGTGTCGGAAAACATGTGTCGCCTCCGGAAGAGGTAGTATTTTAAAAAAACTATATTATTATAATGAAAAAACTTGTTATTTCTCTATTATGTATGGCTTCATTCGGTATACTTGGCGCTCAAACTGTTTATTATGTATCACCGGATGGTAAAGACAAGAATCCAGGGACATTCAAATCACCTTTCAAAACCATTGAAAAGGCCAGGTTGCAAGCACGGCAAACCCCCAATGATGTGACCATTTACCTTCGCGAAGGAGTCTATCGTCTTGAAGCCCCTTTGGTATTCACACCTGAAGACGGCCATGCCGGCAAGAGTCTGACCATACGTCCTTATCAGCAGGAACGGGCTGTTATTACCAGCGGAGCCTTGCTGACTCCGGACTGGAAGCCTTATCGAAACGGTATTATGCAAACCTCTGTAGAAAAAGGGCTGTATATGGACATGCTGTGTTTCAATGATCAGATAGGTTGTCAGGCACGTTATCCCAATTATGACTCTACTGCCATCCGTTTCAACGGTGTGTCGGCAGATGCCACATCACCTGAACGGGTAAAGACATGGGCACATCCCGAAACTGGTTTCCTGCAAATGAGGGTAAGGCTGTCTCAAAATTTTGAGATGGCCTTTTTGTAGATATAGATATCTGGATAAGATCCTTACTTAATAAATAAGTATAACCTGATTTTTATTGAGTTATATAAAATGTTTTGTCGTTTAGACAAACAAATTAATCTTTTAGAAATAGTCTGAATAGATTGGTAGAATGTGTGGCAATCATTATTTCTTATTGATTTAATCTACCTATCCGTTCATTGATCAAATTCAAATATTTATCTTTAAATTCATCACTTAGGAATGACCGATCAATCAATTCCTCTATTTTAGGCAATAGTTTTACATACTTTTGAATGAGACGTTCAATGGTTTTCTGTTCGATTCCCATTGTCAAGCCTGAAGATATAAAATCCAACCGTTTCAGTCTTTTCTTTTTTCCATTTAAGGTCAATGCTAACTCTTCATCATCTTTCGGATTTAAAATTACGGCATTCAACATATCGTAGGCAGGAGTCAGACGTATCGTACAATCTTGTGGTTCGTATAAAGAAAAATTCTTCAGATGCATGTCGTTATTTCCGGTAATCCATGAAAACAATATTATTTCAAAAAAATTGGTGACATCCATTTTAGGCATTGAAGAATATTGTAGTATTGCTTTGGCGATACGTTCGTAACTACTTTTATATTTATGTTCAGTCTGTCTTTCAGTTAGTTGGCACATATCTTCCATTGCTATTTTCTCACCAGATCTTGAACGGTCAATTCTTTTTGTCAGGTAACATAGACTATTGTCAGCCATACGCATCAGTGTATGTGGTACCACATCAATTTTAGCTAATTCAGCCAAATGCATGGTCAGGTCTTCTGTTTCGGGCATCTGTTCGAATTGTACTGTTTGGGGTTTACAAATAAATTTTCCCCATAGTCCTACAATAGTCAGTCTTTGACGACCTTCTTGTTCATTAAGATGTAAGGATAATTTTGGCTGTACACCGGTAAGTGAAGTCTGGTTCTTGATAACCTGCATAGCCAATTTTTCCAAATCCTTGCAAGTGTATTCCAAAACAGGAACTTTTTCTGTGCCAAAGAATTTTTTTGCACACTTGGTGTGAAAGTCCGCTTCTCCCTTTTCAAGTGGGCGATAGCAATACAAGCATTTATTCATTATTGTTTTCCTCCTCAATTACGGGTTTAATACTTACGGCTCCTATACAGTCTTTACAGCAAAGTAGGAGTAAGGACATTCTGTCAAGTATACTGATATCCGAATGACGTAATGCTATATCCAACAACCATCCTTCTGGAATAAGACCGTCAAAAAATGGGAATAAAACATTGCTTTTATAAATTTCTTTTTGTAGAGGTAAAGTCAGACTGACAGGTTTTGCCTTTTCTGAGGCCAGATATTCTGGAAGATAAAAGAATTCGTAACCTTCATCTCCTTCAGTAAGAACTCCAGCCAATGTATTTCCGTAATATATATTTGCCTGTTTCATCGCTGTTCATGTTGTTTTGGTTGCGGTACCATTTCATAATTGAAGAACTCCAGCAACTGATTGACCTTATCAAGGCGCAATGTGGATTTTCCCTGTTCCAGGTCACGGACGAATCGTAACCCGACACCAGACTTGACGGAAAGATCTTCCTGTGTCATTTTAAATTGTTTACGTAGTGATTTTACTGTGGTTGACAGGTTGTTCATGTTTATAATTATATCAGTTCGGGTACAAATATAAGAAATTTTATATAGATTATACCATATTGGGTATAAAAACTTCATATTATAAATGTTTTATACCTGTTATGATATAATTTAAGTCGGATTTAATAACTAGTCTTTACTGTTTACAGCATATTTATCACCTTTAAATCGAGAATTTAATATGAATTGACCTGTACGCTACTTTGTCTGTTCCACTGATATGCCGTAGTTTAGCCTGTCCTGAAGAGGATGGATGTTTAATACCCTTCTTTATACCAAAAAGAAACCGGCCTCAAAAAGAATTTGGGCCGGTTTCATTTTGATTATGTTAAACCAATGTAGGTTCGAATATTATTCGTTCCAATCCATCTTGGTCATACGTACGTAGCTCTGGTAACGTTTCTTAGCCATTTCCTCGCAAGCGTTGAACAGTTCAGCAGCTTCAGTCGGGTACTGTTTCATGACAGAAGCGAAACGAACCTCACCCTTGAGGTAATCCTGGAAGCCTTCCCAGTTCGGCTCTTTAGAATCGAGTGAGAACGGATTCTTGCCCTCTTCTTCCAAAGCCGGGTTGAAGCGCCACAAGTGCCAGTAACCGCATGCTACGGCAGCAGCCTCTTCAGCCTGTGACTTGCCCATACCCTTCTTCAAACCGTGGTTGATACATGGAGCGTATGCAATGACGATTGAAGGACCAGGATAAGCTTCAGCCTCGCGGATAGCCTTCAAGCACTGAGCCTGGTCAGCACCCATGGCGATCTGTGCTACGTATACATAACCGTAAGTAGTAGCGATCATACCAAGGTCTTTCTTACGAACGCGCTTACCTGAAGCGGCAAACTTGGCAATAGCACCGAGCGGAGTAGACTTGGAAGCCTGACCACCAGTGTTAGAGTAAACTTCAGTATCCAAAACGAGGATGTTCAGGTCTTCGCCAGAAGCGATCACGTGGTCAAGACCACCGTAACCGATATCGTAAGAAGCACCGTCACCACCGATGATCCACTGTGAACGCTTGGTCAGATAGTGGCTCAGTTCAGACAGTTTGGCACAAGCCTCACAACCTGCAGCCTTGCCGGCCTCGATCATCGGAACGAGTTTCTCGGCAGCAGCCTTGCTGGCTTCAGCGTTGTCCTTACCGTCGATCCATTCCTGTGCGGCAGCCTTGAAGTCAGCCGGAGTAGCATCGTTGGCGATGGCACCCTTAAGGATCTCTTCGATACGTGCACGCATCTTCTTGTTGGCCAATACCATACCCAAACCATATTCGCAGAAGTCCTCGAACAATGAGTTAGCCCATGCCGGACCCTGACCCTTGGCGTTGGTAGTATAAGGAGTTGAAGGAATAGAACCAGAGTAGATTGAAGAACATCCGGTAGCGTTAGATACGATTTCGCGGTCACCGAACAATTGAGAAATCAATTTTACGTACGGTGTTTCACCACAACCAGAGCAAGCGCCTGAGAACTCAAACAACGGCTGAGCGAACTGAGAGTTCTTCACGTTAGACTTGATGTCAACCAGATCCTGTTTGCTCTTCACGTTCTTCACGCAGTATTCCCAGTTAGGAGCTTCGTCAAGTTCCTGTTCCAATGGAACCATGGTAAGAGCCTTGCCAGTCTTAGGATTACCCGGACAAACGTCAGCACAGTTACCGCAACCTAAGCAGTCCATTACGCTGACCTGGATACGGAAGTTCATACCCTTCATGGCAGCCGGAGCCTTCATTTCGATTACCGGAGCGTTGAAGCCCTTGATTTCTTCAGCGTCGAGTACGAACGGACGGACAGCAGCGTGAGGACAAACGTAAGCACACTTGTTACACTGGATACAGTTTTCAGGATTCCATGTCGGAACGAAAGTAGCCACACCACGTTTTTCGTAAGCGGCTGTACCCTGAGGCCATGTACCGTCTTCGATACCCTTGAATGCAGAAACTTTCAGCAAGTCGCCGTCCTGAGCATTGATCGGACGAACCACGTTGTTGATGAATTCAGGATCGTTGTTGGCAGCAGCTGCTTCTGCTTCGAGAGTAGCCCATGCCGGATCAACGGTCAGTTCCTTGTATTCACCACCGCGGTCAACGGCTGCATAGTTCTTGTTAACCACATCTTCACCCTTCTTGCCGTAAGACTTCACGATGAACTTCTTCATCTGCTCAACAGCCAAATCAACAGGAATAACGCCTGTGATGCGGAAGAATGCAGACTGGAGGATCGTGTTGGTACGGTTACCCAAACCGATTTCCTGAGCGATCTTGGTAGCGTTGATATAGTAAACCTTGATGTTGTTCTTTGCGAAGTAAGCCTTTACCTTGTTAGGCAGGTTCTTGGCCAATTCTTCACCTTCCCAGATGGTATTCAACAGGAATGTACCGTTCTTCTTCAAACCGCGGGTTACATCGTACATGTGCAGGTAAGCCTGTACGTGGCAAGCCACGAAGTTAGGTGTATTAACCAAGTAAGTAGAACGGATCGGGCTGTCACCGAAACGCAGGTGAGAGCAAGTGAAACCACCTGACTTCTTAGAGTCGTATGAGAAGTAAGCCTGGCAGTGTTTGTTGGTGTTGTCACCGATGATCTTGACAGAGTTCTTGTTGGCACCTACAGTACCGTCAGCTCCAAGACCGTAGAATTTGGCTTCGAACATGCCTTCGCCACCTACTGCGATTTCTTCTTTCTGAGGCAGTGAAGTAAATGTCACGTCGTCTACGATACCAAGAGTGAACTGGTTCTTAGGTTCTGGCAAAGCTAGGTTCTCATATACTGCCATGATCTGTGCAGGAGTCGTATCGTTAGATCCCAAACCGTAACGTCCGCCTACGATAACCGGAGCATTTTCCTTGCCGTAGAAGCAGTCTTTAACGTCGAGATACAACGGTTCGCCGTTTGCACCCGGTTCCTTGGTACGGTCGAGTACGGCAATCTTCTTGGCTGTAGCAGGAACTGCTGCCAGGAAGTGCTTGGCTGAGAACGGACGGTACAAGTGAACAGCTACCAAACCTACTTTCTGACCCTGACCGTTCAGGTAGTCGATAGTTTCGCGGATAGCTTCGGTTACTGAACCCATGGCGATGATGACGCGGTCAGCGTCTTCTGCACCATAATATGAGAACAAACCGTATTTACGTCCGGTGATTTCAGAAATCTTGTTCATGTAGTCCTCTACGATTTCAGGAACTGTCTCGTAGTAAGGATTGCATGATTCACGATGAGTGAAGAATGTGTCGGGGTTCTCGGCCATACCGCGTGCAACGGGATGTTCGGGAGAAAGGGCACGGCTGCGGAACTCGCTCAGAGCTTCCTGGTCTACCAGCGGTGCGAGATCGTCGTTCTCCAACATTTCGATCTTCTGGATCTCATGTGAAGTACGGAAACCGTCGAAGAAGTTCAGGAACGGTACGCGGCTCTTGATGGTTGAAAGGTGTGCTACACCGGCCAAGTCCATTACTTCCTGTACAGAACCTTCGCACAACATGGCGAATCCGGTCTGACGGCAAGACATCACATCCTGGTGGTCACCGAAGATACACAATGAATGTGAAGCCAATGTACGTGCTGATACATGGAATACGCAAGGCAGCAATTCACCGGCAATCTTATACATGTTAGGGATCATCAGAAGAAGACCCTGAGATGCTGTATAAGTTGTAGTCAGTGCGCCAGCCTGCAATGAGCCGTGAACGGCACCTGCAGCACCGCCTTCAGACTGCATTTCCTGTACCAATACTGTTTCGCCGAAGATGTTCTTACGGCCTTGTGCAGCCCATTCATCCACATATTCTGCCATTGTTGATGAAGGCGTGATGGGGTAGATTGCTGCAACCTCTGAGAACATATACGAGATATGTGCAGCAGCCTGGTTACCATCACAAGTAATAAATTTTTTTTCTTTTGCCATAATAAATAAAAAATAATATTACGAAAAATATATACTACAATTTCTTTATAGGTCTTTCAATACAAAAAGCCGAAAAGCCACAGCGGGATCTCGTTCCCTTTTCCTATTTCGATCTGGTGTCTGGCATAGATCATGTCCGCGGACTTTTTCTTGACTTCTCCGGGAGTGATCTTGACTCTCTGGTTTCCGTCGATCAGGAATGTGGCTCCCTTTTCACCGATATTGATCTGATGGTCTTTCCACAACGTGTTCTGGAAGAAGGTTTCCAGTATGTCCTGCTCTTTCATCAGATTCGGATAGATGACATAGATCAGGTTGGGATTGTGCATCATGATCTTGGCCGGTTTCTTGGGGAAACTTTCCCCTTTCCGGTAAATCATGTTGATAAGCCGTGCATCGGCAAGATATTTCAGGTAATTCATGACTGTGGCACGGGATGTCTGTATCTCTTTGGCCAGTTGGCTGACGTTGGGAGAACCGGGACTTTCTATCGCGAGCAAATATAGTAATTTTTTTATTTTTGCCAAATATTTTAATTCTATTTGTTTGATTAAAAGTATGTCCACCTCCAGCATCATATTCATCGTTTTCAGCAGATTCTCGGAGAAATTGCGTTTCTCCAGAAAGAAAGGATAGAATCCGTGGTGAATATAATCCTGAAAATACTGCAAAGGCCGTACTTTGGGCAGTATCTGTCTGACGATATGCTCGTGATTGTTAAGAATGTCGCTCAGGGTGTATGAGGGAAAATGCTGTCCTGTCTGCAGGTTCAGAAACTCGCGGAAGGAAAAACCGCGCAGGTTGTAGGATTTGACGATGCCGTTCAGTTCAGGATTTTCCTCTTTGAGACGCATGACCGATGATCCGGTGAAAACTATTTTCAAGGCGGGTAGTTCGTCATAACATTTCCGGATATCGCGGCTCCAGTTGGGCTGTTTGAAAACCTGGTCGATAAGCAGGACCTTGCCGCCGGCATGATAGAATTCCGTAGCGAATTCCGCGATGCCTTTACCTTGAAAATAGAAGTTGTTCATATTAATATAGAGACAGTCGCGGTCTTCTATTCTGAAATGCTCTTTGGCATATTGCAGAAGGAACGTGGTTTTGCCTACTCCTCTGGTACCTTTAATGCCGATAAGACGGTCATTCCAATTGATCTCGTCCATAAGGGCGCGACGAACCGGAGCGTGGGCATGTTCCACCAGGTAGGCATGTGTTCGGAAGAAAGTTTCCATATCTTATATCAATACGTTCTGCAAAGATAATGCAAATGGATATATTTGCAAAGTAGAGTTGGCAAAATATTTTCTTTTTCTTAATTTTGTGGAATGAATTTACATGTTTTTAACCCTGAAAATGATCTGGCTTTGGCAGATTTCGGGAAAAATTTTATTCCGCCCCGGTCGGCCGTCCTGATGAGAGATGATCTGGCCGTCCTGCCTTTGTGGTGGGCAAACGAAGGTGACGGGATACTGGTGCCGTATGCGGAACGGGCTGCGGCCTTTGCCCAAGGTTACGGCAGTCTGGTTCCGGCTGTGGAGTGGGTTTCTGAAGCAGGAACTTTTGATGCCCGTGAGGTCTGTCCGTGGGGATGGAGTCCTATGCTGGTCTGTCAGCTGTGCCGGCAGGGATGTCCGGACAGTCTGTTGCCGGATGAGGACAGGATGAAACAGTACAAGGCTTTTTCCGGCAGACGGCAGGCTGTGGACATGCTGGCCTGGTTGCGTGATGAGGCTGCTACTGTCCGTCAATGGCATGACCGCCTGTGTGGCCTTTCCCATTATTGTTCTACCGAGGACGAGATCCGTCATTGCCTTTCTTTATATCCGTCGACCATCTTGAAAGCGCCCTGGTCGGGAAGCGGGAAGGGACTTCGTCTGGGGAAGGGCGGTTATGTTCCTCCGCTAGAGGGCTGGTGCAGGCGATTGTTGAAAGAACAGGGCGGGGTGGTGGTGGAACCGCTTTATCACCGCAGGTTCGATTTTGCACATGAATTTTATGTGGAGCCGGATCAGGTCGTTTACAAGGGACTTTCGGTCTTTTCCACTACTTTGCGCGGCACTTATGGCGGCAACTGGGTAGCCCCGGAGCCCGTCAAGGAAAAATGGCTGGCCGGTTATGTTCCGGCAGACATGCAGGCGGATCTGCGTCAGGCACAGTCTGAGTGGCTGGCCCGTCTCTTCGGAGGCCGATACAAAGGGTGGGTCGGAATTGACATGATGTGCTGTGCGTCCGGTCCGGAGGCAGACGACTGTCTTGTCCATCCTTGCGTGGAAATCAATCTGCGCCGGACCATGGGGGTGGTTGCCCTGGATCTGTACCGGTATGTTTCTTCGGGATCGCAGGCCTATTTTTCAGTAGATTATGAGAAAGGGCAGGGCGTCCTTCAGGCCGATCATCTGATGCGGCAGAAAGAGCAGCCTTTATGCCTGTCCGGCGATAGGGTCAGGAGCGGTTATGTCGCATTGACGCCTGTGGGTGAGGAGACCCGCTATCGGGCTACGCTCCATGTGGTGGAAGGTGACCTTTCTGGCCATATCAATGTCGGGTAGTTTCAGACCCTTTTCCGTTTCTTATTTAATGAAATAGCCGATGCCGTAAGAGCGTCCGCCTTCGGATAGCGTCCTGACCTGATAGATTCCACGGGCCAGATCCTTGGTAAAGATACTTCTGGAGTAGGGCACAGTGCGGATAATCCGGTTTTCGGCATCAAGGATAGCAATGAATTCAGTCTGTGTGCTGAGTGGCGGAAGGAGCACATGCTGGTTGTTGTGAGGCAGGAAATCGGCTGCGACAAAGTCTTTTTCGTCACCGGTAAGCTGTGCGGGTTCGCTTTCGTAACCGTAACGGTCGGTTGCTGTTACGGCAAAGTGGATACCGTTCATCAGCCTGTAGATGCCGTTGTATCTGAAAGAGCATGAATCCACATTCACGGCTATGAGGTTTTCAGCTTTGGTGATGTCTACCGGATAATGTTCCGACGCATAGATGTTATATCTGATTGCGGCCGGATCGTGGTTGCCGTTTCCGTCCGACCAGGAAAGGACACCTTCTTCTCCCCGCATCAGATTTTGCAGGTTCTGCGGGCGGGCCGGAGCCGCGTGTGCCGGTTGCCGGCATACCGGTGTCAGGGCAGGATAGGGGTAATAAAAGTCCTTCAGGTAGTCATACAGTCCTTTGTGATTGGCATCCAGATAGGCATATCTGAAATACGCCTGTCCGCCCAGACCGATGTTCCGGATGAAATTCAGTTCCCTTGTAATCACTTCCAGATCCCAGTCCTTTTCCTGTGGGCTGAGGAAATAAATGCCCAGTCCCGGTGCGATCACCTTGTTGTATTCATTTTCTTTCCAGTCCAGGGCGAACGGATAGAAATGGTTGCCCTGGAAGTACATCATCGGAAAGAGCATGTCATGTATGCCTTCCTTCAGCCAGCTTTGCGCTTCCTGATATACGGCCGAGTAGGCATTCCAGCCATAAGAAGAAAATCGCGACAGGTCATTATATTTTCCTATGGGCGAGCTGCTGACCTTGATCCACGGCTTGACGGCCTTGATGGTACGGTGCATTTCCCTGACGCAGTGCGTGATATTCTCACGTCGCCATTCGGCTTTGGACCGTCCCTTGCTGTATTTCCGGAAAGTGGCGTTGTCGTTGAACTGACCGGCGTTTTCCGGATAGCGGATATAGTCGAAATGGATGCCGTCCAGATCATAGTTGGTGGCCAGTTCACGGCAGATGGCTGACAGATAGTCGGCCGTTTCGGGCAAACCGGGATTCAGGTACCAGTTGTTCTGGTGTCTGATGCAAAGCCGCGGATGGGTCTTGAGTACGGAGCGGCTATTGTTCCTTTGTGCGGCATTGGTCTTGAAGCAGGGAATGGTGACCAGCCAGGCATGCAGTTCCATACCTCTGGCATGGCATTCCCTGATGGCAAATTCCAGTGGGTCGTATCCCGGGTCTTTTCCGGTTGTACCGGTCAGGCATTCGTCCCATGGTTCTATGGCCGACGGGTATATGGTTGTCCCTCTGACCCTGGCCTGTAGCAGGACGGTATTGATATTGACAGCCTTCAGGCGGTCCAGAATCCGGCACAGTTCTTCCTGCTGGGCTTTCCGTCCTTCAGGTGTGTTGGCTTTTTGGCGTGGCCAGTCGAGGCTTTGGAATGTCGTAAGCCAGACAGCCCTCATTTCCCGTTTGGGGGATGTCACGCTGTCCGTGCCGTATCCGTGGACGGGAGCGGTTAGGAATACGGCAATCAATATAATAATAAGGTGGGCTATCTTTTTTTTCATGTCATTGCTTTTATTAATCTTTTAATCCAGAACAAAGATAGTGAAAGCCGAGCGCACAGGCAAGCGAAAACGCAGTTTTCAGATTGCCCTTTGCCGAGGCGCATCCTGTCTTATCCAAAGATAGCGAAAGCCGGGCGCACAGGCAAGCGAAAACGCAGTTTTGGGGTTAGTGAAGATACTCGTTTTTTGAGATGAGAAAAATACAGGTGTCAGAGCCAATAATGATTTTTCCGTAACGGGTAATAATTCTCTTGCTTTTCATGCAGATTTATAATGGTTTTTGCTATCTTTGTCCAAAAGGTCTAAGGAAGATCGCAATGGAATATAATATAAAAGACAAACTGGAATGGACGACTATCTTCATCCTTGAGTTCGGGCGCAAGTACGGACTAACGATGAAACAAGCCTTTAACTATTTGAGTCGTTATAAAGGAATAGATTTCATCGACCGCAACTACGGATATGTGCATACGCAGTCGTTTGCCTCAATGGTAGATGACATTGCGGAATATTGTCATCGTCATGGAGGAGCATTGGTATGAAACTTTATCATGGAACAAACAAGGATTTCGATAGGATAGATTTGCTGAAATCTAAACCAAACAAAGATTTCGGTCGTGGATTCTACTTGTCTGCGGACTATGAGCAGGCTTTGAACATGGCGCAAGTGAAAGTTGAACAGTTGGAGATTGGCAATCCGATTGTACAAAGCTATTTTATTGAAGACGACGCCTTGAATGACCTGAATGTACTTCGTTTTGACGCCTATTCTGAAGAATGGGCGAAATTTATTCTGCTAAATCGGAACAATCCGACAGAAAAACCTGTACACGAATATGATGTGGTAATCGGCCCCATAGCTAACGATCGGGTAGGTGTGCAGTTGTGGAGATATGAGAACCGTTCGATAGATCTCCCTACGCTTGTGCGCAACCTGCGATACATGAAAGGTGTAACCTTCCAATATTTCTTCGGTACGGAACGTGCCATTAAACTACTGAAAAGGATATGAGCGAGAAAACGGAAATGATGGCGGATATGATAAAGAACCTTGCTGCCCTGCTGATAGAGCAGAACAGTGGAATGACAATGGAAGAGGCTCTTGCCACAGTATTCAATTCGGAAACTTATCGAAAAATAATGGATGAACGGACACATTTTTATTATCAAAGTCACTACTATGTGTTCGCTTTTCTGAAAGAGGAACTGACTAAAGGTAAGTTCGAATAACGGTATTGTGACCTGTTTATGCTGCTTTTCCAGAAAGAAATGTTATCCTTACAAATGAGATAAAGTGTTATCTGAAAGCATGAGCAATACGGCATTTCTGAACAACCCTGATTTTCCTTATTCATTGTCCGTTCTCGTGCGGGCTTTATTCAATCTGATAAATTTCAAATAAAGCTTACCTGTTTTATCCAAGATAGTGAAAGCCGGGTGCATGCGCAAGTGCAAATGCCATTACAACCGCATTTGCTTTATGGCCGATGAGGCCAAATGATAGGGTGTTTTGTTTGATTTTGGTGGATAACGGTGTCATCATGCAAGTTTTTGGGCTAAAATGACACTTGATTCAAACTAAAATTTGCTGTTTGCTGATAAAGTGTTACTTTTGCAAGAAAAATTAAAACTTTTAAATCAATCACATGAATACATTTGTAGGTGCTCTGATCCTGTTGGTATTGGGATATATTGTTTATGGAGCCATAGTAGAAAAGGTTTTTGGAGCGGATGCTTCGCGTAAGACCCCGTGTTATACGATGCAGGACGGGGTGGATTATATTCCCATGCCGACATGGAAAGTCTATTTGATCCAGTTTCTGAATATAGCCGGTACGGGACCGATTTTCGGTGCGATACTGGGTATCCTGTACGGTCCTTCCGCTTATTTGTGGATTGTGTTCGGCTGTATTTTCGGCGGTGCGGTCCATGATTATTTTTCCGGAATGATTTCGTTGAGGAAGAACGGCGCCAGTCTGCCGGAGATTGTCGGTGACGAGCTGGGACCGGTGGTCAGACTGGTGATGCGCATCTTTTCCCTGGTGCTGATGGTGCTGGTCGGCACGGTTTTTGTGACGACGCCGGCCGGACTGCTGGCCACAATGACCCACGGAGCCGGTCTGGTGGGTTCGCCGTTGTTCTGGAGTATCATTATTTTTATATATTACATTCTGGCCACCCTGTTGCCTATTGACGCGTTGATCGGACGGATATACCCTTTGTTCGGTGTGGCGCTCCTGTTTATGGCCGTGGGCGTGATGTTTGGCATTTTCACGCATGACGGGTTTATGCCGGAAGTCACTTCCGCATGGGTCAATCACAATCCCAACCAGTCACTTTCCATCTTCCCGATGCTGTTTATCACGATAGCCTGCGGTGCGATAAGCGGTTTCCATGCCACGCAGAGTCCGATGATGGCACGCTGTATGAAAAACGAGAAACTGGGCCGCCGCGTGTTCTACGGGTCCATGATCACGGAAGGTATTGTGGCGTTGATCTGGGCAGCGGCTGCCATCAAGTATGCAGGCAGCTATGAACGGCTGGCAGAACTGATGACAGCCGGAGGCAATATGAACCCCGCCATTATTGTCAATGCCATCTGCAATGACTGGCTGGGCAGCGTAGGTGCCATTCTGGCCATCCTGGGTGTGGTGGCTGCGCCTGTCACGTCCGGTGATACGGCATTCCGTTGTGCGAGACTGATTGCGGCAGATTTCCTGCGTTACAAACAGAGCACCCTGGTGCGCCGTCTGATCATTTCCTTACCCCTGTTTTTGATTGCCGCAGTGTTAATGAATATCAACTTTGACATATTATGGCGATATTTTGCATGGTTTAATCAAACTTTGTCTATCTTTACACTGTGGGCTGTGACGGTATGGCTGGCCCGTAAGGGAAAAATGTTTTATCTGACCCTCTTCCCGGCCATGTTCATGACCTGTGTCTGCACCAGTTATATACTGGTGGCTCCGGAAGGTTTCTCTCTGCCCTATCAGTATGGCGTAGTGGCGGGTGTGATTCTGTCATTGGTGCTGTGTGCATTTTTTGCCAGATGGTATTTCCGGATCAGGAAAGTGGGAAAATAAGCCGGAGAAGGCTGCCGCGGCGAATTCCGGCAGAATCTTCGGATAGAAAAATTCCGGTTGCGGACGGCAGGGGTGGGATGGAAGTTCCGCCTGTAAGGACACCTGCAGATGATTATTAATTCTAAATTAAGATATATGAGGAAAATAATTTTTTCGTTTTTATTGTTGCTGTCGGCGGTCACTGCCAAGGCACAGTTTGAAAAGGGGACGACCTATCTGTCGGCTTCAGCTTCAGGTTTGGGGCTTTCCTACAGTGCCAATGAAAAGTTTACAATGGGGTTCCAGGTCAACGGCGGTTATTTTGTAGAGCAGTCATGGATGCTTTACGGTACGATGGGATATGACCATACCCGTTATACGGATGATGTCAGCATCGGTGCCGGAGCCCGTTATTATTTCACCCAAAACGGTATTTATATGGGACTCGGTCTGCAGTATTCCCATGCGACAAAGAGCATAAACAATTTGCAGCTTTGTCCTGAAGTGGGTTATGCTTTCTTTGTCAACCGTTTTATTACGATTGAACCGGCGGTTTATTACCACATGAGTCTGAATGATTTCAGTGATGGCAGTAAGGTAGGACTGAAGCTGGGACTGGGATTCTATTTTTAAAAAATATACGGATTATCTGAGAAACGGGTGATGCAAGGCGGTATTTCGTCTTGCATCATTTTTTTTATGTGGATATGAGGGTATCCGGAAAGACGGAAGTTTCAGGATAAGTTTTTTCTTTTGACGTATTTCTGATGTCCGGTCTCCATGTCTGTTGGCCGGTTTGTAATGACAAAGTTCCATTTTCAGTAAAACGGGTACATGCCTCCGGATTATCGTTACGGATATTTTGCCTGTTCTCCGTTACTTTTGCATCAAGATTAAAGGCAGAAGATTATGAACAGAAGAGATTTTTTGAAACAGGCTTCCGGTTATGTCTTGGCAGCAGTTGGAACAATGACAGGCATAGGGCAGGCTATTGCCGGATCGATGCCGGTTAAGGAGAGCAAAACAAATGCTTTTTCAGACAATCAGGGACTGATAAAAAGTATGTAACACCGTATTTTGGGCGGAATGGAAGTATCTGCTATTGGTTTGGGGTGTCTGCCGATGGTTGGCTATTATGGTGGCAGATATGACAGAAAGGAGATGGTAAATCTTATTCGCAGGGCATACGACCAAGGTGTTACTTTGTTCGACACGGCTGAGGTGTACGGACCTTATACCAGTGAGGAGTGGGTGGGTGAAGCTGTCGCTCCATTCCGTGACAAGGTCAAGATAGAGACGAAGTTCGGTTTCGGGGTAGAGGAAGGTCAGCCAACAGCATTGAACAGTCGGCCTGATCATATCCGTCGAGCTGTGGAAGGTTCGTTGCGTCGTTTGCGTACGGATCACATCGATTTGCTCTACCAGCATCGTGTAGATCCTAAGATACCGATGGAAGATGTGGCTGGTGTGGTGAAAGATCTGATGCAGGAAGGCAAGGTTTTGCATTGGGGATTGTCCGAGGCCAGCGCCCGTTCCATACGTCGGGCGCATGCCGTGTGTCCGCTTTCGGCAGTGCAGAGCGAATATGCCATCTGGTGGCGTGAACCGGAGACCAAAATATTTCCCACGCTTCAGGAGTTGGGTATCGGTTTTGTGCCCTATTGTCCGTTAGGCCGTGCATTTCTTACCGGTGTGATCAACGAGAACAGCCGTTTCCAAAAGGGTGACAGACGGTATAACTTGCCGCAATTCCAGCCTGAAGCGCTGAAACACAATATGCCGTTGGTTTATCTCGTTGAGGAGTGGGCGAAACGCAAAGGCGTGACTCCGGCGCAGTTTGCCTTGATATGGATGCTCTCGCGAAGATCCTGGATAGTTCCTATTCCCGGCACGACCAATCCTGTCCATTTGGATGACTTTCTTGGTGCCGCCTCTGTGCGCCTGACTCCCTACGAGATGGATGAATTTGATGCCGCCTGTGTCGGGATAGACCTGATGGGACATCGTGCCGACCCGTTTACGGAAAGCCAGATAGATAAATGATAATATGATATGAATAATATGCCGGCTTGTATTGGTGGAAAAATACAGGCTGCTTGCTTGTCAAGAGTGTAGTTTCAGGCAGTATTCCGAAGGGGTAATCCCTTCCTGTTTCTTGAACATTCGGCTGAAGTGCTGGGAATACTCGAAGCCGAGCCGGTCGGATACCTGTGATACGGTTTCACCGGCTGCCAGACCGTTCTTGGCAAGCCGGATGACAAACCGGCGGATATGATTGCTGGCTGTGTCACCAGTGGTTTTCTTGATGACGTCGCCGAAATAATTGGGCGACAGGCACAGTTTGTCGGCACAATACTGTACGGTAGGCAGACCGAGGGTAAGCTGCAGCCTGTTCTCGAAATAATCCCGAAGCAGACGTTCGAAACGGACGAGGATGTCGGAGTTCTCTATCTTGCGGGTCAGGAACTGGCGGTTGTAGAACCGCTGGCAGAAATTAAGCATCAGTTCGATGTACCCTACGAGAATGGCATGCTGGAGTTCGTCCGTTTTCTTGCAAAGCTCGTCCCTTATCTGACGCATGAGAGAGACCAGTATGTCGTGTTCTTCATCCGTCATGTGCAGCGCTTCATTGACATGGTAGTCGAAGAAGGAATATTCCTTGATGCGCTTTTCGAGCGGGAAACCGTGCAACAGGTCCGGATGGAAAAGCAGAGCCCATCCCGTAATGGACACCCGTTCGCCGTTGTCTTCCTTGCCTCCCACCTGTCCGGGTGCCACGCACAGCAATGTACCCTTGTTGTAGTCATATTTGCCGCAGCCGTAATCCAAGTCCACATCGGCATCGTCTCTGAGAAAAAGCGCGTACACACTGTAGTTGTTCAGACTGTGACGTATGGGTGACACCTCGGCATAGTCGACGACGCAGACTAAAGGATGTTTCTCGGCGCAGCCGAGGTAATTTCCGTAATCATTGACATTTCTTACTTTCAGTATTTTGTTCATATTCTTTCCGGTTGTGCCTGTACAAAGATAACGTATTTAGCTGATAATGTTTTGTGCAGAACCAAAATTCTGTAAAATTGGTATAAATTACCGACTTATGGTTACAGCTTTCCTGCACGACAGTGTGTAAATTTGCATCAGATGAGCGGAGTATGGATGAGCCTTCCCGAAGGGTGCCGTTATCCCGAAGATCAGGAGAAGATGACCGGATTCTGATTCCGGACTTTTATGGCACGATAAGGATTTTTGAAAACGGACGGCGGGCAGCGTTCAGGCAGCGGATGAGATCCGCTGCAGGCCTGCATGTTGGGCGGTAGTTTATAATCTTTTATGGTAGAAAATATGAAAAAAGTAATAGGTATAATTGCTTTCGTGCTGGCATGCAGTTTGTCCACGATGGCACAGACCACAGATCACAGTATGGACAGAATAGAAGTATGCAAACAGAACTACCGCACGTTGTTCGGCGGTGAAGCCTTGACAGGGCAGGGGACAGACCCTGAGATGATGGATATTCTGCAGAAGTTCATCTTCGGCGAGGTGTTTCAGACGGGCAATCTGACGCTGAAACAACGCGAGATGATCACTTGCGTCACCCTTGCCACCATGCAGACGCTTCCGCAACTGAAAGCCCATGCCGGAGCGGCACTGAACGTCGGTTTCCCCAAAATGCTGAATGCCGTGTCCACGGTGAATGAGGTGTTTCAGGAACGGGGCATCTCCCTGCCTTTGAACAGACAAGGTACCGTGACGGAGGACACACGCCACGCCACAGGCAAAGCCATTCAGGACAAGCTTTATCCCGGCGGCATCGCTTCGGTAATGGAAGGATTGCCCGGCGACATGGGGCAGAATGTAGAGCGGTATCTTACGGATTATTTCTTTGGTGAGATTTACAGCCGTGGCGCTTTGGATTTGCCGACCCGTGAATTGTTGGGCTACTGTGTGCTGACAACTTTGAAGGCGGAAAGCCAGCTCCATTCGCACTATCACGGCAACATCAATGCAGGCAACACGCCGGAAACATTGACTGCCGCTGTCATCCAGTGTCTGCCTTACATCGGCTTTCCTGCCGCCATCAAGGCGTTGCGCATTATCAGACAGGAATATGCCAAGCCCGTTCCGGCCGAAAATAACCTGGTGCGTCTGTCCAGAATTACCGTTGATCCGGACCGGTTGGATGCCTACAATGCTTTCCTGAAAGAGGAAATCGAAGCTTCCATGCGGTTGGAGCCTGGCGTATTGACGCTCTATGCCACCGCCGAGAAGGACGCACCACACAAAGTGACCATTCTGGAAATCTATGCCGACCGTTCAGCCTATGAGAATCATCTGAAAACGCCACACTTCCAGAAGTACAAACAGGGGACGCTTTCGATGGTGAAGGAATTGGAACTGGTGGACGTGAAACCACTGATACCGGGATTGAAAATCAAGTCACAGGATTAAAACCATAAATTTATGAACAAAATTTTGATGACATTGGCGGCGGTAATGACCATGAGCTTTGCCGCCTGCGCCCAAAACAAAGGAGAACAGAAAATGAAGACAGAGAACAAACCGTTGGTGGTGTATTTTTCCGCTACCGGCACAACGGCCAAAGCAGCCCGGATGATAGCGGACGTCACGGACGGCGTATTGTATGAGATCGTTCCGCAACAGGCTTACACTTCCGATGACCTGGACTGGAACGACAGACAGTCGCGCAGCTCGGTGGAGATGAACAACTCGGCGAGCCGTCCGGCATTGAAGGACACCAAGGTGAATACCTGTGATTATGCGGTTGTTTTCATCGGTTATCCCATCTGGTGGAATCAGGCCCCGCGAATTGTCAATAGCTTCATTGAGAGTCATGACCTGAAGGGCAGAAAGCTTGTACCGTTTGCCACTTCCGGAGGAAGCGGGATAAACAATAGCGTGAAGGAATTAAGAAAAGCCTATCCCGATTTAGAATGGCAGGACGGCAGACTGTTGAACGGGAGTAGCCTGAACAGTGTCCGGAATTGGGTCAACGGGATCATGAAGAAACAGTAAAACCATATAAAAATAGAACTGATGTTTGGAATAGGTACGCAAGAGATCCTTTTCATTGTGCTGATCGTTCTGCTGTTCTTCGGCGGCAAGAAAATTCCCGAGCTGATGAAAGGTTTAGGCAAGGGGGTACGCAGTTTCAGGGAAGGAGTCAAAGGTGTGGAAAACGACCTTGACATTAAGGATGAGAATCCGGCCAAATGACAGTATGAAACGCGTGGCGGGTGGCGGATAGTCATGTCCTGTCTTGGGGTATAGCCCGGCTGTTTGCTGATGTTCCTGCTGACATTCCGCCTTTCGGGGGCTGTCGGGGCAGCAGTGATGCAGCCCGCATACTCCTTTAGTCTCTGACTTCCACAACCCGATAACGGTTGCCCTCTTTGGTGTGGCGCCGTTCCACGCCGGCCGCCAGTACGGCGCGGGCGAAAGCCTGCAGGTTGACGCCCCGCAGGGCAATGGGGTTCTTCCGTCGGATATGCTGCATCATGTCCGTCAGGGAGAGCGGCCGCACCGGTT
>ERZ791680.814-NODE-814-length-28044-cov-60.839651_pt1 | contig 28044 bp, 21 predicted proteins | sample MGYA00510051_ERZ791680 | MGnify/ENA primary metagenome ERZ791680 (study PRJEB30046, sample SAMN00715238) | human gut metagenome | study: EMG produced TPA metagenomics assembly of the A metagenome-wide association study of gut microbiota in type 2...
ATCTGACGGAACGGCTTCCACTCGAATTTATGAATTAATAGAACCTACCTTTACTCTTTTACTTTTTTACTTTTCAACGATTGTCATGCGTCCCTCCACGGTGCGGCTCACCGCCTCGCCTTTGTCGTTGGCAGCCTTGAAGTACTGCTCAATGAGGAAGCGCACGTTGTTCTCTTCGCCCGTGGGCGACACCACGTCGGTCTTCTTGCGGAATGCCTCCATGTGGTCGTTGCCCTGTGCCAGGTAGTCGAGTGTAGCCACGCGATACTTAGCATTGGGGTCGACGGGCTTGCCGTTGACAGTGGCAGAGACGAGCTTGCCGTCAGCCGTGGCGGTGAGGCGCAGCGAGTGGCTCAATCCCTCGCCGTGGCGCATGGCTATCTGCGAGAACAGCTCCAATACGTCGTTGCCGCTGAGCGTGAGGAAGCATATCTTGTTCTCGAACGGAGCCACGTCGAGTATGTTGCCGCGTGTCACGGCACCCTTGCTCAGCGCGGCACGTATTCCGCCTACGTTGTATATGGCGAAGTCGGGCTGCTCGTTGAACTTCGCGCTGCTCCATACGAGTATGTCGGCAAGCAGGTTCGACAGCGGACTCTCCGGGCGTTTCACCCACAGGTCGGTGGCAGCGTAGCCCTGCACGGGGTTCATCTCCGCGTCCACCTGCTTCTTGTGTACGAGCAGGGCGGCGTTGACTTTCTGCACCTCTGGGTCGGTACTGTTGTCGTAGCGCGAGTCGATGAGTATGCGTGTGCGCTCCACTGATGCCACCTGGTACTGCTTCGTAGAGCACGAAGCGAGCGTGAGTGCGAGTGCGGCAGCCGAAAGGCTTATGGTGTGTAATCGGTTCATTATATGTGAGTTTTGATTTTAATAGTGTTATGTTAAACTTTATATAAACATAGTGCAAAGGTACTCATTATTTCTGATAAAATTTTGCCGAACGAATAAAAAGTCGTAACTTTGCAACCGCTTTTCGGCGTAACCGATGACGGGAAGATGAGTAGCCCGATTATGTTGCGCGAGAACGATAAACAAATTTAATTATCAAAAGAAATGGATTTAATTAAAGTTGCTGAAGAAGCATTTGCAACCGGCAAGAAGTTCCCTGAGTTCCGTTCAGGTGACACAATCACAGTCGCTTACAAAATTATCGAGGGTACAAAGGAGCGTATTCAGCTCTACCGTGGTGTAGTTATCAAGATCTCTGGCCACGGAGACAAGAAGCGTTTCACCGTTCGTAAGATGTCAGGCACAGTAGGTGTAGAGCGTATCTTCCCTATCGAGTCGCCGAACATCGAGAGCATCGAGGTGAACAAGCATGGTAAGGTACGTCGCGCTAAGCTCTACTACCTCCGCAACCTTACTGGTAAGAAGGCACGTATCGCTGAGCGTCGCGTTGTTGCTCCTTCAGCTGAGTAATCACCCGTCAGACAACAAGAAAAACAAAGGCAGAAATACATTGCGTATTTCTGCCTTTTGTTGTTATTATACCTCTTGTTGATATGTTCTGCTTTGTTGTTTATAGGTTGCAGAACTGGTCGATGAGTTTCTTGCGGAAGAGCCGTCCCACCTTCACATCCTCAACCTTATCGAACGGCGGATAGAAGCGGCAGGTGTTGTTTGTCACCTCCATGAGGTAGCCGAGGTTGATGATGTGCTTCTGGCTCACGCGCACCAGTTGGTTGTTCAGCGAGAGCAATGCATCGCTGCCAACGTTGCGCTTCAGGCGTATAGGTGCCTTCTGGTTGGAGAGTGTCATCTCCCACAGGCGTAGCTCGCGGTTGTAGGTGAGCACGCCAATCTCGCGTATGTCCACCAGTCGGAAGTCGACGGAGTTGGTGTAGACGATGAACTTGCCGTCGTTGCGGCAGGTGATGCCGTTGTCAGCATCAAGTGCGTTGTAGTTGCCAAAGTCGGCAGTTGGTGAGCTTGTGTCGGTAGGCTGATGAGCAGCAGAGGTGCAGTCGGCATCGGGTACGCCAGCCATCTCGATGCACACGCGGCGTATGATGTTGCGCAGCTCGGTGTCGTCGATGGGTTTCATCAGATAGTCGAACGCCTTGTTGCGGAACGCCGACAGCATGAAGCGGTCGTGCGCGGTGTACATCACCGTGCGGCACTTGTATTGTGGCAGAATGTTGGCACGTTCCAGAAACTCAATGCCCGAGATGTCGGGCAGCTCGATATCGAGGAATAGTACGTCGGGTCGCGTCTCGTTCACGAGGCGCAGTCCGTCCATGCCGTTGAGAGCTATGCCGCATAGCTGTGTCTCGTCGAAGGTGGATAACTTTTGGGCGAGTGCGTCAGCGGCAGCTCTGTCGTCGTCTACAATTACGATCTTCATCATAAGTCTTTTCTTTTTAGTTGTTACAGGAACCTCACTCCGTCGGGCACGCGCAGTGTGGCACGGCATCCGCAGACAGTTCCGTTGTTCTCTATGTTGGTAATCTCGAAGCGTATTTTGTTCTTGTTATGCATGTTGGTTATCGCTATGGTCTGCGATATGATACCCATTCCGGTCTTCTTCTTGAACGTTCCGTTAGAGGCGTTGAAGCCTGGTCCGTTGTCGCTTACGCTGATGACGGTGGTGCGTTGCTCGCGGTGTACGTCGATGGTCAGTTCTTTGTGTCCGTCCCATCCCTTCAGTCCGTGTATGATGGCGTTCTCGGTGAGTATCTGTAGGAACATCGACGGCACGCGCACCTGCTCACGGTCTACGTCGGGTGCAACGTTGATGTGCCACACGAAGTCGCTGCCTAACATGAAGCGCTCCACGCGGATGTACTTCTCCACGAAGTCGAGTTCCTCGGCGAGCGTCACGGCAGGCTGTCGCGACATATCGAGGTTGGTGCGTATGAGGCGTGTCAGGTCCTGCAGCTCCGTTGCCTCGCTCTGTTCGGAGTTGATAATCTTGTTGTTCAGCACGTTGAACACGAAGTGGGGCGAGATGCGGTTGCGCACGATGTTGAGGCGCAGGTTCATAATATCCATCTGTGCCTTCAGCTGTTTGCGTTTGATGTACATGAACCACAGTATGAGTATCAACACGAGTATCAGCATGATAGCGATGGCGAGTGTCAGCTGGTTTTTCGTCTTTGCGATGGTGGCGTTCTTGTGTTCAATCATCAAGTCGTGGCGCAGCTGCAGCGTGTCGCTGGTGAAGCGTGCCATGATGTCGGCTGAGCGCATGTTGGAGTGGTTATGTTCGAGCGAGTCGTTGTATGCGTAGTTGCTCTGCAACAGTTCGTAGGCGCGGCGGAAGTTGCCCACCTGCTCGTAGTACTTCTGTAGGTAGCGGTTGCGCAAGTTCACGAGTGTGTACTGCACGGGGTGTTGTGTTTCGTCGTTGTCTGCAATCAGGCGTTGCGCGGTGGCGATGTTGCCCGTCTTTGTGGCTATGCCGATGCGTATTGTCTTGCAGTAGTGGAGTGCCGTGAAGTCGTCGCGCTTGTGGAAATAAGGCTCCACCTCGTCGAGGTAGCGTTGTGCTGTGCGGATGCTGTCGAGGTTGAGATAGACATCGGCGAGGTTCACCTTGCACAGGTACATGTCGAAATTGTTCTGCATACCGTGGCGTTCGAGGTTCTGCTTCATACGCAGAAACTTGTCAAGAGCCTGTCGGTAGTTCTTTTTAAAGTAGTAGTAGTTGCCGAAGTTGTTTAGGAAGTAAGCCTGCATCGACGGCGACATCATGTTGAAATGCTCCTCTGTAGCTTTATAATAATGTAGTGCGGTGTCGAAGTCGTGCAGCGAGAGGTATATCTGCGCCAGTCCCATGTAGAGTGTGACGTTCTCCTTCGGGGGCAGTGCGAGCGAGTCGACGAGGAAGAGTGCACGTCGGTACCATTGCGCTGCCATCGGCATGTTGTTGTCCTGTATGTAGGCGTCGGCAAGGTTGGCACACACCTTCGGCATGTTGTGTTCGGAGTCGCTGTTGGCAAGCAATGAGTAAGCTGCCTTATAAAGTTGTATGGCTTGATGCTGCTTGCGATGGAAGTTGTGATAGTAAGCCGCGCGACAGTTGTATGCGCCGGCGATGAGCGTGTTGAGTCGTCGCTTCTCTGCGTTGTTCAGTTCCCGTTTTTGTTGCTGTTCGGCGAAGCGCAGTATGTTCTCGATGTTGTCTTTAAAGCGTTCGGGATGGTCGGTAAGCGTTAGGTAGCGTGCTTCGCGCAGGCGGTACTCGTAGGCGGTCATACTGTCGGGCGCGGTGCGTATGCCGTCGGCGATGAGTTGCTTGACAGAAGGTGCAAGGGTCATCACCGAGTCGTCAATCTGCTTGAGTTTGTTTATGCGTGTTGAGTCGCTATTGTTAGCGTCGCGTGCGCTTCTATCGCCGCACCCGATGGTCAGTAGCGACACAGCGAGTGCGGCGAGAAGCGTTGCGCATATTCGTTTAGCGAATGCTTTTATGCAGTTTAGTAGATTGTTCGGCTCCATTGTGTTTTGTTTTAGTTTTCAAGAGTAGTTAGTTGAGTGTCAGTCCGTCGGGTGTTATGCTGATGAGTCGCTGGCGGTAGAGGTCGCCAACGGCACGCTTGAACACCTTCTTGCTCACCTGGAAACGTCGCTTGATGTCTTCTGCGTCGCTCTTGTCACCCAGGTCGCACTTGCCGCCGTGATCCTTGAGGTATTGCAGCAGCGTGTCGGCGAAGTCGAGTGTCTGCTGTCGTCCGGTAGGTTGCAGCGTAACGTCGATCTTTCCGTCGGGACGCACGGTGCCGATGTATCCCTTCACGCGGTCGCCGGTGTGCAGGTAGCGGAACACCTGTCCCTCGTAGACCAGACCCGGGTAGCAGTTGTCGATGATTACCTTGAAGCCCATCTCTGTTTTCTGCCATACCAGTAGGTCTACCTCCTGCCCGTGGTTGTAGAACGGGTGACGCTCTGCGAAGTACTTCTCCACCTTAGCCGATGCCACGATGCGGTAGCTCTCTGGGTCGATGTGTACATGTACGATGTAGCTCTCGCCCTTCTGCATACGCTTCTTCTGCTCGCGGAACGGGCAGAAGAGATCCTTCATCAAGCCCCAGTTGAGGAATGCGCCGTACTCGTTCACCCACGACACTTCGAGGTAGGCGAAGTCGCCCACCTTACACAGCGGTGTCTCTGTCGTTGCCACTGGTCGCTCGTCCTGGTCGAGGTAGATGAACACGTTTAGTTCGTCGCCCGGCTTTGTGCCTTCGGGCACATAGCGTTTCGGCATGAGTATTTCTCCTTCGTCGCCGCCGTCGAGGTAGATACCGAAGTCCACCTCCTTCACGACGGTCATTTTATTGTAGTCGCCGAGTTTTATCATATTGTTTTGTTGTTTTATTTATGCGTGAGTATGTCAGGATACCATTACCTTCATAAGGTTGTTCTATCTGTCCGTCCACGATGTGTATTGTGCGGTCGGTGATGGAAGCGAGGTGCTCGTCGTGTGTGACGATGACGAACGTCTGTCCGAACTTGTCGCGCAGGTCGAAGAAGAGCTGGTGCAGCTCGGCCTTGTTCTTCGAGTCGAGCGAGCCGGAAGGCTCGTCGGCGAACACCACTGCCGGGTTGTTCACCAGTGCGCGTGCCACAGCCACGCGCTGCTTCTCGCCACCCGACAGCTCGTTGGGTTTGTGGTTGGCGCGGTCGGCAAGTCCCATGAAGTCGAGTAGTTCGAGGGCGCGTTTCTTCGCCTCCGCCGTGCCTTTGCCACCGATGTAGGCGGGTATCATGATATTCTCGAGGGCGGTGAACTCGGGCAGGAGCTGGTGGAACTGGAAGACAAAGCCGATGTGCTGGTTGCGGAAGTCGCTCAGCTTGTTCGACGAGAGGCGCATCACGTCGACACCGTCGACGCTTATCGAGCCGCTGTCGGGTTTGTCGAGTGTACCCATTATCTGCAGCAGTGTTGTCTTGCCGGCACCGCTCGGGCCGACAATGCTCACTACTTCTCCTTTGTCTATATGCAAGTCGATGCCTTTGAGCACTTGCAGCGAGCCGAAACTCTTGGTTATTCCTTTTATGTCGATCATATGGTGTTGAGATGTTGTTATGGTGAGGTGTTGAGATTAGTCTTTTAATTCAAAATTCAAAACTTCTTCTTTATCCACTTTCCGATTGCCTCGTATGCACTCTGATCCTCGGTATGCTGCGGCTGAGCGAAGGTCATTTCGTCCATTGCGTCGCCATGCTGGTCGGGGAAGATGATCATGATGTTCGAGCCAGAGAAGTGGTGCTTTATCTCTTCGGGCAGATGCTCCAACGCATTCTTGAACGACACGGTACCCTTTCGTGCCGTAACCACTACGAAGAGGTGGTCCTTCTGTATGCTCTCCGCTATGCGTGGCATCTCGTTCCAGTGGGCCATCTCGGTGAACGAGCAGCGCATCGTGGGGTAGTGGTGCTTGATGTAGTCGGCTATGAGCGGCAGTGTGTCGCCACGTCCGTGGAACTCCGTGTGGCACTCCATGTTGCACGCCAAGCGCGACAGGCGTTCGAGCCAACGGTAGAAACCAGGTTCAAACTGTGCTCTCGACGGTACTACCACCTTTATGCGGCGTATCGTGGGGAGCGGTTGGTTGAGACGAGCCATTATTATCTGCGAGTTGAGGCCGTTGAAGAGGCTCTGGTGGAACGCGCCCCAGAACTTCTGCGACACCTCTGGGTGCATGTGCATACCTATTATGATGTCCGTAGCGCGGAACTCCTTGAAGGCGTGGCGTATGCCGTTGGCAATGTTCGCTGCCACGCGCACCTGCGTCTGCATGGTCATATCTGCCGATGCAGCATACTGTGTCATGCGCTCGAGCAGTCGGCTGCCCTGTTCCATGTTGCGCTGCATGTCGTCGTCGTCGTACACCACGTTCAAGCCCACGAGTTGTGTGGTGTTCTTCGGATTGCGCATGAGCATCGCCATGTTGACGAGGCGTTGCGCGTATTCGGGGTATTTCAGCGGTATGAGTATCTTCTCCTCGGCTGTTGGCTTCTCGTCGCTCGGCATCTCACGGTCGCGCAGCGTAATCTGTTGCGCCGCACGCTCGGTCATCATTGTTGAGATTATGCACGTCACGAGAATCATCAGCACCACGCTGTTCAGCATGTCGTCGGTGACGAGTGGCTTGCCTGGTTCCAGCTCTACGCGCATACCAATCATAAGCATGGCGATGGCACCGGCTGCGTGTGCCGAGGTAAGTCCAAACATCATATTGCCCGACGACTTCGGCAGGCGGAATATGGAGGCTGCGCTATAGGCTGCGATGGCTTTGCCGAGCGTTCCGAAGCCTGCGATGACGAGCATGGCGATGATTATGGTGCTGCTCTCGAAGAGCAGTCGCACGTTGATGAGCATACCTACACCGATGAGGAAGTAGGGTATGAAGAGCGCATTGCCGATGAACTCGATGCGGTTCATTAGTGGTGACACGTGCGGTATGTAGCGGTTCAGAATGATGCCGGCTACGAACGCACCGATAATGCCTTCCAACCCCACCGCCTCGCTTGCTGCCGCACTCATAAAGAGCATCGACATAACGAAGATGAACTGCATGACGGAGTCGCTATAACGTCGGAGAAAGCAACGTGTGAAGCGCGGTATGAGCAGGAACATGGCTACGCAGTAGCCCACGAACTTGCCCACGAAGAGCAGCCAGAACCACACGCTCGTCTCGCCTCCATAAGAGGCGACGATGGCGGTGAGCGTCACGAGTGCCATGAGTAGCGAAATCATTGAGGAGCCTACCGATAGTGTGACGCTTGGCTTGCGCTGCAGACCGTAGCGACCGACGATGGGGTAGGCGATGAGCGTGTTCGACGCCATAAGGCATCCTAACAGTAGCGAGGCGAACACCGGGTAGCCGAGCAGCTTGGTGCTGGCTAAGTAGGTGAGGATGAGCGGAAAGGCGAACGTGAGCACGCCGAAACCTAAGAACCGCCCTTTGTTGCGCTTTACGCCCTCCATATCCATCTCCAGCGAGGCGAGGAACATGATGTAGTAGAGTCCTACCTTGCCAAAGAGTTCAAACGAGTCGTCGCGCGCAAGGATGTTGAAACCGTACTTGCCTATGGCTACTCCGGCGAGCACCATGCCAATGATATGCGGGATGCGCAGCTTGCCCATGATGATTGGGGCAAACAGAATGATGAGCATCACCACGAAGAATATCAAGGTGGGGTCGGTTATGGGGAAATAGCTTGCAAGATCGGTCATAAACTGATTTGTGTATTTTCTGCAAAGATAAGCATAAAAATCGGTAAATGCTTAATCGCTACAGACAAAATGAAAAAAAGGTGCAACAGGTGTTTGCCTGCTGCACCCACATTATTATAGTGTGTCTTTAATAAAGTCGTTTAGAACTCTGCGCTCTTCGGAGTGCGTGGGAACGGGATGACGTCGCGTATGTTTTGCATACCCGTTACGAAGAGGATGAGACGCTCGAAGCCGAGGCCGAAGCCTGCGTGCGGACATGAGCCGTACTTGCGTGTGTCGAGGTACCATGTCATATCCTTCATCGGGATGTTGCGCTCCTCAATCTCGTTCATCAGCTTGTCGTAGCTCTCCTCGCGTACAGAACCGCCGATGATCTCGCCAATCTGCGGGAAGAGTACGTCGGTGCCCTGAACGGTCTGACCGCTCTTGCCGCCGAAGCCGCTCTCCTCTGCGTCTATCTTCATGTAGAACGCCTTGATAGCCTTCGGATAGTTGGTCATGATAACCGGCTTCTTGAAGTGCTCCTCCACGAGGTAGCGCTCGTGCTCCGAAGCGAGGTCGTCGCCCCACTCGCATGGGAACTCGAACTTCTTGCCGTTCTGTATAGCCTCCTGCAGGATACGGATACCCTCGGTGTAAGGCAGACGGACGAACTCGGAATTGAGTACGCCTTCGAGACGTGCGATGAGGCTCTTGTCGATCATCTTGTTGAGGAACTCGATGTCGTCCTTGCAGTTGGTGAGTGCCCAACGGATGCAGTACTTGATGAAGTCCTCCTCGAGGTCCATGAGTCCGGCGAGGTCGAGGAATGCCACTTCCGGTTCTACCATCCAGAACTCAGCCAGGTGGCGCGGAGTGTTCGAGTTCTCTGCGCGGAATGTCGGACCGAAGGTGTAGATGGCTCCGAGTGCTGTTGCTCCGAGCTCGCCCTCGAGCTGTCCTGACACGGTGAGCGATGTCTGCTTGCCGAAGAAGTCGTCAGAGTAGTCGATCTTGCCGTCCTCGGTCTTCTTCAGGTTGTAGAGGTTCTTGGTCGTAACCTGGAACATCTGACCGGCACCCTCGCAGTCGCTTGCGGTGATGAGCGGAGTATTGAAGTAGAAGTAGCCGTGCTCGTGGAAGTAGGTGTGGATAGCCATAGCCATGTTGTGGCGTATGCGCATCACTGCACCGAATGTGTTGGTGCGCAGACGCAGGTGGGCGTACTGGCGCATGTACTCGAACGACTGGCCCTTCTTCTGCATCGGGTAGTCGCTGCCGCAGAGTCCGTACACCTCGAGGCTCTCGCACTGTATCTCAGATGTCTGACCTGCACCCTGGCTCTCTACGAGCGTACCTACGGCACTGATGCAGGCACCGGTGGTGATCTGCTTCAGCATCTCGGCGTCGAACTTGGTGGGGTCTACCACGATCTGTATGTTCTTGATAGTAGAACCGTCGTTGAGCGCGATGAAGTCTACAGCCTTCGAACTGCGGTGAGTGCGCACCCAACCCTTTACGTTGATTTGGCTTCCGAAGGCGGTGCTACGGAGAGCGTCAATAACTTTTGTTCTTTCCATTATATTGTTTAAATTGGAAAGTTGAAATGGTGCGATGTCAACATCTCAACATCTCAACACCTCACCATCTCAACCTGTTTATGTTTTACTCGAATGCTCCCATGCGCAGCATCTCCACTTCCTTCTCTGTGAGGAAGCGCCAGTCGCCGCGGCGGAGGTTCTTCTTGGTGAGTCCTGCGAACTGCACGCGGTCGAGCTTAACGACGCGGTAGCCGAGGTGCTCGAAGATACGACGCACGATGCGGTTCTTGCCGCTGTGGATCTCGATGCCTACCTGGCTCTTGTCGGTGTCGCTTGCGTACTCGATAGCGTCTGCGTGTATCTCGCCGTCCTCCAGCTCGATGCCCTCAGCAATCTGCTGCATGTCGTGAGCTGTTACGTTCTTGTCGAGGAATACGTGGTACACCTTCTTCTTCAGGAACTTCGGGTGTGTGAGCTTAGAAGCGAGGTCGCCGTCGTTGGTGAGCAGGAGCACGCCGGTTGTGTTGCGGTCGAGTCTGCCTACGGGGTAGATGCGCTCTGGGCACACGTTCTTCACGAGGTCCATCACGGTCTTACGCTGCTGTGGGTCGTCGCTTGTTGTCACGCAGTCCTTTGGTTTGTTGAGCAGCACGTACACCTTCTTTTCGAGGTTCACGGGCTGGTCGTGGAATTTTATCTCGTCTGTGCGCTTGATCTTGGTGCCGAGCTCGGTCACTACCTCTCCGTTCACAGTCACCACGCCTGCCTGGATGAACTCGTCTGCCTCACGGCGCGAGCAGATACCTGCGTTGGCGAGGAACTTGTTCAGACGAAGCGGTTCGTTCGGATCGTAGTTCTCCTCCTTGTATTCAATGCGCTTTTTCATGCTGTACTTAGCGTTGGGGTCGTAGCCCGGTGTGCGCTGACGCTGCTGGTAGCCGCCCTGCTGGTAGCCGCCCTGCTGTCCGTAGCCACCGCGGTTGTAACCGCCGCGCTGCTGATAGCCGCCCTGCTGACCGTAGCCGCCACGCTGCTGATATCCGCCCTGCTGACCGTAGCCGCCGCGCTGCTGATAGCCGCCCTGCTGACGCTGACCGTAGCCGCCGCGCTGCTGATAGCCGCCTTGCTGACGTGGCTGATATCCGCCCTGCTGCTGTTCGCCGTCCTGGTTGTAGCGTGGGCGATAGCCCTGCTGACGCGGCTGATATCCGTTCTGCTGCTGTTCGCCGTCCTGGTTGTAGCGTGGACGATAGCCGCCCTGAGGACGCTGCTGATAGCCGCCGCGGTTGTAACCGCCCTGCTGACGTGGCTGATAGCCGCCCTGGCGTGGTTGGTAGCCGCCCTGCTGCTGAGAGCCGAGGCTTGAGCCGAAGCCTTCCGGACGGAAGCCGCCGTCTTCGCTCTGTGATGAGGCTGAAGCCGAGTGCTGTGTGTGAATACGCGGGCGACGTCCCGTCACGCTGCGATACTCTTTCTGATAGTTTCCTGCGGCACGGCCGTAGCTCTCGCTATTGCCAGTAGTCTGATCCGCTGTGTTCTGTTCCTGATTCTTTACGTTTTCTGAATCCATAGTTACTTGTTGGTTTTTATTGTTTATGTATATAGCCTCACGGCTATTGTCGAATTATATCGGGGGTTGGCTTAAATGCCTGTGTAGTTCATTGGTGTGATAGCCATCAATTCCGCCTTCACAGCGTCGCTCACGTTGAGTGTCTGTATGAACTCGTGGATGGTCTCCTCGGTCATGTGCTTGTTGGTGCGTGTGAGTGCTTTCAGTGCCTCGTACGGATGCGGGTAAGCTTCGCGGCGAAGTATTGTCTGTATAGCCTCTGCCACTACTGCCCATGTGTTGTCGAGATCTTCCTGCAGCTTCTCCTCGTTGAGGATGAGCTTGCGCAGACCCTTGAGTGTGCTCTCTATTGCGATTACGCCGTGGCCGAACGGTACGCCTACGTTGCGCAGCACGGTAGAGTCGGTGAGGTCGCGCTGCAGACGGCTCACGGGGAGCTTCTGTGCGAGGAACTGCAGCACGGCGTTTGCCATGCCGAGGTTACCCTCCGAGTTCTCGAAGTCGATCGGGTTCACCTTGTGTGGCATTGCCGATGAGCCTACTTCGCCTGCCTTGATCTTCTGCTTGAAGTACTCCATTGAGATGTACATCCAGAAGTCGCGGTCGAGGTCGATGATGATTGTGTTGATGCGGCGCATTGCGTCGAACACCGAGCCGAGGCAGTCGTAGTTGGAAATCTGTGTAGTGAACTGCTCGCGCTCCAGACCGAGCTTCTCGCTCACGAAGCGGTTGCCGAACGCCTTCCAGTCGTACTCGGGGTAGGCTACGTGGTGGGCGTTGTAGTTGCCGGTGGCTCCACCGAACTTGGCGGTGAGGCGGCACTCCTTCAGCTGGCGCAGCTGCTCCTCCAGACGATATACGAACACCATCACCTCCTTGCCCAAGCGTGTAGGCGATGCTGGCTGTCCGTGGGTCTTGGCGAGCATTGGCACTGCTGCCCACTCCTCTGCGTACTCGCGGAGCTGTGCGATGAGCTCCTCGCAGAGCGGATAGTAGAACTGCTCCAACGCCTCCTTGATGGAGAGGGGAACCGATGTGTTGTTGATGTCCTGCGATGTGAGTCCGAAGTGGATGAACTCCTTGTAAGCGTCGAGTCCGCCGATACGGTCGAACTCCTCCTTTATGAAGTACTCTACAGCCTTCACGTCGTGGTTAGTCACTTTCTCGATGTCCTTCACGCGCTGGGCTTCTTCTTCGCCAAAGTTGCGGTAGATGTCACGCAACGGCTCGAAGAGCTGGTGGTCGAACGAAGCAAGCTGCGGCAACGGCAACTCGCAGAGCGTGATGAAGTATTCGATTTCCACACGTACGCGGTAGCGTATCAGTGCATACTCAGAGAAGTAGTCGGCAAGGCGTTCGGTCTTGCCACGATAACGGCCGTCAATCGGCGAGATGGCTGTCAGCAAATCAAGTTTCATAATTGCTATTATATATAATATGTGTAATTACGGGTGCAAAATTACAAATAAGTTTTTATTTGTGTGTAGTTTTTTTGTGAAATAATGTGATTTGTGGTGTTAATGCGTAGTGGGTAAACAAAAAAAGCGAACAAGTTGTATAACTTGTTCGCTTTGTGTGGGCGTTGACGGATTCGAACCGCCGACCCTCTGCTTGTAAGGCAGATGCTCTAAACCAGCTGAGCTAAACGCCCTTGCTTCACAATTGCTTTGTTCTTGAAAGCGAGTGCAAAGGTATAGCATTTTTTTGTAACCACCAAATGTTTGATGAAAAAAACTTCTTGTTTTAACATCCTATAACTAAAAATGGTGTATTTGGGACTTTCGTTTTACAGCAGTTTTACATCCCTCAAATTACCGCGGCGTGGCAAGGTTGTTTGCCTGCTGCGGCAATGTCGTTGTACATGCTAAGCAAACAATGTTGCCACGCCGTGGTAATTTGAGGGTTGTTTTTGGTAGATGTTCCGATGGCTTTGTCTGCCTGCTTTTTTAGTTGCGCTTCTGCGTTATACCGCCGTTCTTGGTGAGTATGAGTGTAGCCTTCTGCAGTCCGCGCGATTTGTGCTCGAAGATGAGGTTGGGGTTGAAGCGGCGTCCTTTGAATATTGTTTCAAAGTGCAGGTGTTCGGTTGTGGCGCGTCCGGTGCGTCCGGTCAGACCGATAACCTGTCCGGCTTTCACCTTGTCGCCCACCTTCACGAGGTTCTTCGACTGGTGCGAGTAGAGCGTTTCGAGTCCGTTGGCGTGCTTGATAACGATGCACAGGCCGTAGCCGTAGTGTGTGGCTGAGCGTGTCACTACGCCGTCGAAGGCTGCCACTATTTCGTCCTTCGGCTTCGTCTTCAGGTCTACTCCGCTGTGTCGGCGTTTGCCTCCGTATGGGCTTATTACCTTTGCGCCAGGCAGCGGGTATGCCCATGTGCCCTTCTTCATCTCTTCGAGGTTCCACTTGTAGGTCGATTGTTTGGTGAAGACGTCCTCGGTGGTGAAGTTCTTGCTGTCGTCGAAGTCTACCTTCTCGCCAATGGTCGACACGTTTATGTAGTTGTACTGCTTCTCGCAGAGCAGTATGTGGCGGTGGAGTCGGTGACTGCCGAGGCCCACAACGGCGGTGGGGTTGATGCGTTTGCCGTCGATCATTATAGAGAAGTCGCAGTAGAACTTGCCACCGCGCTGTCCGACGATGGCTATGGTCTGTCCGGCACGCACGTGTTGTCCCACCTCTACCACGTTCTCGGCGTTGTTGGCGTAGACGGTTTCGAGTCCGTTGCGGTGGCGTATCACGATGGTGTAGCCCATGTCGGGGAACTTGCGCGAGACACGTACCGTGCCGTCGAACATTGCCTTCACTGCGTCGCCGTCCTTGGTGGTTATCTCCACTACGTTGTTCTTGCGCAGTGTTGCTTTGCCCACGGGCAGTGGAAAGGAGTATTCGTTCGGCTTCAGTGCATCGAGGTCGATGTTGAATGCGTCCGAACGGTCGAAGAGTCCGGGCGTGGGTACGCTTATCTGTTGCTGCTCAGCAGCGGTGAACTGTTTTTTTACGGATGTTGCCGATACAAGTGTGAGTGTGGCTATGGCTAATAGTAGTTTCTTTATTCGCATTATAGTTTTTTGGTTTATAGTATGATGCCTGAGTAGATGCGTCCCGACTCGGTGCCGAGGCGGCGTGCCGAGAAGTAGTTGTCTACGTTGTCGTACGTGCAGATGTTGCTTTCGTTGATGTTCTCTGGAGCCACACCTGCGAATTCGAGCAGCTGTCGGTTAGCGAGTATTAGGTCGATGTGCCACTTCTTCTCAAACAATTTGGAGGGGTTGGTGGCATCTGCGTTGCGCTTTATCTCCTGCTTTGCGAGTGTTGTCATATCGAAGCCTGCAGCTTCAAAGGCGGCGTACACCTCGTCGCCCACCTCGAAGTTCTTCTGCGAAATGCCCGGACCGATAACCGCCTTCAGCTTCTTCGCGTCGGTCTTGTAAGCCACGCCCATGTCAGCAATCGTCTTGCTCACGATGCGTGCCTGTGTGCCGCGCCATCCGGCGTGTATGGCTGCCGTAGCGCGGTGCTCCTCGTCGTAGAGCAGCACTGGTATGCAGTCGGCTGTTGACACTCCGATGCACACGCCCTCCACGTTGGTGAGCAGCGCGTCAACACCTTCGAGCAGCATCTGGCGTATGCGTTCGGGCAGGGCGCAGAACTCCTCGCCGATGATGCGTGTCTCGGTGCCGTGCGTCTGGTGGGGCAGTATGAGGCGGTCGGTGCTGATGCCGAGTTCGGCTGCCAGCAGCGTGCGGTTCGCAGCCACGTGCTCGGGCTTGTCGCCACAGTAGGGGTTGATGTTCAGCGAGGCGTGGTTGCCCTCGCTGGTTCCGCCGTGGCGTGTGGTAGAGAATGCACACACGCCATCGGCTATATTATAATATGTAGGGCGCAGCGCAGAGTTACTCATTGTCTGCCTCCTCTTCGTATTCAAAGTCGTCGAGGTCTTCCACGTCGTCAACGTACTCGATGTCATCGTCGTCGATGTAGATAATCTCGTCCTCGCCCTCTGCTTCCAACTCAGCCATGAAGCGTGTCATATCCTTGTCGCGGTGTACGAGGGTGTCCTCGGCGGTGATGGTCTGCAGCTTGTTGCTCTCCGAGTTGAGTTCTCTCCACAGCGTGTCCTTCAGTTCCTGTAAGCCTAAACCGCTTACAGAAGAGATGAACACCACGGGTAGGTCGTCGGGCAGCGTCTCGCGCAGCATATCCATAAGCTCCTCGTCGAGCAGGTCGCACTTCGTCACGGCGAGTACGCGGTGCTTGTCGAGCATCTCCGGGTTGAACTTCTCAAGCTCGTTCTTCAGCAGTTCGTACTCGCGTTTGATGTCGTCGGTGTCGCCCGGCACCATGAAGAGCAGCAACGAGTTGCGCTCGATGTGGCGCAGAAAGCGCAGACCGAGTCCCTTGCCTTCGCTCGCTCCCTCGATGATGCCCGGGATATCTGCCATGACGAACGACTTGTGGTCGCGGTAGTCGACGATGCCGAGCGACGGCTCGAGCGTGGTGAACGGGTAGTTGGCAATCTTCGGGCGTGCGCTCGACACGGCTGAGAGCAATGTCGACTTGCCGGCGTTGGGCAGACCCACCAGACCTACGTCGGCGAGCAGCTTCAGCTCGAGAATGATTGTCATCTCCTCCATCGGTTCGCCCGGCTGTGCGTAGCGCGGACACTGGTTGGTAGCTGAGCGGAACTGGAAGTTGCCGAGTCCGCCTCTGCCGCCCTTGAGCAGCAGCACTTCCTGTCCGTCGTGCATCACGTCGCACACGTACTTACCCGTCTCGGCGTTGTACACCACCGTACCGCAGGGCACGTCGATGTATATGTCCTTGCCGTCCTTGCCGTGACATTTGTCGCGACCGCCGTTGCCGCCGTGCTCAGCGAAGACGTGGCGCTGAAACTTCAGGTGGAGCAGTGTCCAGTAGTTGTGGTTGCCACGCAGGTAGATGCTACCGCCGTGACCGCCGTCGCCACCGTCGGGTCCGCCGTTCGGGTTGTACTTCACGTGTCGGAGGTGCATGGAGCCTCTGCCGCCCTTGCCCGAGCGACAATATATCTTTACATAGTCTACGAAATTAGATTCTGCCATTGTCTGTATTTATGCTTTATTGATGAATAAAAGGACAACTATCAATCAATCAATCGATTGACAACTTGCAAAGTTACTGAAAGTCTTGCACATAAAAAAACTGCTTGCAGTTTTTTTTTTGTCGAGACGCATCGTAACTTATCAAAAGTTACTGAAAATATTGCAGATTACGGCATTTTTTGCAGATATTATTTGTTTGTGATAGATGATAGAAAACAAAAACGGAGACCGCTTGGCCTCCGTTTTTGTTATTTCTTTGCTATATATCGCAGCGCATACACGAGCACGAAGGTGAAGCCTGCGAGCGGTATGAAGAACGGCAGCGTGAAGTTGTCGGTAGAGTCGGCGATGATGCCCATCAAGAGAAATCCGCAACCGCCTACCGGTGTCATCATCAGTATCGACGAAGCACTCTTGGTGAGTCCGCCGAGTCCGCGCAAGGTCATGGCGAAGATTGTGGGGAACATGATAGCCTCGAAGAAGTAGTTGGCTATGAGTGCCAGCACCGATATGTCGCGACCGAGGTCGAGCAGCAGAACGGCGATGCAGATCACGGTGCCGAGAGCGCATACGGCGAGATACTTCTCGGCAGCGATGTTGCTCATCACAGCCGCGCCGATGAAGCGTGCCAGCATGAATACGCCCAAGCCGATGGTGAGGATAGTAGAGCCTGTGGCTGCCTTCATCCAGTTCTGGCCCGTCACGAAGTTGATGAAGTAGGAGTTGATGGATATCTCTGCCACCTCGTAGGCAAGCAGTGCGAGCAGTCCGAACACGAACCAGCGGTTGCGGAAGAGCATCTTCAGGTTGTGCGCGCCCTGCTTGGTGTCGCCGTCGTTCTCGTGCACTATCTCAGGCAGTTGTACGCGTGCGAAGACCACGGCTATGAGCAGCACGAACGCGCCCATGATGGTGTAAGGTATCACGGCGTCGCCGCCTGCGCTGCCGTCGGCACCCTGAAAGAGGAAGCTGCCCACGACGAGTGTGGCGAACATGGAGCCTACGCCGTTGAACGACTGCGAGAAGTTGAGTCGTGATGTGGCTGTCTCCTTGGGTCCAAGCTCTGTAACATATGGGTTGGCGGAAGTCTCAAGGAACACCAGTCCGCAACCGATGATGAACAGTGCCACAAGATAGGCGTAGAACGTGCCCAACATCGAGCAGGGGATGAATGCCAATGAGCCCAATCCGAACAGGAGGAGTCCGCTTACCACGCCACGGCGGTAGCCTTGGCGGTTAATGAACAGTCCGGCGGGGATAGCCATGAGGAAGTAACCCAGATAGGTGGTCACCTGTATGAGAGCCGACTGTGTGATACTGATGTCGAGCGCATTCTGGAAATGCTTGTTGAGCACGTCGAGAATAGCGCGTGCGAAACCCCACATGAAGAAGAGTGAGGTGATGAGGATGAACGGCACAGCATACTGCTTGCTGCTCAAAGATGCTTGATTTTGTTTCATGCGTGCAAAGGTAAGGAAACTTTTAAATAAATAACGATGCGTCTCGACAAAAAAATCTGCAAGCAGTTTTTTTATGTGCAAGACTTTCAGTAACTTTGCACCTAATTATAAATATTGTACCCTATGAGCGTGATAAAAATAAAGGACAAGACCTTCAAGGTATCAATCCCTGAAGCAGAGATTCTTAAGAAAGTAAAGGTAGTAGCCGATCGTATCAACAAGGATATGGCAGACAAGAACCCGTTGTTGCTCGCCATGCTCAACGGCTCGTTCGTGTTCGCTGCCGACCTCATGCGTATGATTAATGTGCCGTGCGAGATATCGTTCGTCAAGATGTCGTCATACGAGGGCACTGCGTCTACAGGCAATGTGAAGCAGCTCATCGGCTTGAGCGAGGAGATAAAGGGCAGAACGGTAATCATCGTTGAGGACATCATCGAGTCGGGACTCACCATGCAGACTCTGCTCAATCAGCTGAAAGAGAAAGAGCCGGAGTCGGTACATATTTGCACACTGCTGCTGAAACCGGAGTGCTTGAAGGTGCCGCTCGATATAGAGTATGTAGCCATTGAGATACCTAACGACTTCATCCTCGGCTACGGACTCGACTACGACCAGCAGGGACGCAACCTGCGTGATATCTATACAGTGGTGGAGTAGGAGTAAACAATAACATTATATAATAAAGAATTCAGATGAAAAACATCGTAATTTTCGGTGCTCCTGGTTCAGGCAAGGGCACTCAGAGCGACCTGATGATTGAGAAGTATGGCTTCAACCATATCTCTACAGGCGACGTTCTCCGTAGCGAGATTAAGAACGGAACAGAACTTGGCAAGACAGCCAAGGGCTTCATTGACAACGGACAGCTCATCCCAGACGAGTTGATGATCAACATCCTCGCAAGTGTGTATGACAGCTTCGGCAAGGAGCACAAGGGCGTAATCTTCGACGGCTTCCCACGTACTATTCCGCAGGCTGAGGCCCTGAAGAAGATGCTCGCAGAGCGCGGACACAAGGTGGCTGCCATGATTGAGCTCGACGTGCCGGAGGACGAGCTGATGACTCGTCTCGTGAAGCGCGGTCAGGAGAGCGGTCGCTCTGACGACAACGCTGAGACTATCAAGAAGCGCCTCGACGTTTATCACAACCAGACCGCTCCGCTCATCGAGTGGTACAAGGCTGAAGGCATTCACCACCACATCAACGGACTCGGCGAGTTGCCACGCATTTTCGGTGATATCTGCAGCGTGATTGACGCGCTCTAAATTCTCAACTCTCAATTATAAAAAAAGTCCTCGAAAGTTGCAACCAACTTTCGAGGACATTTTTTATTCGTTGCTTTCGATGAACACAGTATTGTCCATTTCGTCGAGCGACTTCTTCTTCTTGTTCTCCTTCGCTCCGGCTTTCAGCAGACTTTTTGCAGCGGTGATGATGCTTCTGCCGCTTTCCGCTGTCGACACCTTCAGCTTCGTCATCTTCTCCATTGTGTTGTTCATGCTCGTTTCCACGTCGATGAAGCGCATACCGAAGTCCTGCACGCGCTCTACGACGACGTTCGCTGCGTCCATCATCGCCTGCTGATTGCTCAGCTGGCGCACCTGTGTCCACATCATCTCTAATACGCGCAGGTTCATGTACATGGTCTGCGGACCGAGAATCATCACGCCCTCGTCGTAAGCCTCGCGCCAGAGCGTGCTGTCGTTGAGCAGTGCAAGGTTCAGTGCGCCCTCTATAGGCACGTACATGATGGCGAAGTTGAGGCGGTTGTAGCCGTCGGGCAGATACTTCGTGTACTCCTTGCGTGCCAGTCGCTTCACCTGCGCACGCACGCTTGCCACGTGTGCTTTCAGATGCTCCGACTTCTCAGGTGTGCCGTCCTCGGCGTTCATGTATCGCTCGTAGTCGGTGAGCGACATCTTCGAGTCGACCACCACGTGGCGGTTGTTCGGGAAGTGGAGGATGAAGTCGGGCACGAGTCCACGACCGTCGTCGCCCTTTGCCTGCTTGCCCGCCTTGTCGCGCAGCGTTTCCTGCGTGTCAAACTGCTCGCCCTCCTTCAGTTCGAGGTCTTCGAGCAGCTGCTTCAGCTTCAGCTCGCCGAAGTTGCCCTGCACCTTCACCTCGCCCGTCAGCGCACGTGTCAGTCGGTCGGCAGTCTCGCCTAAGGCCGCGCTCTTCTCCATGTTCACCTTTATCGTGGCATCAAGGCGTGTGAGTGCTTCGCTCTGCTGCTCCTTCGACTTGTCGAAAGCCTCCTTCATACTCTTCAGACTCTGTGTCAGCGGGTCGATTATCTTCGACACCTGCTCCTTGTTGCGTTCGCCCAACTCCTCCTGGCGTCGCTTCAGAATTTCCTCCGATGTGGTCTGCATCTGCTCGCGGATGAGCTTCATCTGGCTCTGCATCTGCTCGCGGTTCATCTCGCGTAGTGCTTCTATCTGCTTCTCCTGCGCCTCCTTTGCTTGCTGCAGCTGCTTCTCCTGCGTCTCTTTTGCTTGCTGCAGTTGCTTCTCCTGCGTCTCCTTTACCTGTTTGAGCTGCGCCTCGTGCGCCTCTTTCAGTTCGGCAATTTGCTTGCTGTGCGCTTCTTTCAGCTCTTCTGTTTGCTGGTTGTGCATGTCTTTCAGCTCCGATATTCTCTTGCTGTAAGAGTACACTACTACGCCAATTATGATGGCTGCTACTATTGCTATTATTATGCTTTCTATCATTGTGTTTTAAAATGTTATTATGTAGCTGATTTTTACATACGTTACAAATATACATAATTTAATTGATTTATAGTGTTTTACGTTGTCTTTATTTTGCTAAAATGCACAAAACGGGTGCTTTTACTTTGCTAAAATGCACAAAATAAATGCTTTTACTTTGTTAAAATGTACAAAGCGAGTACTTGTACTTTGCTAAAATGCATAGTATTTTCGGTTGTGTGGACTTGCTGTTGGGGGAAAAGAAAAACCCGAAGTCCCAGTTTTATGTGGACTTCGGGTTGGTTGGTGAGGTGGTAAGATGGTGTTACAGGAAGGCGATAGTCAGACCAGCCATCACGATGCTCACCATCGACATGAGTTTGATGAGGATGTTCAGCGAAGGTCCTGAGGTGTCCTTGAACGGGTCGCCCACGGTGTCGCCCACGATAGTCGCTTTGTGGTTTTCGCTGCCCTTGCCTTCGAAGTGGCCTTCCTCTATCATCTTCTTCGCGTTGTCCCACGCTCCGCCCGAGTTGGACATGAACACGGCGAGGGTGAAGCCTGCTGCCAAGCCGCCTGTGAGCAGACCGAGCACACCAGCCACGCCGAGCACCAAGCCTACGACGATAGGTATGATGATGGCAAGCAGCGACGGGATGAGCATCTCGCGCTGTGCGCTGCGTGTGCTTATCTCCACGCAACGGCCATAGTCGGGTGTCGCTTTGCCTTCGAGTATGCCCTTTATCTCGCGGAACTGACGGCGCACTTCCTGCACCATCGACTCAGCAGCGCGACCTACTGCGTCCATCGTTAGTCCGCAGAACAGGAAGGCAGCCATGGCTCCGAGGAATGCTCCTACGAGCACCTTCGGATTGATGAGGTTCACCTGGAAGAACTCGATGAAGTCGATAGTCGTGGCGTTGGTCGGGTCGAAGAGGTTGCCGGCTGCGTCAAAGTATTGCTTGCCGTTATCCACGGCGCGTACCATGGCTATTTTTATCTCCTCAATGTAAGAGGCGAGGAGGGCTAAAGCCGTGAGAGCAGCCGAGCCGATGGCGAAGCCCTTGCCCGTAGCTGCGGTGGTGTTGCCTAAGGCGTCGAGCGCATCTGTGCGTTCGCGTATCTCCTTGCCCAGTCCGCTCATCTCTGCATTGCCGCCGGCGTTGTCGGCGATTGGTCCATAGGCATCGGTGGCGAGAGTGATGCCGAGCGTCGAGAGCATACCTACGGCAGCGATGCCGATGCCGTAAAGACCGGTGCTGATCGACTTCGCTGAGAGCGACATATCGAAGCCGTTGGCGCAGAGGTAGCTGAGCATGATGGCTACGGAGATGGTCACGACGGGTATCATCGTCGATATCATGCCCGTTCCGATGCCTTTGATGATGACCGTTGCAGGACCTGTCTGCGAAGCCTCCGCAATCTTCTGCGTCGGTGCGTAGCTATGCGAGGTGTAGTATTCGGTGGCTTGACCGATGACCACGCCAGCCACTAAGCCACTGATTACGGAGAACGAGAGTCCGAGCCAGTTCTCGATGCCGAGCAGATATAATATGATAAAGGTGGCAACGGCGATGAGTGCCGCGCTGACGTTGGTGCCGAGTCCGAGCGAGTGGAGCAGTTCCTTCATCGTTGCGCCCTCCTTGGTGCGCACGAGGAAGATGCCGATGAGCGAGAGGAAGATGCCGATAGCCGCAATCACCATTGGTGCGATGACGGCACGCAGCTGCATGTCTGCGTTCATGGCGAACGCCGTTGCGCCGAGGGCAGCCGTTGAGAGTATCGAGCCGCAGTAGCTCTCGTAGAGGTCGGCGCCCATGCCAGCCACGTCGCCCACGTTGTCGCCCACGTTGTCGGCGATGGTGGCAGGGTTGCGTGGGTCGTCCTCGGGTATGTTAGCCTCCACCTTGCCCACGAGGTCGGCTCCCACGTCGGCAGCCTTTGTGTATATGCCACCGCCTACGCGAGCGAAGAGAGCCTGCGTCGAAGCACCCATGCCGAAGGTGAGCATAGTGGTGGTGATGGTGACGAGGGCTGTGGCCTCTCCGTCGTAGAAGGCGTTGAGAGCGACGAACCAGATGGCGATGTCGAGCAGTCCGAGACCCACGACGACGAGACCCATAACGGCACCGCTACGGAAGGCTATCTTCAAGCCCTTGTCGAGTCCGGTGCGTGCGCCGTTGGCAGTGCGTGCGGAAGCGTAGGTGGCGGTCTTCATGCCGAAGAAGCCTGCCAAGCCGGAGAACAGACCGCCGGTGAGGAAAGCGAACGGCACCCACGGGTTCTGCACCTTCAGCACGTAAGCCATGAACGAGAAGACGATGGCGAGCACTACGAACACCATTGTCACAACCTTATATTGCTGCTTGAGGTAAGCCATTGCGCCTTTGCGTACATGCTCGGCAATCTCTTTCATTCGGTCTGTTCCTTCGTCCTCCTTCATCATCGAACGGAAGAAGAACCATGCCATTCCCAATGCTACAACACTGGCTATTGGGATCAGCCAAAATACTGAGGGGATGTTGTTCATAACGTTTTATTTATTAGGTTGATAATAGATATTAGTGGTTGGTCGTTGCCGATAGATTTTGCAAATATATGAAATAAAACAACACGAATGTGGAAAACGATGAATTATTTGCGCAAAATATTTTGATACATATATATATAAAGGCTACGGCACGAATGCCGTAGCCTCCTATGATTAGCATTAAGAGCTATTTGATTTGCAATAATCTTAGAGAATGAATTTGTAGACGTGTGTCTGCTTGCCTGTTTCTATGCGCAGCACGTACACGCCGGGGGTGAGGTGTGATGTTGAGATGGTGAGGTGGTGAGGTGGTGTGATGGTGAGATGTTGAGATGGTGAGATGGTGAGACGGTGAGATGTTGAGGTGGTGATCAGCTCGCCGCTCACGTTGTAGAGGCTTACGCTCTTGATGCCTTCGCCAGAGACGACAATCTGCGAGCCCTCACGCTTCACGCTTACAGGCGCAGCTGTTGAGGCAGCCGACCCGATGCCGGTGGGCACGTCGTGGGTGAGCGTGAGCAGGTCGCCCTCGCGCTTGATGTATGTTGCTGGTGCGTCTGCCACCTTCAGCTCCATGTCTTCGCCGTTCTTCGCGCCCATCATCACCACCTTATATATATGTCCGTCCTCGAACGGCACACTGCTCTTGCGCAGCCAGTAGCTGTAGAGCGGAATGTCGAAGGCAGAAGACACTGTAACGTCGTCGTCGATGCCGTTGACAGCCACCGTCTCGCAGAGCTCCACGTCCTCGCACATCATCTTCACGTGACCCTCGTACGAGAGTTTCTCGTTGGTGCGCAGCAGAACGCCGATCTTGAACAGTGCGGTCTGCGACATATCGAGTACGCCCGACTCTACCTTCTGCTCCGAGTTGTCGCTGAAGAACACCTCCACCTTTGCCATGAGCGGTTTCTCCTCAGCCTTCACCACTTCGATGTACGCTGCATCCTTGTCGTGTATGTTGTTGATAGGGTAGAAGTCGGTCTCCTCCTGGTCGCGTGTCGCCTCGAGCTTCACCTCGTAGCGTGCCGGTGCGAGGTCGGTGGGTATCGAGAGTTTAACGGGTATCTCCATCTCGGTGAAGCCCTCAATCTCCGTCAGCTGGTCGACACGTGTGTTCAGCACCACCTGCTTAGCCTCGTCGAGCAGCTGCACGCGCAGATAGCAGTCGCGTGGCACGCCGTTGAGGTTCTTCAGGTTGAAGTAGGCGTATATGCTTTCGCCCTGCTCCGCACTGGCAGAGAGGCGTGGCTGGTTCATGAGCTGGAAGATGACATTCTCCGTAGAGCAGGTCTCGGAGATGCGTCCCTTGCCGTCGGTGAGCTCCACCTCGATTGTCGGAGCCTTCTTCATGCGCAGGAAGTCGCCCCATGTTCCGTCTTCGCCCATAGCTGCGCATACGGGCACGAGGCGGTAGTAGCCGTCAGCAAGTCCGTCGAAGCTGACCTTCGTAGAGAGTGTGTGCACCATGAGGTTGTCGGTGCCCATGCTGCCACCATAGTCGCCGAAGATGCGCTGCGTAAATCCGCCTGTGGCGTGGTCGTCCGAGTAAGCCACGCTCTTGAAGTTGCCCTCAGCGTCGTATATAGCCACGCCCACGTCGCCCTTGAACGCCTTGCCCTTGTTCACGAACGAGGTCATGTCGATGGTCTGTTCCTTGTGTGCGTCGAACGCCTTGTCTGCGGCATTCTTCATCGTGAACGTGCCGCCCTCGTTGAACATCAGCTGCGGCATGTTCTCCATCAGTCCGGGGTCTATTGCGGGATACTTGCCGTTGTTCGGGTGGGCGAGTATGGCGGTGATGGCGCGGTTGAACGCGAGCGGTTTGTTGCCGAACTCGTCGCCCGTCTCCTGCAGGCTGAGGTTGGTGAGCGAGAAGTAGGCGTCGCCTCCGCCGTCCCATCCGAAGTTCATGTGGAAGAGTCCGTTCTCGTCGAAGCCGTCGGTGACCCAGGCGTGGCCTGAGCTTGAGCCGGCAGGGCGGCCCTCCAGGTAGACGGGGCAGCCGTTTAGCAGTTCCTCGCGCAGTATCTCGGAGAAGCGTGTTGCGCCCTCCATCGCCTTTGTCACGTAAGCCGCGGTGTAGTCGAAGTGCTTCTGCAGCGCGTTGTATGCGTTCACGCCCTGTGTGCCGCTGAGTGCGGGGGTGTACTGCATGAACGATGCGACGCCGAAGTCTCTCATGAGCAGCGCCACGGCAGCTCGCTGCTCCTTCGTGGGCTGCACGGGGTAGCGGTAGTCGTCGAGCATGTTCGCCCAGTCGTAGTGTGACTGAGAGAAGTCGACGTACACGTCGTCGTCATAGGCAGCGACCTTGTAGCCGTTCTCGCCCTTGCCCTGTGCCGGCCAGCGGTGGTAGCGCATTATCTGCGCCATAGCCGTAGCCACGCAGCCGGTGTAGGGATAGCCGCAGAGCTCGTTGTACGGCTCGGACTGTCCCCACTTGCTCTTGAGCAGGGGTGTGACGGTCTTGGTGAACAGTCCGGTGCGTGAGGGAGCGTGTGCTACGACTGTTCCCTCCTTCAGCGCCTGATAGCCTTGCCTGTAGCCTTCGAGCAGCAACCTGACGCAAGGGTTGGCGTTGAGCGTGTCGAGCGTGTGCTCCGTGCTGTATGCGAGCACTTCGCCCATTGCGTCGTCGCCAGCAACGATCACGAAGCCGCGACCGTCGGCAGCGTTGAAGAGGTAGTAGGGTGAGGGGGTGAGGGGGTGAGATGTTGAGGTGGTGAGGTGTTGAGATGTTGATCTCATTCCACATTGTTTCTCTATGAATCGTTTTGCGATCTGCGCCGCCTTTTGCGGGCTGATAGGGTTAGCGTTTGCTGTCTGTAGGGCGATGGCAAACGTGCACATGATTACCGATAATACGGTGCTGATTTGTTTCGGATTATGTTTCCTTTTCATTAGTAATGTTATTGTTGTGTGTGAGGGTGCAAAGTTACTGACTCTTTTTTAAACAGATATGCGTTTGAGCAGTAATAATTGTTAAACACCATATACGGATACGTTTTTTTTGCGTATCTTTGCAGAAGATAGGCTGCACCTCAGCATAACACTCAAGCAAGCTTGGTGTTCTGCCTTCGGTTTGCACTATCTTTGCAGCAGTGTCTTTGTTGATACGTACATACAAAAATTACATACTATGCTATATTTGTTACAGTTTGCATGTCTGATATTAATGCTTATCAGCGCATTCTTCATTGCCGTCACGCGTATTCACGTAAGATGGACAAATCGGCGGTACGAGTATTCGCGCTGGATGATATCCTCGGCGTTGCTTTTGATGGCAGCACACTTCTTCCTGCAGATGCACTATGGCTTCCGCGCCACGAGCACATACTTAGGTGCTGTTATCAACATAATGGTTTATCAGCCTTGCTTCACGCTTTTCGCGATGGCTATCTACAACGTTGAGGCTACCCACACCAAGCGCCGTAAAATGAACCTTATCTGCGCCGCCGTATACGCCGCCATGCTTGCCGCCTTCGCTGTGGGCTACAGCTTTAGCGGTTCCCTGAACATTGGCGCATGGCTTTACGTGATGCTTGCTCTCTTTTTGGGCAATATTGTCTACTGCATATACATGATAATAATAGAGATGAACAAGCGGAAGAAGCTCCTTGAGACGATGACAGCCACCGACATGCGCCCTTTCACGCGATATGCTTATGCCTGCCTTACGCTGCTCTTTATCACAGCCACCATCATCCCGTTTGCCATCCTTTCTACTAAGTCGCTATATATAATAGGTCCCTTCGGACTCGTAGCCACGCTCTTCTTCATCGTCAATTTTGTGGCGCTCGGCTTCAATTATGTTCCAACTGAAGAACTGTTGGATAAGGAAAGAGGCAACAATCTGACCGCCGATGCTGTCAACGCTGAAAGCGAGGAAGAGTCTGTCAAGTGTGACGTGCAGCAGTCTGCGCCTGAGACCGGCAGTGAGCAAACCTCCAAACTGCTACCTACCTCACGAATTGCCTTCATCCGGTCTGCCCTCGACCATTGGTGTGCCGACTTAGGCTATAAGGACTGCACAGTCAATATGCTGACATTGTCAAATTTGCTCGAAATCAACAAAACCGAGCTGTCGCAATACTTCAGCCAGTGTCAGAACACAACGTTCCGAATCTGGCTTAGCGAGATACGCTTCAATGCAGCCAAAAAGATGATGATGGAAAATCCTGACTTCAGCAACGACATCATCTCCTCCGAATGTGGCTTCTCTTCACGCTCCTATCTCTACAGAGTGTTTAAGGAGAAAGAGGGATGCACGCCTATCGCCTGGCGAGACAAGCAAGCATGATAGCCCGTTAAGATACACACTGTTAAGGTGTCTACTTCATACGAAGTGGACACCTTTTTTGTTGGAAGTAGACACAGCGACGCAGCAATCAGACACTTAATTTTAATAAAAAAGTCTAATTTTGTAATGTGAAACGAAATCACATAATATAAATTAATCAATAACTCTAAAACATCATTAAAATGAAAAGAAGAAGACTTCAGCAACCTCCTCCTTATCTGGACAGGCGGTTTGCAGGCAATTCTGTTTCTACGCGGCGTTCCATGCGAACGTCCGCAGGAAGATTCATGCAGTTCTTCCTTTGTGTCGTGATGCTGATGGCGTTCTCAGTGCAGAAGGCGTCGGCAGACGATTGGAACAATGCTTGGATTAAGCAACGGTTCAATCCGGTTAATGCTACTCTTGAACTTGATATCCGCGTATATCAAGATTGGGGTGCCAGCGGTGATGGTCATTGCGGATTCTGCCGCAAAAATGGTTATCTCACTGTGAATGTAGCAGGTAAGGAAATCAAACTTAGAGGACCCGAAGATAAATGGACGAGTCTTGAGGTTGGTGGCGACCAAGTTACCGGAATCGATTACAAGTATGTTCAATGGCTGGGCAAATTGACAGATCCGACCAATGGTAAGAAAGCATATTATTTAAGGGATGTTCTATAAATTAACTTGTTAACAATTAGAGATTTACTTTGAT
>ERZ791680.827-NODE-827-length-27617-cov-10.534323_pt1 | contig 27617 bp, 43 predicted proteins | sample MGYA00510051_ERZ791680 | MGnify/ENA primary metagenome ERZ791680 (study PRJEB30046, sample SAMN00715238) | human gut metagenome | study: EMG produced TPA metagenomics assembly of the A metagenome-wide association study of gut microbiota in type 2...
TGGCTGGCAGCGTAAAGCCGCTTTCCCGTTATCTCAAATTTTAACGAACCATTGTTATGAAGAACCTCTCTGAATTTCGATATGTCTGGCTTCTTTCCCATGCGCGCGTATCTGTTTATTTTGATTACTCAATCAATTTCAAAACCTCTTCTCCTTTGGCAAACTTTTCATCCGTACTGATACCCAACAAATCACAGAAATCTGATTTTGCCTCAAAAGAAGAAAACGAAAGTATTATATAGGCATCCTCATCCTGCCTGTGCTGCAATGCAGATTCTTTCACTTGTTGCTTTACCGCTTTCATGTGTTCTTTCTTCTCTTCATATGGCAGTGCAGCATCTTCAGGAATAGGATTTTTTATTCCATCGAAGTCTGTTGGCAATAACAAGTCATCTAATGACTCTGATAAATTGGCATCAGCTTCACTTATCGCAAGTATATCATTCAACTCATCATGACTCAACCCGACTTCGGAATAGTCTATGTCAGGCAAATAATTCGCGAGCAAATCTAAATCAGGCTTGGTGTTCCCTACTGCCATATAAGTAAGCTGCTCCTTTTCTGTTTTTTCGTCAAGGTTTACAACCTCCACTTTTACCTTATAGTCTGTATCAGAAGTACCATCATATTTGTAATACATATCCATAGCCTTGATACGCCTATGCCCATCTATTAGGTTTCCGCTTAATTCATTCCATACTATACCACCAAGAAAACCGACTTTTTGCAGGTTTTTCTTTTGCAGTCTAACACGTTCATCCGAATGCCTCTTAGGGTTTATCGGATTCAGATTTATCTGCGAACGTTTTATTATTCTTGTCTCACTTTGTTTCAGTTCCTTCATAATCATGCTCAAACAACAATCGTTCTACCATAGGGTATTCTGTTATAATCTTATTCAAATCAGACGGAAAATTTTCCCGTATCCATAGAAGATAATTCAGATCCGTGATATTGGTACCAGCCGATTGACCACTACTGTACGTTTCTGGCTTTATGAGGTTTCTTTTATCAATGTAGCTCAGTACATCACTATTCTTATATGCAGATAGAGGATAACATTTTTTCTTTGTTTCATTAATGGCTTCATCCCTATATCTGCGTAACATCAAACGTCTGTTCATGGAGTCAGATTGTTTGAAGCCAAAAAATGCCCAGTCTATTTGATATTTATCCCGAATTATATCCGTAAGCTGCGCCATACTGTACTGTCTCTGCTTTTCGTTCTTTATACAACCCATGTAACCACTCTTACGATATGAATATACCGCAAAGTGAGGCACTTGCATGAACTTCGCATTACCATATTTCTTGCATGTGTAGTTAATGTATCTGTTAATATGCTGTAAGTCCTTGACTACATACATGTAAACACATACTATCTCTTTGAAATAGGGATGTATAAGATCTAAAAGGGCTATACTGTCCTTACCCGATGCTGAGTGAAACAATATAACCCTATCTGTCAACTCTGAGACTTGTTTAATTATGCTTATAGCCTTCTTCATGATTAAACAACTTTACCGCCAACTGCTCTGTTGATTCTCGCTCTCTGAGCCGCATTTGTACCCATTGATTGAAAACGTCCGGCTTCATAATCTGATCTTGTCCGATATTTTTTACCATCCGAACCTGTTGCATAAACTTCTGACATAACCCTGTAAATTTTAATTAAACAATCTTTTACCAATATGCAGACAAAGCCGCATAAAAGCGGCTTGACTTATTTTAATCCTTCATGATTAATCACCTCACAAATATGCAGGTAATAAAACAATGGAAGCTCTTCTGGCGGATTTTTCTTAAATTCTTCTAGCAGGTCGTCAAAATCATGAAAGTCGAACTCTTCGTGCATAAACTGTAGGCCTTCTTCAGTGATCTCGCCAATACCGATTTCATCTATTACTACATCAAGAAACCATGGGGCACCTGTACTATAAAAATGGATCGCTTCTATATCAGTACGTAAAATTGGTTGACACTCATTTTCACGTCCTTCTTTTCTTAATCTTTCGTTTTCTTCAAGTTGTTTGAAATTCGTAAACATCTTTTCATATTTAGAACTTAGCTTACGAGTTTCTATAACTTTCTTACCATTGAGAATATCCAAAGCATTAGCCTTTGTCATTATCAGTGAGTAGGCTTCTACTTCTTGACCATTATATTTGATTGTTTTCATTTGATTATTAATAAATTACTATTCAAAAATACTATAAACTAAAATTAAAACAGAATAAATTACTGGTACATACGAAACAATTAGCTAATTGTTTGCTAATAAATCAGGATCGTGTTCACTGATAACCCCCTCGACTATCTCTTTGGCACGCTCTATGCCGTCTTTATAACCTCTGGCATAATCTGTTCTTGTAGACAAGTAGCTGGTATCATTACCCAGCCACTCAATTATTTCTTGTAGGATTTCTTTCTCTTTCATAACCATCTTAAATAGTGGTAGCTTGAAGGCTACCGGGTTTATAACCAAAGTTTCTTTGCCAAATCAAAATTCTTTTGAGCTTCATTTACCGCTTTCTTTGCATACGTCAAAGAGTATGAGTGCTCACGTAGATATTTGCCGGATTTCAGCCCCTCATGGTACTCTTTAGCCACTGCAAACTTATGCTCATAGTAGTCCACACTTTCAGGCATTGAAAGATTTATTGTGTCAGCCTTGTTTGCCCAATACTGAGCTATTCTTTCATGCTCTCTGGCTTTCTCATCAAACTCTACGCTCTTACCCATATTATTCCAGGCATCTTCAATGGCTTTTCTGTGTCGTCTTTCGCTATGATGGCCAATTTTAACAGGTTCACCCAGCGAGAGAAAATCACTATCCTTGTTTAACGCTTTGAAGTATTCATCACTTTTTCGTTCTGCAGTAGCGGCCCAATCCAACCGGCGTTCTGCTTTTCGCTTTGCCCATTCTTGAACGTTAAAGCCATCAGCGCGAACTATCGAGTAATAGTAGAAGCCATCACGTTCAAATATCAGATTAAACACTATGCTTTCATTCTTTTTGCCGTATTTGGTGGTTACAAGAATGGTTTCACCTTTTTCATGCTTTGCATCGCATTTAGCAAGAAATACGTTAGGACAAAATCTGTAATATGTATTCATAATTGTGTGTATTAATAATCGTTGTTATAATGTTATAAGTTAATTTCTACGTATTCTTCAATGGCCTTAATATCACATTCAACTTCTACTTCATTATCATTCTTATCATAAGATCTTACCTTATCTATAGTTACTGAAGCATCAGTGGTAATCCAAATCTCATTGCCAAACCTTGTTTTTTCGAGGTAGCCTTTTATTTTGTAGTGACCATCAACTTCTACCAGATTCTCATTGTCATCTGCATCGACAAAGAAAATACCCTCATTGTTGTCTATACTCTTTAAGATTGCATCTGCAAGCATTTTTTCTATTGTCTTCATAATAATAAGTTTTAATATTAATAATCGTGTGAAAGAGTATGCAGGGCTTTCGCCCTGCTGGTTAAACTTATTTGTGTGATTCTCTAAAATCAAGTTCTGCAATCTTGTGATACTTGTGTATGTCATACAGACCAGTAGCACAACCCATAGCTGATGCAAGTCTTACTGTCTCTTCTAAAGCAGCCATCACGTTTGCACTTGCATCTATAGCTTCTTTCTTGGCTTTGTCGTACTCTCTAGTGTTGACTGCTGAATCCTGGATCTTTTCAGCCTCTTGAACTCTTTTGAGAGACTCGTTGATAACTCTGATCTGTTCTTTGATCTCTTTGATGTAATCACTGCTAATTGTCTTCATAATCGTATGTATTTTTAATTATACTATCTGTTTAATTATTACACTGCAAATATACAGATTGTATAATTATTAGCAATAAAAACATAGTTAATAAATATTAATTATTAAACTAATCGTATTATTTTACTTGTTTTCTTATACTAATTATATTTTTTGAGTATATTTGCAACATAAACAAATCGTTTAATTATGAATTTTAGAATAAAAGAAATTTGCAGAGAGAAAGGTATAATGCTTAAAGACCTTGCAAGCATGATAGGTATTACAGAAGTGGGACTATCCAAATCTCTTAATGGAAATCCTAACATAAGCCGACTGGAGGAGATCGCCACCGCTTTAGGTGTGCCTGTTACTGAACTCTTTGATAAACCCCAAGAGGGAGTGATACGTTGTCCTCATTGCGGGAAGGAAATAAAGTTAAATCCTGAAAAATCAATTATTTAAAATATGAGACTATTATGGATAAAGATTATTTAAAAAGTGTACATAGATTTTTAGAGGAAAAATACTCTTCGTATCGTTTGACAAATAAGAAGTCTGCTAAAAGTACCATTGAAAATAGCGTAAGAACATTTTCTCACGGAATTAATGATGATTTGTATTTAGAATTGAACGAAGGTCGAGCTACTGGGTTGTTTGAACATGGTTTTTTCGAATCAGATCTGTCAAGGTCTTTACGAATATTAGAGGAATTGATAAAACGATAAATTTAAAAAGGAATCAAGATGAATAATTATCAGCCGAAAAAAGGAGATGAATATTGGTATGTATATGTCTCTAATAAATGTGATTTCGCAAATGTTCAAATTAAACCATGTATTTATGATGGGGAACTCGATTATTATGTGAACAGCAACAATTACTTTCCCACAGAGGAGTTAGCAAAGAACGCTGCAAATAAAGTAAGAGCTATATTTGGTCAGCCTCCTTTAGAATAACAAAAAGCCGGAAGCATAACGCTCCGGCTTTACTTTTTCTGTAACATTTATCCAGCATTGGCAAAAATCTTTGGATAGTTCCTTTTCTGGTATTGAAGTCTCAGATATGCAATAAGACTTTCATAGTCGGTCAAGAAACCTTCATTGACCAAATCAGCAACCTTCTTTTCAAGCTGCCACAATTCACGTTGTTTTTGTTCCTCACCATGCTTATTACGTAGCATCTTTTCATGACTGTTGAAGATAACCCAGTTCAAGGCTTCACCGACCTTCTGCATGGCTTTAGGCATAAAGTCTTTGGGAACGATTTTCATGATGGCAGAAGAAAGTTCCCTATAAGCGTCCCCAGCATCATTCCGGTAACGAATCATTTGGTCAGAAACGAATTTGATTACATCATATTTGAATGACGCATTTAGCCACATAGCCAAATCAATGAATAATACAGGATGAACCCAAGTTCCACCGCATTTACCGCGTGAACTTAAATAGGGAGAATTTTGCCCATTTAGATTTTCTTTTTCAACGATGGTAGCGATTAATTCCTTGGTTGATTCATTTTCAAAGTATTTCTTCAATTCTTTGTTTGAGGAGTTTCGTTCGTTCCATAACTTTACAAGTCTGGTAGCATTGAAATAGCCGTCAACAGTGCGTTGAATAACTTCTAAATTCCCCATTTGCCTTACCATTTCTTGATTTGTTTTCATGTCTCAGTGAATCTTAGATTAAAAAATTACCCCACCAAAGGCAAGCTCCTCACTTCTTACCGATGGCAGGGTTTATACTTTTCAGCCGTGAGGATAGCTGTTATTATCTCTTTGAGACAAAGTTACCAACATGGTGATTTTTAGCCTAAAATTGCTTAAACCGAGAACGAACAATTAGCAAAATGTTTCATAAAAATACCCCGAACCTTCCGGTACGGGGTCACTTGATTAGTTCTTTGACCTTTAACCTTTCCAAAATTTGGTTGTAAAGATACTCTATATCCTGACGAAAATCCTTATACTGTTGGTAGATAAAGGAAACATCAGCGATATTGTTTGATATTACACACGGAGAGACATCAGGAAACACACCGGAAATCTCTGCCCGGATTCCGTTCGGCAACCGACCACCAGCCAATACACTGGGGGCGAAAAGGAACAGCACGATAAAAAGGAACTTCTTGCGCTGAGTGACACTCTCAATATTAGGCGGACATGATCTTTCTAAAAGAATCTCTTTGAACCAGGAATATACTTCGGGAATCAGTTTAAAATCAGTCAAGACCGGTGAAGCAAGTTCATGTTCTCTTTCTGAAAGTCTTGATTTTTGTTCACGAATAGCCTTTAACTCCATTATCGATGAAAATTCTTTTGTCATAGCACGATTATTTAAGTTTGAAATTGTATATTTGCATTATAATCGTGTGGGGGAGTTGGCTTGTAATCGTGTGGGCTGGCTCCCTTTTTTATTTTCCCACTTCCCTACCCCATTCTATAGCGAGATACAAAGCGGATGAATACAAAAGAAGTTCCTCACGGGTAGTAAGGAACTCCACCCTCAGAGCTGCTTCTCTGGCCTTAATGAATAATTTATAATCAATCATAATTAGTAGGTTTTATTTCCATGTTTATACGGACGTAATTCGTTATATTTCATCTTCTGTTCGATGTGCCAGAAGATGTTGATGTTTCTGTCCCGACAGAAAGCGAATATTTCATTCAGAAGGATAAATAGTTCATGTAGGTAGAAGTTGTCTGTTATATAGATACAGATCTTAAAAATGGATTCTGTGAAGCTCATTTCGGAATAGCCTTCAGTATCACTTCCTTCGTAGTCGAAACGATCCAAATCATATCCTCTCAGTCCAGCCAAATCCAGCAGACGGATACAGGCGTCGGAAAGTTCATCCTCCACACTGTCTTTGATGTCATGTTTGAAAGCATAGATAAATTCATCATCCGACCTTTCTTTAAGGTTCATATAACTTTCAAACTGTTTCTGGTTAGCATGCATTCCTTTCCGGTCAGCTTCTACAGCTTCCATCAGTTCTGATATAACCAGGCATAGGAAATGTTGATCACTCATATTTTCGTCATGCCATCCGTGGGCTACTGCGTTACGGTAAGCTTTATCTCTTAATTCATTTAAATCCATAATAATTTGATTTTAATTAGTTAAAATAAAATACCCGACAATCATCTTTTGATGACTATCGGGTATAAAAAACATGCTGATAGGGCATATCAGTGTAAAGTTTATAAGATCAATATACTATATATTGATATTTCAGGTTGATAACCTTGATTGTATGTTTAAATTCCTCTATAGTTTTATCTTTTCTCTGCAGTTCTTTATTTAGGAAAGACCGCTAAACTTTTAAGTTGTCTTACTCCTCACAATGTAGTGAGTATATGACGCTCCACACAAGGGTAACTGCTATTTATCTTAAAAGAACTATTAATGATTATGATGTTTAAGGAATAAAATAGGCAAAAAGCAGAAACTTTTCAGTTTCACCTTTATAAATAATTGTCTACATCAACTGTTATCGATGAAGTTTTGTCAGGTACTTCTATATAATTAAATTCTATTTTTTTAAAAATACCAGTGTTTCCCAGAGGAAGTCCCTTTAACTTAAAACAATCTGTTGGAACAAGAGTAATCTTTTTATCTTTATAATAACATAAATCAATGGCAAACTCAGCCTCTGTCTTATATTTGCTACCACGTTTCAACAGTTGTTTTCTGTACAAATCACGCATAAATTCTTTTTTGGGTGATAAACATGCAATAAATCCTTTTATCACAAAATCATCACAATTATAACAAGGTAACAAATGCATAAGCATATTGATTTTTATGTAAGAGGAAATTATCTGATCTTTAGCGCTAAACAATTCCGATATACTAAATGTTGATTTTAACTCTGAAAAGAACATGTATTTTTTTCCTTTTTTTTCAAATATTACAATCCCATCGCAATCAAAATGAAAAATATCTGATGAATTTGCCTTTTGAAAAAAAGAAGTCATATCTTTTACTATAGTTGAATCTATTTTATGAAAATCAGAATTAGACCAAATCAGTTCTTTCACCTTAGCAGTAGAAGATGTTTCTTTAATAGATACTGTATCCTTACAGTATTCCATAGAATACTTAGGAAATAATACTTTCAAATCATCGCAAAACATAATTATAATTCTTTATTCTTAAACAATTTCATAATTGTTCCAGATAATTGAATTTCGTCTTCTATTACTTGATAAAATGACTCAAATGGAATTTCATTATCTAGAAATATATCTTGAGTAATAATCTTAGAATATCCATTTTCAGTCCTTTTCAAAAAGAATGCTCCAACATTTCCAGGATTTATCAAGCAATCTTCCTTAATATTATATTTTTTCAATAAATTTGAGAATGAATCTGATGACATTCGCTCTTTCAAAAAATAAAGCTTCATCAAATTATTAATACGCTTAATAAAATAATCACTATGCGTTGTTACTTGCATTTGACAACCGTTGTGGATAGAGCTAGCAATTAAATCTGCGACTTTAACTTGTCTTTCAGGATGCAAGTGAGCTTCCGGCTCTTCAAACAATATTGAGATTCCTTCTGGAGAGAACCTGTTCAGCATCATTGTAAAAGGTGCAAGTTCTTTAACGGATGAAGCTGCCGCAGTCAAAGGCATGCCGGCCCCATCCTTAGTGTAATACATAATTCTTCCTTCCACTTGCTGCAACTGGCCCATATTTACATCCGATAAGCATTCTACTATAGTAGAATTTTGTTCCACAGATTTTGCTAACGGTCTACTTAAATCAACTTTCAAATCAAAAAATTCATCATACATTCCAGAACGAAATGCTGGTCTTTCTGTCAATTCCATTAAAGCACCTCTTGAAGGTGGCAATAAATAGCAATGTTTTAAAATCCGATGATTGCCCCAAATTGCATCCAATAACACAGCACGAATTAAATCAGAAAAAAGATCTGGTTCTGGTCGAAAAGAACGGGATACGACACGATATGTAAAATCATCTAATTCTACTTTATAAAATAATTCTTCATTATTATCTATACCTCCTAATTCATCGTCATAAATAAATTCAAAAGTAGAATTTGTATATGGAAACTGAATTTCGACCTCACCTTCAAAGTTTTCATGCCCTATTAAATATCCTATATAGTTAATAGCATCCTTATTAATCCAAGCAAATAACTCTTTGGAAGGAATACTAAGAAGTACTTGGCCCGCTTGCTTCTTCTCAAATAAAAATTCAAAATCGACATTTCTTTCTTTAAAGAAAGAAGTTAATCTATGTGATGTCAATAAAGTATAAAGATAATGAACTAAAAAAGCAACATAACTTTTACCTAATCCAGATTCACCAGAAAATATCATTAAAGGCTTGAGTTCAATCTTTGAATTCCTTACAGCACCTAATTCTTTAATATGAAATATTACAGGGTTCATTTTGTTATTCACTTGTTGGACATACAAAGATAACAAAAGATTTTTTTTATTGATTAAAGAAATCCAATAATTAATTTGTTTTTGATATTATTGATGATTTTATTATTAATTACAATTCTATTCTCAATACTCTTATAAGGTATGTAAGAACTGAGTTCATATTATAACTGTGCCTTGATAGTTGAAACAATTGGCAAAATTATGCCGATATATTGTGCTATATATCCTTCATAGAATAATCCTTATCTCATTAATTCATATTGGCTTCTATCATTTAAATATCAAAATTCCACTAATTTTTAAAAAACTTCCGATAAATAAGTACATTATGGAATCATAGAAATTATCATATTTCAACAGTTCTCTGTTTTCATTAATCCCGATATACTTCTGAGGACATTCTCATGTTCGGTTCTCGATGTCCTTAATACCGTGAGCGATTAAACTAGCCCACGGTTGTTTGATTGATATTGCTTTCATACTTTATTTCTTTTTTAAAATAAGGGACATATCCGAATGAAAAAGAGTAAAGTGTCAAATTCTAAACTTATCATTATGAGTATTGGATATATCCCTTTTTGTTGTTACTTTTATTCAGTCAAATTTTAAACCTTATCAAGATGCCATTAAAATATCAAATTTCACCAAACATGTCATTTATTGATGATGATTTATTTGGTAATTACAACAAAGAAATAGTGTTTTCTCTTTTGAAAACTGTAGATATTATCTTTTCTAATTCTATGGAACTTAAACCTTTTTCATCATCAAATTGTACTATTTTATATAACCATTTTGAAGCAAATCCAATGTGTTGCGATTCATGTAACGGTCATTATATTTTCCTTCATGTCAAAGAAAACTATTGGTGTAAATGGTTATATCAATTTTCGCACGAATACTGTCACCATCTAATTAATGGAAAGATGTCTGGAGATTTAAAAGGACTCAAATGGTTTGAAGAAACTATTTGTGAACTGGCTTCTATGTATAATTTAAAAATGATGTCTGAAGTATGGAAAAATAGTTCCGAACAACTCAAACGCCATTTTGTCCATGCTTTCCTGGATTATCTAAATGACTTACAAAAAAAGCACACTCTTTTATACGAGCAAACTCTTCATTCGAAATTTCTTCAATTTTGGGATAACCGTCTAAAAGAACCGATTTATCACAGAGACCTTTACAATGCAATTGCTGTACGAATATTTCCATTATTCCTTCAGAATCCACATCTTTGGAAGATAATTCTTCATTTTGGCGACATGGAGAATTGGGATTCTCTTGAAGAACTTTTCCTGCACCTCCGCCACAAAGCAACCCCAGATTATTCTGATTCTCTTGAGAAACTTCATCTTTTGTTACTTTCATAATCATTCATATTTCCTTTCTACATATTCTAGCAGAATATATATTACTGCAAGGAATTGGTAATACAATCTCGTTTTACTCATTCAAATTTTAATTCAAATTGCCTACAAGGTTCTTTGTAATCAGGATTAGCCAATATAAAGGCTTTCCGTAAATCTTCAGAAATCCTATCACGCATAGCCATTGATACATGGTTTATGTCGGCTTCGCTATTAACATACAAACATCTTTCAAGGCTTCCATTTATCGGTTTCTCGTCGAGTAACAAACTATACTCCGTGAATATCCGGTTTTGTTTCCGGCCTTCCATTTCTTCTGCTTTCGTCTGGTACCGTTCAAACACTGTATCTTGTATAGTTCTCAGACATCTTTGTCCACGGTCGCTTCTACATCCTTGTATTTCATTTTCGAACATAACGGATAAAGCACGTTTTTTACGAACATTTCCTATTTTGGACCATCCATAATAAACTTTCAGTTTTCCCATATCACGCAACTTTTCTTCTTCTGATAATCTCCTTACAGATAGCTTCGCATAGTACCCGTGCCATGTTCACCTCTACTGCATTTCCGATAAACTTTTTCTGGTCTGATTGAGTTCCTTTCAACACATAATCTTTCGGAAATCCCATTATCTTCTTGAGTTCTGCTATCCGAAGCATACGCATCTTGATGTCTATTATTCCGTAAATAGCCATGAATTCCTTAATCTTAATCGTCATCGGACTGTCATCGGGTGTAATCTGTATGCCAATACCTCCTTCAGCCTCCACCAAATAAGGCGGCATTTTGTCCATTCTAGCTATCAGTGTGAAACAAGGGTTATTTACAGAACCTCCAGCACTGGCAAACTGAGGATTCATCAAGTAATGCCATTTGCGATTAGCCGTGATAGTCTGTGAAGGTTGCTCGATGCTACTTCCTACATTGGAGAAAGCTGTGTTCATTATCCATGGCTTGCAGCTTACCATATTGAACTTTGGAACCGTGGTTACAGTACCTACAGGTTGATTAATTGACGTTGGTTTTCCAGTTCCGTACTGATTGTCTATGAAAACAGAATTAATCAATGCCAGCCTATCCTTTGTCGTAACTGTAGGCGCAGGAAGTTCTACCGAATGATTATGCCCGTTTCCGTAATAGGCCGATACGAAAGCGTGATGGTCTTTACAGGTGATTGTTCCGGCCGGACCATCCACTGAAATGTTTTTGGAATCAGGTTGTCCGCTAAATTGTTTGGAGAGGAAGTTCACCTTGGCCAACGCAAGCCGTCCTTGTGTTGCTACTACCGGACATGGCTCGTCAACACTTGGTGCCTGGTATTTCCCTGTCCGGCTCATAGAGTTGTACTTCACGATGAAAGCGTCCTTACCTCCTGCTACAAACTTAATCAGTCCGGCATAGATACGTTCAAGAGTCTTTTCGGCCAGCGGTTTCTTCCGGCAAAAAATGCTCTCTCCTTCATCAGAGAAATCCAGCACGTCCTTGACCGGCTTCCACTTCTCCAGCCGTCCGAACATGTCCGTTTTCCCGTCCTTGCAATGGGTCGGTTCAGGGAAGGCAATCGGCAGACCACGCTTTGCGAAGATACCGAAGAAGCGCTTACGGGTTGTATATGCCCCATAATCGGCAGCGTTCAGGATACGCCAGTCGAAATCATAACCGTACTTCCTGACGTTGCGTTTCCACTTCTCGTAACATCTGCCCTTGTCCTTGCTGATAGGATGTCCATGCTCGTCCATATCACCCCAGCTCATGAACTCTTCTACGTTCTCTATCTGGATATAATCCGGGTCAATAGATTCGATGTAACGGAACAGATGCTCTGCCAGTGTCCTGCTGTCAGCATCCCGGGGCTGGCCACCCTTGGCTTTGCTAAAGTTAGTACATTCAAGGCTAGCCCATAATACAACCTGTGCATCCGGATAAATCTTCTTCATTCGTTCCACATGTGATACCAAAGGAGAAAGTTCCAGTGTTCTGATATCCTCCGTGAAGTGTAGCGCATCCGGATGATTGGCCGCATGACTAGCAATAGCGTTTGCATCGTGATTCACACAAGCTATTACTTTTGCACACTGTTCGCCGGCATATTTGGCATTTTCTACTCCAGTACTAGTTCCACCGGCACCACAAAAAAGGTCAATATATAACAATTTAATCATTATTACCTCCAATCCATTAGGTCAATCTCAACCCAGCCTGTTTTAATTGACCACCAAAAATTTTTAATTCTTATCATTTATGTCCCCTGTATAAAATTTTATTTTTATACACTTCAATACATTTTCTCGGATCTCTTCCTGATCTAACGAAAATCATTGTCTTATCATCCACTCTAACGAATCAGCCCTTCTTCTCGCGTTCCAGCTGCTCCTTTACTTTCCGATCAACTCCAGCTGGATTCTCTGTAATATCTACTGCTTTCATGCTTTCTCATGCTGTTTCTTAATCTGTTCCTTCAGTCTCGCCTCAGAACTATAAATTTTGTTCATCACCATCATGTTACATTCGTCACATAATTCACCGAACTGGTCACTCAAGCCATCATCATGAAAATTGTCTATCTCACGTGTTATATTCCGGCATTTTTTAGCAACATCCTCGGCCAGTGAGGCTATCGGAATATCAACAATATGATATTTTACTAGAAAAGCCTTAAAATCAATAGCAGCACCGTATAGCATATCAGCAAAAACGAACATGCGTACCATCTTGCATATAGCCTCGTAATGATCATCAACAGACATTTCCTTTGCTACAGATGCCAGTGACATACGCTCAACTTCCATCTGTATGGCCCTAAGTTCATTCTGATATTTTATCGACTTGATATATTCTCCATTTTTGCTCGCCTTCAATATTTTGTCTTGCAGGTCGATTATTTTTTGTTCTCTTGTCATTTGTTTCTTATTTGTATGAATCCTCGTTTTTCTGTTTCCTTCAGAAGTTCCATGTCCGTATCGTCAATCTCCGCTTCCGTCTCCCCATTGACTGATGTATAATAAGGAATCCCGAACCTATGCCTGATCCGGTCACGTATACCTCTGTTATTTGTAATCCAATAGATTGTGACTTTCATTAAGGGTATAAAAAAGCCACCTTGAATAAGTTCAAGATGGCTAAATATTAATTAAGGGAAAGGATTAGTCTGCTATATCTTCAAACCGCCCAAATTTTTGTATATATTTAAGGCGGCAATCTATTAATGGTCCATTTCTAAACTTTGCAAATATAATTTCCGCAACTCCGTGCATATCATTTCCTAAATCGTCTGTATATTCATGATAATATTCAGGTCTATGAATGAACATGGCAATATCACAATCATCACAGATTGTTCCACTATCTCGGAAATCTGTTAATTGAGGGCGGTTATAAATATAGCCACAATCCCCCCTTTTTTCTATATCTCTGTTTAATTGTGAGGTAACTATTATAGGGATTTCTAGTTCTCTTGCCAAACTCTTCAACCGTCTAGTAAAATAATTTAACTCCAAATATCTATTATCTGAATATTGGACCTCTTGGTATAACATTTGAAGATAATCAATGAATATTATTCTTACTCCGTTCCCAATTACCGCTTCTTTTGCTTTTTTACACAGATCATCTATTTTCAAGATAGGGCTTGAATCAATAAACAAGCTACACTCGTTTAAGATATTTATGTTGCTATCAATACATCCCCATTCATAAGGTTCCAACATTCCATTCTGAATTCTATCTATTGGAATTAAACACATATTGAATAAAATTCGATTCACTATATTTTGCGGACTCATACAAGGAGAAAACAACATTGTAGGGATCTTATTATCAACAACTATGTTTTTAATCATTGAAAGAATAAATGATGTTTTTCCCATGCCGGGACGTCCTCCAATGGCTATCAAATCGCCATCCTGCCATCCTGATGTTATTTTATCTAAAGCTTTAAATCCGCTTGGTATGCCACTTATACCATTAATTGTGCTTCCTGCATTTACAAGTTTGTCGAAGGCTGATTGCATGAAATCTCCAATTTTCTTAAATTCGCTTTCCATTCATCATCTTTTTATTATTAGTTCTACAAATGTATTCACTTTGCCCCATTTTCCAAAGATTTCATTTTGTAAAGTTTGAATAAGTGTTCATCACGTGCAATCTTTCCACTTGTACGTTCATAAGGATCCGTTTTATATTTCGATGCTTCTGATATAGATTCTTCCTCAGCCGCATTACAACGTTCCGAAAAATATCTATGAAACCACCCCAATATAATCTGCCCGTCCAATCTGTCGTATAAGTTTCCATAATATCCACTTTTTGCACGTTTGAAGAGTAGGTTTATGTCCGCTATGGTTAAAAACTTATAATCCTGCAAGATTATCATAGCAGTTTCAAACGTCTGGCTATCTGTCATTTTCTTGCCTACATTTACAAACTCACGCAAATTAACAATCCACCCCTCCAAATATGCCTGAAGGCAATCATAGCCGTATGCTTTCTCAATATCGACCAATGACGGAGAATTGCAGTTAAATACAGCCGGATAGGAGTTGACCGCCCTATATGTCACCTGTACTGCTGGAACCGAGAATTCTTTCAAGAATATTTCTTTTGTAATCGTCGCTAACATTTGAATCTTTTCCGGTTGTCGCACTACCAACTGTTGTTTTTCTGTTATATTTTCCATCTTCCATATCTTTTTTAGCCCATTTTCGGAATGTAAGATTTGCACTAACATATCTTTTCAGAAGCTCCCTGTAATTATGCATGGAACGCAACGTATTCTCAATTACTTCAATAGGAAAATCCTGCTTTATTCGTTCAAATTGCTCTTCTGTAAACGGCTCTTTCATCTTTGCTACATTAGGAGCATTTTCATTAATCCAAACCTTAAACTTCCTGTAATTTTCACTTTCTGGGGGAAGGGTAGCGCGCGTGCGCGTATTACTCCCATCCTCTACTTTACAATCCTCTACTTTCCTTTCCTCTCCAGCAGGAGTATTCTCTTTTGTTCCGGAATCGTCGGGAGTATTCTCGAATGTTCTTGATTTTTTGTTTTTAGCACAAGAAAGTACATTCTCTATTACTTCTGTCGGAATTTTTGACTTTTGCGGTTTGTCGATGCGCTCACTTGAGAAGTCCATTACATAGTAGCTTTTGTTCTCATAGTCAAAAGGTACAAGAATGGAGTTCCGAACAAGTTCTTGCAGCCATCCAGAAACCTGTTGCTTTCGAATATCTTCGCGGAGAGGAAAAACCTTCGACTTGATAAGAACAGGATTTGCAAGTATAACCCCTTCATCGTCTGCAAAGTTCTTCATGCCGATATAAAGCAACCAAGCGGAAAGAGATACGTCCGTAAACCTTTCATCTTCCCAAAATTCTGGTACTATAGTCCTTATTCTTGGCATATTTAATGCATTTATGATTTCATGTATTTAAAATCTTACGTTTGTCAACGGCCTGTTGTTAGAATACACGGCCCATTTACCATTTCCACCATCGACTAGGCGAAGATCCTTCACTTCACCAAAGCGTTTGATGTTACCACAGAGATCAACTACCCACCCTGCTTCCTTGCTCGGATGCGGACGGATTGCACGACCCACTATCTGATACCATAAGGCTAAGGACATAGTAGGACGAGCCATGACGATGGTGTCTAACTCAGGATAGTCAAAGCCGGTGGTGAGTACACCCACGTTAGCCACTACCGGAATCTCTCCAGCCCTAAACGCTTCAAGAATATGTTCACGTTCTTTTTTCGAGGTTTCTCCAGAAACAATTGCCGTTCCTGGAATAGACCAGGTAAGCTGTTCAGCCTCCTTCAGGAAACGTGTGAACACTAAGATTCCTTTGCGCTTACCACCGACCTTCGGATTCATCAGCCGTCGCACTATGCTCACTAGATAACCATAGAAGTCAATACGTTCGTATTCCTTGACCACTGATTTCTCAGTGTAATCGGCGCCAGTTGTATTCACTTTCAGGTTTAGTTCATTCCATCCCAAGGGATTCATTGGATAGTAGTTTAATTTTGAGAGATAGCCCATATCTAAAAGAGTAGAGATTTGAACATGATAAATAACCTCAGAGAATACACATGGACGTGTGCGTGTGATGAACTTTAACATACTGCCGAAATCCCTGCTTGATGAAAGACGGTAAGGCGTAGCTGTGAGTCCAAGCACCTTACACTTTAGCATAGAGAGAAAATCTTTATACATTCCTTCTTTAGGATTGACTAAATGGCACTCGTCAATAATGATATTACTGAAATGCTTGAACAGTTCGGGATGGTTCTTTACGCTGCCAATAGTCGCGAAAGTTATCCTTGAAATATCCTTTCTACCGAATGATGCAGAGTAAATAGAACAATCCAGGATACCATACGAACAAAGCTTAAGATAGTTTTGCTCAAGAATCTCTTTGCTGGGCTGAAACACCAACGTATGCCCTTCGAGTCTGCTGGCGATGTCAGCTATCACAAGACTCTTACCGGCTCCGGTAGGCAGCACCATGATGGCATTATTCTTTTTGATTTTGTTGGAAAAGAAATTCACAGCTGCATCACTGGCCTTCTGTTGGTAATCACGTAAAACATAACTCATAAACCTTTCTCCTTTCTTAGTTTCTTGTTTATGGCTTTATAGTACTTGATAAGCTGCTCGTATTCAAAATCACTCATTTTTGATGTACTGGCAGCTTTCACTTTGAGCATATCAAAAGCCGGTTGCCCGATCTTGGCAATCAGATTTACCCTGTAGCCTTCCAGATGGTCCGCTTTGAATCTGTTACAGTGACGACATTCGGCGTTACAGTTTTTCTCGTCAAATCGTGTGGCGAGGTGTGTCCTGCTGAAATAGTGCCCACAATCGGCTTGTTCAAATGGCTTTATCTGTCCGCATGAAATACAGCGGAAAAAGCCATTTGGCATACAATCACGAAGCCGGATGAAAAGGGAAAACTCTTTGTCGAGCTTTGCCTTTAGATCCGGCTTCTTTTTGATTTTGATACCTGCCTTGTCAAATAATGGCAAGGGGTTTTCTTTCTTCTTTTTAGGTGTTCGTTTTATGTAGTATGGCATTGTACTAATGGTTTACATAGTTCAACAACTTTTCTGCAGTCCTCCACATCGAACATACCTATGTGACAAACTTCACTTGGTATATTTAACTGATTGGATAGCCATAGATAAGCCTTGTTCCTATTAGATGTGTTAGGGATATGCTTCTTCCAAATTTTGTTTATAAGATTGGTTTTGGCTATCTGGTCAAAATAGAAGTGGGCTTCTTTCTTGGCCTTTCGTAGTTCTGCATTTGCCAAACGCCCTAATGCTTGATCCGTACCTTCATGTACGCCGACATAAGCTCTACAATCACGACAAAGATAAATCATACCGTATGAACGCCCATAGATTACAGAGCTGTCAACAAATTCGGTAGGTTTACCGCAGTATGGGCAAATCTTACCAGTAAGTAGTTCATTCATTTTCATATACAGTATTCAAAGTTTGTGGTATCGGCAGGATTCGAACCTGCATGAGAAACTCCCTTCCTTTTAGGTGTGGAATAACACTTTGCTTTGTTTCTCTACCCATCCGACTTGTAGCGTCTTCCTATTCCGCCACGATACCAGATGCCCGTCTTTCCGGGCTGTCAGTTATACTTTTTCCTTATAAGTATAAACATCCATGATCGCTGTTTCTTTGATGCTTACAGCGTTGTAGTCGGCTAAGGTTTTTTCCATCCCTTTGTCAAGCCGCTTCATCGCATCACGAATATCAGAGGCTTGGATCAGGATGCTTGTCTTTGTCTTTTTCTCCGTACCAGTTCGCTCGTCCAGAGTGATAAACTCTAATCTTGATGCAAACCACTGGTCTGCGTCCGGATCATCAGTAAAAAACAACTCTGAGTAATGCGCTCTCTTAATATCGGAAACCTCAAACTCACCCGACATAAACGGAGTGATCTCTTCGATAATCCGCTTTTCTGCTTCAGTAAAGCTGAGGGCATCTACCAAATAAGGTTCTGTTACCTTTTTGACCATGCCGTTTTCCATGGTCTTCTCATATCTTATTTTACATTCAAACCAGTTTTGTATCATATAAACACTTTATTACGTTCGATTTCTTGTTGTGCATAGATAAGCATCTGTTGTTCATTGGCTGCCGGCAAATAGATACCAGCAACAGATGCACTCCAGTTACGGAAACGGTCAATGCTCAAAGTCATTTCACCAGTAGTTAATTCTGCCGAACTCCTCAAATAAGTTACCTCCCTACCCTTCTTATTGACCGTCTTTCTCTCAAACAAATCACGGTTGCAAGTCCTTTTGTAGAAGTCAATCTTGGCTTCATCAAGACTGCAACCGTATTCACTACCGAAATACCCTAAAAGCAAATGTAAATAACTGTTCTGTGCGAGCGTGCGGTTAGGCAGTTTCTTCTTTACCTCAACAACTGCACGCTCTTTGTACAACTTATTTACATAAGCTTTGAATTTTGGTATGTCGTACTCATTACTCAGGTTGAATAAACTCATAGGCTAAAATGGTAAGTCATCCTTCAGATTTCCGTTTGCATCTACAGAAGGTGGAAATGCTTGTACCATTGTCGGCTGAGATACGACTGATGCCGGTTGAGATGTTTGTTGAACAGATTGTACCACAGTCTGTCCGCTTGTACGTCGAAGTTCCAACTTGTAACATCTTATTGATACCATCCGTCTTAATTCGCCATCTTGATTTGTCCATGACCGACCTTGTAAAGCAAAAGAAACAGTTATCACATCGCCCATTCTAAACTGATCCAGTTCTGCACACTTGTCGCCAGAAACCTCAAGCGGTAAGATATTCTCGTATTCGCTACGCTGTCCGGTATAAGGATCATAGGTGGTTGCATCAAGTAGGAACTCACGTTTCAGAAATGGAGCACTGCCTGTCTTGGATGGTATTTGGATAGTCTGGCCAATTTCGACCAGACGTCCGGTTATTTGGTTACTCATCTTCTGCAAAAATCTTTTTATTGGTTATCAAATCTCTGTTGTCGTTCAAGAACCGTATAAGTTCTTCACAATGTGTTGTCAGAACAGGTATATCACGTTCTGGTACAAATGTGTAGCTTTCTGTATAAGAACTTTTAAAGTCTGTTATATTATACTCAAACAACCTTACATCACTGCCGTTCTGCATCAAGCAATAAGGATAAACCATGTGCTGCCAGTGATCTTTGAATTTACCAACATAGTAACTTCCGGTTGTCTTTATATCATGAACAGACATAGGCATCAGTTCGTCTATGTAACCATATAAAAGAACATTTCCGAAACATGTAGGTAGCATAGCTTGAACATATTGTTGTGTCAAAGCCCCTTTATAATAATTTGCAAACTCACGGCAAAGAGAAATAGGAAAATCAAACTGCCTATTATTATAGATAGCTCTCAGTCCTACTAAAGTTTGTGAACCATCAACAACATCTGACAGTAATCTTTCTACCTGTACCTTATCTGACTTCCGATTCTCTATCATGCAGTCTATTATTTCATTAAACGCAGTCCCCTTGTCAGCTGATTCGCTGTCGAACGGGACACGGTTTATTGTATCAATCAGACCCTGGTATTGCTGTTCCTTGAACTCATCAGGGGTATGTGGGGGATTCTCTGAGAATCCCCAATACCTTTCATATATAGCATCACTTCTCAAATAGCTGGTAAACGCATCCAGAAGTGTTGCAAAAAACTTGAATTTAGGCTGCTGCATCGGCATAAGTTTTTGTTTCTTTATTATAAACCAGCCCGAGCTCTTTTACCTTTTTACTAAACAGATCACGTGCTTTGGCCAAAGAACTTCCAACATGATCGAAATTATTGATGATCTTTGCAAATTCATTGGCTGAAAGTGCATCAGTAATCATTTCTACCTGTTCTTTGATTTCTTCTACAACCTTATCGTATCTGGCAGCTTCTTCCTTCTTCACTTGAAGCATATTCAAATAAGGCTGGATAACCTGTGTAGTGATAAAATTATTCTTTGCTGTAGGATTGCCATTCCGATCCAAAATAGTAGGTACCTGCATCAGACCCGGAAGATTACAAGTATTCTTGCCATCGTTTCTCGATGTAGGATCGAAGGTGATGGTTCTTCTCTGAACGCCATTCTCATTACGCATTTCCAGATACCCCAGTAAATCAAGTTCTGTAACAATGGAGTTGTACGATTTCTCTCTCAAAGCCGGAATAAATACCGTATCGTCACCTTCTTTCCGAGTATCTCTATGCGCAACAAAGACCACGTTCTTGTTTAATGACGAAAGTGTGCGTGTCAGCCAAGAAAACTCTGCATTGATACCACCCCAGTCTCTGATTTGAGGTTGTCTGGTACCACACTTATAAGAAATGATAAAGTCCATCATCTTTCCGATAGTATCTACTACGATTGTCTGGTACTCAGACAAGTTTTCTTGCAATACTTGTTGCACGTCCTGCCATGAACCGACTTGAACAATGTCTATGCCGTCCAAATGCGCCATGTTTACACGCTTCACACCATTATCAAAGTCGAGCAACAACGGTTTCGGTGCGCTCAATGCTACGGTTGTATTGTGTGTTACAATATAATTATCGGTTACATACAATTCATCATCATTAGACACTTTAATACAAACGCACTCATAATCATCAATTCGGGTTGCATCAATGATATATCTTGAAACTTTTGTGTCGTTCCATTCAACAGCTTTTCTTCTCAAAGAAAATGGGCATATTTTAATTTTTATGCTTACTCTGTACTCGTCACTTTTGTCCTCTCTCTCATAAACATGAACATTGGCAATTCCTCCAAGAGAGTTTACAAGCTCTACTATATCGTAGGCCAACATTTTACTGCTGGTTGAGAAATAAATCCTATTCTTGTATGCAAAACCATCGGTATCCATCAAACCACGCAATAAAGAAAGGCGTTGGTCTTTACTTCCATATTTATAAATATCAGGGATAAATTTATCACCTGACTTTACGTTTAACCCCAAGCGCTTTAAACGCTGAATATATCCTTCTCCATCTCCTTTGAGAACAATGCTATATTGTGGACAATCCGGAGCATCATTCTTTTTTAACTCATATTCGCATGGCAATATATCCTTTATCGTTTCTGCAATTTGGTTGTCTATATCAGGATTTGAAAATAATGCAACGCTTCCAGTCAAAGAACCATCACCTATAAGAACTCCAAGAATGTAAGGACTGACTTCATATTCCCGTTCTGGAAATTCCATTGCATCCGCCACAGGAATTTCAAATCGTGGCATCGCCTTTCTTCCGGTACGCTCCTCTCTTGGTGTCTGTTTACAGACAATTCCTTTTGATAACATCTCTTTTAAAGTCAGATTTTTAAAACCGGCTTTTCTACTGTTACCAGAACTTGCACGAACATTCCAAATATGTTCTTCATCACAATAGGTAACAGCCCCATCATTTGTTGTTACTTTATAAACAGGTCGAACACCTTGCGGATATACACCGATAACTTCTTGGATTTTTCCATCCTTGCCCATAACCTTATCGCCAATTGAAATATCAGCAAGTTTCTTATACCCATGAGGGGTTAATACTTGACAATACAAAGGCTGGGCTTTACCCATACCTGCCTGACCGTAAATCATCATCTTTACGGTAGAAGGAATTACTAACTCATTGGATTTCTTAATCAAACTCATAATCGTTAATTTTTAGTTATAAATAATTACGTTTAAGTCTCGCATGTTTAATAACGTCATAGGCATTGCAAAACCATTTACCGTTCTGTTTGTCCGTTCGTTTCTCGGCTCTGATCATACCTTTGCCGACCAAATCCAACAGACGAGCCAAACCACCTACAATATCAGCAGCCTGATCACGCCCAAACGTTTTGTCATTCAAGACAATTTTCAAAACTTCTTCGTTTACCATAGACACCTCCTTATTTTAAGCAGATAATCGCGGAGAAACCAGGATATTCTGTTGCAGAAACCCTAAACTTTACATCCATTTTGTTTTTTAACACTCCTATAAGCCTAAGATCGCGGTTTCTACGTGATGCTTCCAACTTGATACCATTATGACGTTTCTTGTCATAAGGAACTTTATAAATATCACCTTTCTTCATTACATCAAACAGACGTACTGTCTGATAGTTTTCGTCTACTGAAATTTCTCTTACCATAGTTTTAAAATTTGATGTTGCTGGCAAAACGGGACTCGAACCCGTAACCTTTCCGCTAATCCTACGAAATGTTCTACCGTATGAACTATTTGCCAATAAAAGTGCCGAACCTCACAGTCCGGCACTTGCTCATTCACTAAGTATAATTATGGTAATTTCACCATAGCTGGATCAAGTTCATATTCAACTTTAGAACCTCTAAATACCACTATAATACGACCATTTTCCAAAATCTTTTTAACCGTACCGACCTGATCTGAAATCCACGTCTTAACCTTATCGCCTTTTCTTACCATAACATTCGTTTTTCTAAATTCTCATACTTCTGCCTGTTAGACATATATTCTCTCGCTATTGAATAATCAGATTCATATCCAAGCCCTTTAATGTGATAATACATTTCTGAACTCATAGAATTAATAACCTCATCGGTGTAATCCGTTATTCCAGCAACTACCAATGTTCCAAAGAACATCACTGATAGAATTACAATTATACATTTCTCTTTCATAGGCATTTTATTTAATACTTGGTTCCCGTCCCAGTTCCGATGTAATGGGTTACCGGCATAGCCACGGGATTATATATAATATGTGGTGCCTGTTCAGTAAAGAACGTGTTTGAAGCCGCCCTACGGCCACCTACATTCATATAAGTGCATTTTTGATAACTTTGCGATTTGCATGCTGCGTTTACCTAGTGCAGACCATTATACATGCTCTTTTCGCAAATCCGCTTCGATTACTCTGTAGGCCATTTCATCATTCGGGGCAAGCAGTAACCCCAGTTTATAGTCCATATTGTTTCGGACTGACAGCGTGTCAAAGAACCAATCAAGTATAGTGCCCCCGATACCTTTTACGGATTCTACCACGTATCGTGACGTGAGGGGCTATCAAACTACCTAAAAACAGAAGGCAATCCTTGTGATAGCTGTAAACCTACGTAATCCATGCCATCGTCATCTGGTTTATCAAATTCTTCAAGTAGGGCTTCGTAAGTATCTATCTCTTTTACCAAGAGTTCAATAAACTCTTTTTTGCTATCAGCATTGAAGACCTTACAAACTACATCTTCATCAGAATTACAGGCGATCTCATAATCTCTATACAGGCTATCTAATTCTTTTTCTATCTCGTAACGTGTCATAATCGTGCGCTTTATAAGGTTATCAAATTTGCTTTTTTGAAGCATCTATACTCTTGCTTCTCTGTATCGAAGTAAACCTGAATCGTATCATTCTTTTTTCTGTTATCACCACTGGTAGCTGGTATCAGGTTTTCTTTCAGTGTACCGTATGCTTCACGTATAGATCCATCTACCTTTTTGAAGTAGAACTTGACTATTCTTTGCTTCATAGCTGATTTAAGTTTCATGTTAGCCCAAGCGCATTTTAATGCTTCACTCATTGTAAAACCATTACGTTTTACAAACTGCCATGCTAAAATCATAATGTCATGCAAAATATTTTTCTTCATAATCGTGTGTATTAATAGGTTTTTACTATCTTTGAAACGTATTTGAATTACGTTTCTGATGCAAATATACAAACATTGTTTGTATTACACAAACCATGTAAGTATATATTTTCCTTAATTAACAAACTTTGTATGTATGAAATGGATTTTAATGATTTGTTCTTTGTGTAGTTTCACTCTTTCTCTATTTGCCTGCTATTCAGTCAACAGAAACTGTGATATAAATATATATGCATTAATCATCGCCATACTAACATTGTTGGTAACCATACTACTGGGATGGCAAATATATAATGCAATAGATCTTAATCGAAAACTTAATGAAATGCAGAAAATAGCTTCTAAAGCTGCCTATAATGAGAATAAAAAATACAATCATACGACAATTGCAATAGTACATTATATAAATGCAATAGATTTTTATAGAAGACAGTGTATATCCGAAAAAGCAATAGATGAATTATTTAAATGTATTGAGGAAGCTCTAAAGGGAAGATTCCAATTTCCTATAGACATGGCTATTAATTATATGTCAAGTATTCCTAAATCAGATTTTTTCATCCGTAAAACTCGAAAAGAAGAATATATACGCATCCTTTATTCTATAAATAATGAAGAAGCAAAAGAGTTGATTACTAAAATAGAAGCTGCTTATGAAAACTAATATAAAAAGAAGTTACATGGATACCAGCGAGATGCCTTATGCAAATAGAAAGATATATGAACTTGTACAAAACGAAACTAATGGCAATGTATCTGCCTTTGCTCAAAAAATAAAGGTCACTCAGCAAAGCTTGAATCGTATTTTTTGCATTGATAAAAGAAATGGAAAATTTCCGTCTGTCTCTAACGATATTAAACAAGCTATTATTGAAACCTATGGGAAGGATGAAATTTGGTTCATATCGGATTTAGGATCAAACGAAAATTCAAGTTCAGAAGAAGGAAATAATATACAAAGCAATCAAATTACTCCTCAAATAAATTACACTAGTGGTGTTCCTTACTATAATGTAGATTTTATCGGAGGATTTGATATTGTCTTAAATGACCAGACTGCCAAACCAGAATATTTAATAGATTTCAAGAAATATAATGAAGCAACTTGCTGGTGCAATGTTACAGGACATTCAATGGAACCTGAAATCACACATGGTGATATTATTGCATTAAAGAAAATAGAAGATATGTCTTTTCTTCCATTAGGAGAAGTATATGCCATTGTTACTACAAATGGTATGAGAACGATTAAGAGATTAGGACCATCAAATGACCCAAAATGTTATACATTAGTTCCTACGAATAAATCTCCGGAATATGGCATTCAGGAACTTCCTAAAGATATGATAAAACATATATTCCAAGTTCTTGGCTGCATGAAAAGGTTATGACATATGAAAATTAATCAATACCTTTAGATGGTATAAAGGCTTACTAATTAAAAATAAAAATATAATATGGAAAATAAAACAATACCTGCATCAGATTTACCACAAATATCAGGACTCATTAAAGATGTGATAAATATGGGTCTTTGGTTTTTGTATGAAATCCGCTGCGATTTCAATAAGGACGCGAAATACGCATTGGCTACTGATAAAGAGGAGTATCTTTTAGATAAAGATGGAAATGTACTCTCACCTACACCTAAAGAAAGCAATATAGAATACATTAATAAAATTACATTTACAGGAATTCCTTCTGCACCAACGATAAATATGCCATCTATATGAAAATCAATGAAGGTTCTAAATTTATTTTTATAGCTACGTCTCAAAGCTATATAGAGGACAGATTCTTATACGACATAAATTATGGTATCGGAGTTTTGAAAAGTCGCGGAGTAGCAAATGAGAATATTACTGTTATTCTGGATATAGCAATAGGAACTTGGATTGGAAAATATAATAATATGACAGATGTAGTTTTCTCTACATCTTCAAAACTTAATTCTTTGATTGAAAATACAGAATGCAATAATCTATTTATAATTTCTAGTTGCCATGGTTCTTTAAATGGCATAGATTCAGTAACTCCAATAAAACCATTTTCTCTTAATCAAGCTGTTAAAAATAACAAATATGCACAAAACATTCTTGTGTTTTTAGGGCAATGTTATGCTGGCATCTTTAATTTTATGGATGTTCGTGACAAAGAAAAAAATATTGTCTATATAGGTGCTACAGATATAAATACTAGCCTGAGTTGCATGCTGAAAGGTTATCCTTGGGTAGCAAACATATCTGTAATTGCTTTTTTTGAATGGCTTAACAATCCAAAAGATGTAGATGGTGATGGAGTATTTTCTATAACCGATCTATATAAATACGTTTCTTATTTTACTAACGATGTAACAAGGGAAATTGAAAAAGTACAGACATCTCATCTTATAGATGTATCTGTGAAATTAAAGTTAGAAGAAGCACGTCTTTCGTCTTTGGGAAGCCCGTTTATGTCGCAAATATATAAAGATGCTGTTGAGGCCATTAATAATTATAATGTTCCACATCAAAACACATGGATGCTTAATGCAATAGCTGCTACAAATATGAGTTTAGAATAATTCAGATAAACAATTTATTAAATAAGATGAAGAAAATATTTCCCCTTTTATTCTTAATAATACTATTTATAAGTTGCGGAAATGACAAGCCCACAAAGGAACAAAAGGAAAAAGCCGAAAGATATATTTATAGTTTGACACAATACAGTATAGACAACATCTATGCCGGAACGCTTACTGATGCTAACATCTTAGTTTTGGCTGTAGATGCCTACCCGGGAGCAAACTTTGATGTATTTGCCCAAACATATCTTGAGAAAGCCTTGAACAGAGGCTTAGATATAGAAGGTGTGGCAATAGTTAGTATCAATGACTGCCAGATAGGCGACGGCTGGGTAAAAGGAAAACGTATCGGAAGAGCGTTTAAATAAGCGGATATTCCAGGTATAAAATGTGCATTGGAGTATCCTTTGAAATAAAATATTTATTGTAAAACATTGATAATCTGAAGAATAGTCAATATACCAATTCTCATTCGTAATGAAAGGGTCCGGGGTTCGAGTCCCCGTGTCGGCTCCATAGTCAGACAAAGATAATCTATTGATTATCTGATATTTTCCAAAAGACTTCTTACAAAAGACTTTAGTATTTAATTTTTAAAAAAGATCTTCACCTCACTTTTGAGCAAATTTGATTGTCCTTAAAATTAAATGCGTATGTCATCTGTTTATTTTATCATACTTCTTAATAAAATATTTCAGGAAGAATATTCTTATCTTATATGACTATCTCTGTTTTTTTAAAGCCAGTTGATTTATAATCCGTAGATTGTAACCATTCTATTTTCCGCCATGACAATTTTATCGGCTGGTTTT
>ERZ791680.830-NODE-830-length-27585-cov-10.284235_pt1 | contig 27585 bp, 18 predicted proteins | sample MGYA00510051_ERZ791680 | MGnify/ENA primary metagenome ERZ791680 (study PRJEB30046, sample SAMN00715238) | human gut metagenome | study: EMG produced TPA metagenomics assembly of the A metagenome-wide association study of gut microbiota in type 2...
TGTTGCTCAGGTACTTAAAAAAAATATTTTATAATAGTGTTGCGGAATTAAGGTCTTGAAGAAGTTTTGACTGCACTGAACAAAAAGATACATCCGGAATCAAAACCGGTGACCGAATGTGCTGTGGTCTTCCTGAATTTCGTGAATGCTGAATCTCAAGGAGGTACATCCAACGTTTCAACCTGGTTGTCTGCCGTGATGAATGCACTGGATGATTGGAATCAAAATAATTCTGGTATACTGACTACTTTTGACGCCAATACTACTATGTTGGATATGAGAGGTAAAATAGCCGTTATTTTCAATCTTGAAAATAGCAATAACCTTCCATTGGGGTCAGCACCAGTGAATTATATTACCGGATTATCTACCAGTGTGCAGAACACTAGAATTGTTGATGCAACATTCAGCAGCGGTGCAGGTGTGCGCATTCAGAATCTGCAGCAGTGCAATAACCCGAATATTACGAGTACGGGAGACTATGGATACCGCGAAGGCATCGGACTTGTTCCTTATTTCATAACAAAGGCGAATTATGATGACTCATCAGTAAGCTGTAATTTGATAGAAACAAAGACAACTCTGATGAAGCAGATTAACGAGGAGATTGCCTCTAACGCCGGAAAACTGTATATCAATGATTTGTCGGGTTTCTGTGTGACAATGAATGAGAGAAGTACCGGTTATGAAACATTTGAATATAAAGAATGGCGCAGTATTTTGGGCGTTTATGATTGGAGGCCACTATATGACTGGGACAATGGAAAATATTACGATTATCAAAAAGTTAGGGATTTGCCAACGAAAGAATATAGCGGTGCTCAATCTGGAGATAGATATTTACGTAATTATAATAATGTGGGTACATCGTATAGCGACCTCGGTAACGGCGGTAACACTTGTCTGTTCGCCCAAATATTCAATGAAAAGGCTGTTAACGAATATTCATCGCTTGTAGGCAACTTGCGTCAGCCGTTGGGTATCGTTTTGATGAATTTTGCGGGTGTAGGCTCTGTTACGACAAACAACGGAACTTATTCTGTACAAGGCATACGTCTTCCGGGATTGATTATGATGAACAACTTCATGTTCCCTCTAAAAACTAGAACAACAAAGACAAAGACATCTTCTGATACCTCATATTCCAAAGAAGGAAACGTATGGGACTAATTCATAATAAGCATGAATAAGATAAAGAAACTTTTACTTCCGGCAGCCGCAATGCTTCTCTTCTGCGGCTGCACGGAAGATTTTCTATCAGAAACCGCTGATGCCGGCAATACAACTATTGTGGGCCGCATGGTTGAAAAATCTCAGACGCGTACTTGCATTGGGACTGACGGAATTTCGGAGGTGAACATTCATTGGTCTCCGGCTGACAGCATCGGCGTATATGGAGAAACAGCCAAGAATGTACTGTTTGTCAACCAGAATACTACTGCTTCGTCTGAGGGGCTTTTTGCAGGCTACCTTTCTTCCAGTGCTCCGCTGTATGCCTATTATCCGTATAATAAGGAGAATGCAGGAGCAGACTATACTTCACTGAAAGGATATCTGCCGTTGGTACAGCATTTCGACATGACAACAGGCAGATTGCAGGGAGACTATAAGGTGGGTGTTCCACAAAGTTCCCAATCAGAAGACGGTGCGTATGTTTTTGATTTCGAACATCTGTTCTCATTGCTGGAATTTGAAATCAATGCTACGGGTACAGCTTTGGAGGGTGATCGTCTGGAACGTATTACACTGACTTTGCCCGATGGTCGTCAGGCAGGTGGTGAATTTACGTTTGACGCTTCTACGAAGAACGTCGTATGGGGTGCTGCTCCGGCAAATGCCAATGTCATGGATATGGTATGGACTGACAAGCCGGCACTGATGAACGGCAACCAGTACACGGGGTATATTACATGTGCTCCCGTTATCTGTAAGGGTGATGAAATCAAGGTGACCATTCTTTCAGAGAAATATGAAGCAACCTTTACCCGTACAGCAAAGATTGATTTTGCAGCTAATGCCTGCTATACTTTGCCATTGACGCTTGCAAATTACACTGAGATTACGGACGGTTCCGGACTTACTCCGCGTGCCGGAATAAGCTCGTTTAAGTTTGAAGTAGCAAACAATGCCGGCAAGATATTGGGTACCAAACTCGTGGCATGCGAGCTGACTAACGGTGTGACAACTACAACTTCTCCCGTGATAGCGGAATCTTTGACTATAGGTGAGGATAATACCATCAGTGGTTGCATCCCGTATCTGTATGACTTTAATCTTGTGCCGACTTTTGATGTGGCAGAAGGGGTTAAGGTAACTGTGAACGGAGTGGAGCAGAAGAGCGGTGTGACAGCGCAGAACTTCAGCCAACCGGTAGTCTATACCGTGACCTCTGGTGCAGAGAGTCGTGACTATACTGTTACGGTTACTAATACAGGATTGCCAGTAGTTGTGGTGAACCAGTCTGAATCAATGGTTGCCGGTACTTGGAAAACATGGGCTGAAACCGGATTGCAAATCAGAAGTAAAGATAGTGACTGGCCTGAAGACGACTATATCTCGGTATATAATGCAGATGGTATGGTGAATGTGGACAACAAGGCTTGCGGACTCCGCTTGCGTGGAAGCTCCAGTCAGAGTTATCCGAAAAAACCGTTTGCCATCAAGATGGTGAAAAAGCATGCCATGCTGGATATGCCTGAACATAAACGCTGGGTATTGCTGGCTAACTGGATGGACCGTACGATGCTTCGTAACCGCGTGGTGTTTGAAATGGCGCATCAACTGGAAAAAAAGAACGGCGGACAGCTGGCATGGAATCCGCATGGAAGAAATGTGGAACTGATCTATAACGGTATCCATGTGGGTAATTATCTGCTGGCCGAACAAATCAAGATAGACGGTGAGCGGTTGGATATCAACGATGCTTATGAAGACGTAATAGAGAAAAAACCGAATGCGGGTCCTGCTGATTGCGGTTATCTGCTTGAGTTCGACGATTATTATGACGAGAACTGCCGTTTTCTGACTTCCAATCTGCATCTGCCTTGCATGCTTAAGGATGATGTGCCTTGGGAAGATGGCTCTGCTTTCCGTTCTTATGTGGAAGATAAGGTGAACGGAGTGGACAAGGCATTGAAACCCGGATGGCTTGAAGGAGACGCCGATTATTCGGCAGCTGCCGCAATTCTGGATATTCCTTCTCTCATCGACTGGTGGTTCGTACATGAACTGGCTATGAATGGAGAGTACCGTCATCCGAAAAGTGTATATATGTATATCGACGGAAAGGATGGCAAGCTTTGTGCTGGTCCGGTATGGGATTTTGACTATCAGACCTTCCCGAATCCTGACGGTATTAATTCAATAAGCCGTGAGTTCGGTGGAAGTTATGCATCGTTAAGCTATGACGCATCTTCTATGAGCAAATGGCTTTGCAGCAACTATTCGTTTGATAATAGCTGGAATCCTTCTACACCTAACTATGGCGATAAACCGTATATGTGGTATCCATTACTGTTGCAGCATGAAGAATTCAAGGCGGCAGTAAAAGCACAATGGCTTGTTTCCTATCCGAAATTGCAGCAGGTGGTGGCATCCATCCGTGCATTTGCCGAGGAAAACCGTGTGTCTGATTCATACAACTATGCCATGTGGCCGCTGCTTGACGGCAGACGAACTGCAGAGTTGTCGCCATATGTTATCGATTTTAGTGGAGACGAGAAAATGACATGGGATGAAGCCATAAATGCTATGGTGAAGTTTTATCAGAATCGTCTGGAAACGATGAACGCATTGATTAATTCTGGAAGTTTCTAGATATCATTAATGTATTAAAAAATAGGAAACCATGAATAAAAAAACATTTTTTGCAGCTATTCTTTTAGCAGCAGCTAGTCCTGTTCTTGCTCAATCGGAACAGTCTTCTTCAAACGGTGACATTAAGGAAACCGTGGAATATAATAGCAGTAAGTATCAGGTAGAGACCAATAATTTCTGGGACAACTGGTTTATTACAGCCGGTGCCGGTCCGCAGATCTTCTTCGGTGACCATGACCGTCAGATCGGAGTAGGCAAGCGTATCTCTCCGGCTTTGCAGGTGGCTATCGGCAAGTGGTTTACTCCTGAAATGGGAGTCCGCATTACTTACAGCGGCCTTTCTGCCAAGGGAGCAACCCGTTGGGGAACTGCTCATTCCACAGGTGAACAGGTATCGGGGTGGGGCTCTGGTCTGTATTACTCCAAGTTCAAGTTCTTTAACGTGCATGCTGACGCCTTGTTCAATTTCTCCAATATCTTCTGCGGATATAACGCCAAGCGTATCTGGAACAGTACACCGTACGTAGGTGTGGGTTGGATGCGCACCTGGGAATCACCTACTGCCGGCAACATCACTATGAATGTAGGCTGGATCAATTCATTCCGGCTTTGTGATGCGTTGGATTTCAATATTGATATTCATGCAGCAATGGTGGATGATGCCATCGACGGTGAAACGGGACAGGCCAAGTTCGACGGTATCCTGAATGCCACAGTCGGATTGACCTATAAGTTTAAGGAACGTGGTTGGGATCGCAGCAAGAGCACGACCATTGTCCGTTATGACCAGTCAGAGATTGATGCCATGCGCGACAGGCTGAATGCGATGAGTGCCGAGAATGCGAAACTGAAGAAAGCCTTGGCGGAAGGTAACGAAAAGCAGGCGCGTGAGCTGGTCAACAAGATTGCAGCTGCCAATTTTGTTGTATTCGAGATCGGTAAGAGCGACCTTTCTAATGAGGCTCGTGTAAATCTCGGTTTGTTGGCTCGTGTCATCAAGAGTATCGACAACAAGACCGTCTATACGATTACAGGTTATGCCGATGCCGGAACAGGTAGCGAGAAGCTCAATGAACGTTTGAGTAAGGCCCGTGCGGAAGCCGTATACGAATGCCTGGTTAACGAGTTCAAGGTACCGGCATCACAGCTTCAGATCGATTACAAGGGTGGTGTAGAGAACATGTTCTATGACGATCCGCGCATGAGCCGTGCCGTAATCATGAAGAGCAAGTAATAAATATCGATTTTACGATTTGTTAATTAAAGGAAGAAAGAGGATGTGTTCTTTGTGGCATATCCTCTTTTTTAATTTCCTGTTGTTCTAGATGTCAGGTAGAATATTTGTAATTGTGTATAAGAACTATTAACTACAATCGTTTTTGTATTTTCAGTTGCATTTATAAAATTATAAATGTCGACCAAACTTGATAAAAAATTTGTATCACGGGAACGCTTCTTATATTTTTAGTTCTTTAAAATTCTATTCTTCGAAAAAAATTATTTATATTTTTAATAATACAGCAATGTCGAAAAATCCTATTAACTTGGAATTGTTTTATTTTTTTACCATAAATTATGGTATTCTAATTTCTTTACGATCTCATCTTCAATTTTAGCTCTTTTAAAAATAAAAAGTATTTTTCTCATATTTATGCAAGAATGCTTCTGCACAATAGATTTTTTGATGTTATATCTGTTTTTATATTAAACTTACGTTTGTTGAGATTCTTGTGTATTCTTAAGAAAATTGAATTTCTAATTAAACATATTTTAATTTATGACTAAATTTAAAGATTTGGAATGTATGCGTGTTATAACAATGATTTTGGTCGTTTTTGCACATGTTACACGTATGTACACAGCTAATGCTGCTATTCCACAAGGCTTGAACGATACATTTATAACAGCGTTAACCGAATGGATATACACCTTTCATATGCCAGCTTTTGTAGCTATATCTGGTGCTGTTTATTATTTTGCTAAAAGGGAAAGGCATGCATATATAGGTGCTTGCACTTTTATTCAAAACAAAATAAAGCGTTTGTTGATACCATATATTTTTTTTGCTATCGTAATAGTTATTCCTACTTTATATTATTGTGATTTAATAGTAGGTAATTTTTGGAAATATAATTTCAATGCATTTATTTTAGTTAGAAATGCAAGGCATTAATGGTATCTAATTATGCTTTTTAATCTATTAATTATATTCAACTTTTTTGAGAAATATATTTTTAAATTTAAGAAAGTTGTTTTTCTATTAACATTATTAATTCATCCCTTGGCATTTTTGTTACCTTTAGATGTTTTTCAAATATGCAATATAATTTATTATTCATTATATTTTATGATAGGTTATTATTTCCAGTATAATAGAAGATATATTATGAGTTTTCTCAATAGAATAAATAAGCTATTTATTTCTATATTATTAGTTTTATTGACAATATGTGTGTTCTTTATGCAGTATGTTGGAGTTTTAAAGCCAATGTTAACATCCTTAGTATGTAGTGTGTTAGGTGTTATGTTTTTGTATATTATATCAGTAGTGATGAGTCAAAAAGAATCCATAATGTCTGCAAAATTATTTGCATTGTTAAATAAAAACAATTTTAGTTTATATCTTTTACATCCTATGATAATATATGTAATATTTTATAATATAAAGGATTTAAATATTCATCCGTGGATTAATATTCCATTAGTATTCATTTTAAGTTCTGTTTTATCAATATTTATTGCTGAATTAATTAGAGCAATGGGATTAAAAAAAGTCATTGGTGAAAAATAATATTTTATTTAAAAGGTACTGTAAAATATCTCGTGTAATTGGAAATATGGAATTCAAGTTTTGACTCTTCTTTTGGTATATTGAGAATGTAAAAAATCAGGAGAACAGTGTTGATGTCAGTTTATAAAAAAAGCCCAAATCCTCTTTTCGGGGATATGGGCCGCTAAGCGTTCTGCTTATCCTAAAAGATCTATCAGGGGATAATCGTTTTCAGAGAAAACGGTATCAGAAACTGGTTCTGATCCGTCGCATCGCTTCTATGCAGTCTTCACGGCGTCCGAAGGCCGTCAGACGGAGGAATCCTTCGCCAGACGGGCCGAAACCGACACCAGGGGTACCGACCACATGGGCATCATAAAGCAGACGGTCGAAGAATTGCCATGAGGTGAGACCGTCCGGTGTCTTGAGCCAGATGTACGGGGCGTTCTTGCCGCCATAGACATCGAATCCGGCTTCGGTCAGTCCTTCGCGCAGCAAACGTGCATTTTCCATGTAATAACCGATGGTAGCCTTGACCTGTTCACGGCCTTCGGGACTGTAGACGGCTTCCGCTCCCCGCTGGGTGATATAGCTGGTACCGTTGAATTTGGTGCACTGGCGACGGTTCCATAACGGGTTGAGGTTGACCCGTTCACCAGTAAAGGTTGCAGCGGTCAGTTCTTTCGGCACCACGGTATAGCCGCAACGTACGCCCGTGAAACCTGCAGTCTTGGAGAAACTGCGGAATTCAATGGCACAGCGTTTGGCACCTTTGATTTCATAAATGGAGTGGGGAACGTCCGGTTCCTGTATGTAAGCCTCATAAGCGGCATCGAAGAGGATAAGCGTGTCGTTATGCAGGGCATAGTCCACCCATTTCTTCAGTTCGGCTTTGGTCAGGGTTGTTCCCGTCGGATTGTTGGGGTAACAGAGATAAACCATGTCGATGCGTTCTTTCGGAATTTCCGGTACGAAATTGTTTTCTACCGTGCAGGGCATGTAAGTCACGTTGCTCCAGCGACCGTCGGCTCCCAGTTCACCTGCCCGTCCGCACATGACGTTACTGTCAATATAAACCGGATAGATAGGATCGGTCACGCCCATACTGTTATCCCAACGGAGAATCTCGCCAATGTTTCCCGTATCGCTCTTGGCACCGTCATTGATGAAAATCTCAGACTGAGAAAAATTGATACCCCGTGAGGCAAAATCGTGTTTGAGAATTGCTTCGATGAGGAAACCGTAACCCTGCTCGGGACCGTAACCGTGGAACGTGTCGGCTGATGCCATCTCGTCGACGGCCTTGTGCATGGCCTTGATGCAGGCATCGGGAAGAGGACGTGTGACATCACCTATACCCAGACGGACAAGCGACTGTTTGGGATGGGTGACTTTGAATGTATTGACTTTCTTGGCAATGTCCGAGAAGAGGTAGCTTCCCGGCAATTTGAGATAATGTTCGTTGATTAGAGCCATAATAGGATAATTTGATTAACAGTTTTCGATTTTCTTTTCACCATTGAAGACGATGACGGCAGGTCCCGTCATATAGACGCGGTTGTCTGATTCACGCCATTCGATATGCAGCGTGCCGCCGTCCATGACGACATCGGATTCCCGTCCGCAATGTCCGCCGGCAGCTGCGGCCACGGCTGTGGCACAGGCTCCGGTTCCGCAAGCCATGGTGATGCCTGAGCCCCGTTCCCATACGCGCATCCGGATGCTGCCGTCGGGTCTGATCTGGGCAAATTCCACGTTCACGCGATCCGGAAAAAGCGGATGGTGTTCCAATGCCGGACCGACTGCCGTCAGATCCATCTTTTCCACATCGTCCGTGAAAATGACCAGATGGGGATTGCCCATATTGACTGCGATGCCCTGCCCGAAAGCATAGCCTTCACCCAGGTCAACGGGGTGGATATCGACAGGTTCGCCCATTTCTACCGTAACGGCACTGACAGTTCCTTTTTCATCCGGATGCAAATATAATGTTTTTATACCGGAAAGCGTTTCCAGTTTGACCGTTGTTTCCCGTGTCAGTCCGTATTCATAGAGGTATTTGCCGATGCAGCGGCTTGCGTTGCCGCACATGCGGGCTTCCGAGCCGTCGGCATTGAATATCCTCATGCTGAAGTCCGCCTTGTCGGAACAGCCAATCAGGACAAGACCGTCGCTGCCGATGCCCGTATGCGGTTTGCTCCATTCAATGGCCAGGGCTTCCGGGTCCGCTATCGGATACCGGATGGTATTGATGTAGATATAGTCATTGCCTGCACCATGCATCTTTGTAAACCGGATGACGGTCGGTGCGGCATAAGCATGGGGATAGGCGGATGTTTTCTTGATCGTGTTCATAATGTAGTTGCAAATAAAGTAAGAGATGGGGGCAGTGTGCCTGCCCCTTTATTTCTGGTAGGCTGCTTCGTGTACACCGGCTACGGCGCGTCCGCTGGGGTCGTTCAGGTTCTTGAATGAGGCATCCCAGGCCAGTGCTTCGGCCGTTGAGCAGGCTACGCTCGGTACGCTAGGCACACTCCGTGCGGCAGAATCGCTCGGGAAATGTTCCTCGAATATGCTGCGGTAGTAGTATTCTTCTTTGTTCTGTGGCGGGTTGATCGGGAAACGTTCAGCCGCATGTGCCATCTGTTCATCGCTGACGGCTGCAGCCGTCACGGCTTTCAGCGTGTCTATCCATGAATAGCCTACACCGTCGGAGAACTGCTCTTTCTGCCGCCAGGCCACGCTTTCGGGCAGAAGCGAAGCAAAGGCATCCCGTACGACCCGTTTTTCAATGGTCTGTCCGGGGCACATCTTGACTGCCGGATTCAGGGTCATGGCCACGTCGAGGAATTCCTTGTCGAGGAAGGGCACGCGGCCTTCCACTCCCCAGGCGGAAAGTGACTTGTTCGCCCGAAGGCAATCATACATATACAGTTTGGAGAGTTTGCGTACCGTCTCTTCGTGGAAAGCCTGTGGCGTCGGAGCTTTGTGGAAATAAAGGTATCCTCCGAAGACCTCATCGGCTCCTTCACCGCTCAGTACCATTTTGATACCCATTGACTTGATGACGCGGGCCAGCAGGTACATCGGTGTTGAAGCACGTACGGTCGTCACGTCGTAAGTTTCGATATAGTAGATGACATCGCGGATGGCGTCCAGACCTTCCTGGATGGTATAGTTGATTTCATGATGTACCGTGCCGATATGTTGGGCTACCTCGCGGGCCTTTTCAAGGTCGGGGGCGCCTTTCAGTCCTACGGCAAAGGAATGGAGCTGCGGCCACCAGGCTGCCTGCTTGCCGTCCGTTTCCACCCGCTTGTCGGCATACAGCCTGGCAACGGCTGAGATGACGGACGAGTCGAGACCTCCGGAGAGCAACACACCATAGGGTACGTCGCTCATCAGTTGCCGGCGTACGGCATCTTCAAGTGCCGTGCGTACGGCGCTGACCTGTGCGGCATACGCTTTCGCATCAGTGGCCGATGCGCATGAGGTACGGGTCTCGTTGGTGGCTTTCTCCGTGTAGTTGTCCTTCACGGCATCATAGCCGGTCCAGTCTCTTTTATACCAGGGTTTCATTTCCCCCTCCCGGCTCCAGTAGTAATGTCCGGGCAGGAAAGGTTCATATTCGTCGCACAAACCTTCGAGGGCTTTCAGTTCACTTGCACAGTAGACCTTACCGTCCTTGTCCCTGCCGATATACAACGGGATGACACCGATGGGATCGCGGGCAATGAGGAATTCGTCACGTTCCTTATCGTAGAGGGCGAAGGCGAAAATGCCGCTCAGCCGTTCGATGAAACGGACGCCCAGACGACGGTAGAGCGCAAGGATGACTTCACAGTCGCTACCGGTCTGGAATTCATATTCCCCGGCCATTTCGTTCCGGATGTCCCGATGGTTGTAGATTTCTCCGTTGACGGCCAGAATCTGTTTCCTGTCCGGTGAATAAAGCGGTTGTCCGCCGCTTTGCGGGTCAACGATGGAAAGACGTTCATGAGCCAGGATGGCTGAGCCGCCACAATAGATGCCGCTCCAGTCCGGACCGCGGTGGCGGATACGTTTCGCCATGGTCAGGGCTTTCTGCCGCAGTTCTGGCGTCTGTGTCTTGATATTGAAAATGCAGGCTATTCCACACATAATGATTCTGTTTAGAGTGTTTTGACAAGGTTTTCTGTCTTCTGCCGGAACAGAGCCCGGCAGAAGAGGGGTATCTCGATCAGCTGGAATCCGGAACCGGTTCTATTTTCCGGAAATGATGTGGTCAATGCGTTCGGCAGCACGACGTCCGGCCGCAATACATTTTACGACCAGTGACGGACCTGTGGCGGCATCACCGGCAACCACGGCATTGTGGGGCAGTTCCGGAAGCTGTGGCTTGAGGAAACCCATTGCCAGCAATACCAGGTCGGCCTTGATCACTTCTTTCTTGCCGGTCGGTTTCATGACCGGACGTCCGCCGTCCGGTGCCGGGATCCATTCCACTTCTTCTACTTCTACACCGGTGACGTGGCCGTTCTTGCCGATGAATTTATTGGAGTTAAGACACCAGCGGCGTGTACAGCCTTCTTCATGGCTGGAACTGGTCTTCAGTACGACCGGCCATTGCGGCCACGGGGTAGCCGGATTGTGTCCTACGGGCGGTTGTGGCATGATTTCGATCTGGGTGACGCTGACTGCACCCTGGCGGTGGGAAGTGCCGATGCAGTCGCTACCCGTGTCACCGCCTCCGATGACCAGTACGTGCTTGCCCTTGGCTGTGATGCGTTCTTTGTCCGTGAAGCTTTGTCCGGCCAGTACGCGGTTCTGTTGGGCGAGCATTTCCATGGCAAAGTGGATGCCGTTGAGTTCACGTCCCGGGATAGCCAGGTCGCGGGCCTGTGGGGTACCGGTACAGATGGCGTAGGCATCGAATCTTTCCGGCAGTCTGGTCAGGTCGATTTCGGCATTGGTCTGGAATCTGATTCCTTCAGCTTCCATGACGCGCAGGCGGCGGTCGATGATGTTTTTGCTGAGTTTGAAATTCGGAATGCCGAATCGGAGCAGACCACCGGGCATTTCACAACGTTCGAACACGGTGACCTCGTAGCCGCGGCGGTTCAGCTGGTTGGCAGCGGCCAGTCCGGCAGGACCGGATCCGATGACGGCTACCCGTTTGCCGTTTCTGGGGTATGTCTTGGGAATGACGTAATCTTCGCGGAAGGCGGCCTCAATGATGGCACATTCGTCTTCGCGGATTGTCACCGGAGCGTCGATGGAAAGTTTAAGCACGCAGCTCTTTTCGCAAAGTGCCGGGCAGACGCGTCCGGTAAATTCCGGAAAGTCGTTGGTGGCACTCAGTATGTCGTAGGCCTTTTGCCAGTCGCCCTTGTACAGGGCGTCCTGAAACTCAGGCGGACGGTTGCCCAGCGGGCATGCCCAGTGGCAGAAAGGTACACCGCAATCCATGCAGCGGCTGGCCTGAAGTTTGCGTTCGCTCGTATTGAGCGTCTGTTCCACTTCGCTATAATCGTTTATTCTTTCGTGTATCGGTCTGTACCCCGCTTCCTGGCGCGGGACGGTGAGAAAAGCTTTAGGATCTCCCATGATATGTATCTGTTGTTGCGAATTAATAAATAAGGTGAATTAATAATCGCGCTGTACTTCGGCGATTTTCTGCTGGAGTTTGCGCATCTGCTCTTCGGCCAGTACCTTCTTGTATTCGATAGGTGTAACCTGGATGAATTCTTCCACGTAACGTGGCCAGTTGTCGAGCATGGTCCGTGCCAGGGCTGAACCCGTGTAAAGGTAATGCTGGCGGATCAGTTCATGCAGTTCCTTGCGGGCTGTGGCATCTTCAAGCAAGGACAGTTCCACCATGTCCATGTTGCAGAAATAGTCGAACGTGCCTTTAGGATCCCATACATAGGCTACGCCACCGCTCATTCCGGCTGCAAAGTTACGTCCGGTCTGTCCGAGAACGACCACGCGGCCGCCGGTCATGTATTCACAGCAGTGGTCGCCTACACCTTCTACCACGGCGATGGCACCGGAGTTGCGGACCGCAAAACGTTCGCCTGCGCGTCCGTTGATGTAAACCTCGCCGCTGGTGGCGCCGTAGAGCAGGGTATTGCCCACGATGGTGTTCTGTTCGGCTGCAAAATTGCTGCGTACGGGAGGCAGTACGGCGATGTGTCCGCCGCTCAGGCCTTTGCCCAGATAGTCGTTGGCTTCACCTTCGAGCTTGAAACTGATGCCGTGGGCCAGGAATGCACCGAAACTCTGTCCGGCAGATCCCTTGAACTTCACGCTGATCGTGTCGTTGGGCAGTCCGTCGTTACCGTATTTGGCTGCTACTGCACCTGAGAGCATGGCTCCTACGGCACGGTCGGTATTGCCGATGGCATATTCCAGAGAAACCTCGCGACCGCTTTCCAGTGCGGCAGAGGAGGCCTGCAGCATCTCTACGTCTTTCACGTGAGCGATGTCGTGCTGCTGGGAGGTGCAGTGGTGCAGGGCGGCACCATTCTCTACACGGTGGAGCAGGCGGCTGAAATCCAACAGGCTGGCCTTTGTGCCCTGGGTAGCCGGGTGAAGTTCGATGAGATCGGTACGTCCCACAATGTCTTCCAGTCTGGTAAAGCCCATTTCGGCCAGATATTCGCGGACTTCCTCAGCCAGGAATCTGAAATAATTCACTACATATTTATAATGTCCGCGGAAATGTTCGCGCAGGCGCGGATCCTGTGTGGCCACACCTACAGGACAGGTGTTGGAGTGGCATTTGCGCATCATGACGCAACCCAGTACGATAAGGGCCGTCGTTCCGAAAGCAAACTCTTCTGCACCCAGCAGAGCCATGCTGATGATGTCGCGTCCGGTCTTCAGCTGACCGTCGGTCTGGAGACGGATCTGTCTGCGGAGACCGTTCAGTACGAGAGTCTGCTGTGTCTCGCTCAATCCGATTTCCGGTGAGATACCGGCGTAGCGGATGGATGAGGCCGGTGAGGCACCTGTACCGCCTTCAGCACCGGAGATAACGATAAGGTCTGCTTTGGCTTTGGCTACACCGGCCGCAATCGTACCGACACCGCTTTCAGCTACCAGTTTCACGCTGATGGCAGCGCGCGGGTTGACATTCTTCAGGTCGAAGATAAGCTGGGCCAGGTCCTCGATGCTGTAAATATCGTGATGAGGCGGAGGTGAGATCAGAGAGATGCCCGGAATGGAGTGACGTGTACGGGCGATGATCTCGTCGACCTTGAAGCCCGGCAGCTGTCCGCCTTCACCCGGCTTGGCACCCTGGGCCACCTTGATCTGTATTTCTTCAGCGTTGACCAGATATTCGGCCGTTACACCGAAACGGCCGGAAGCCACCTGTTTGGTCTTGCTGGAGAGGCTGATGCCATCTACCTTTTCATGGAAACGGATGCTGTCCTCTCCACCTTCGCCGGTATTGCTGCGTGCGCCCAGTTCGTTCATGGCCAGTGCCAGTGCCTCGTGGGCTTCCTTGCTGATGGCTCCGAAAGAGATGGCGCCGGTTACAAAGTGTTTCACAATGTCTTCCACAGGTTCTACCTTTTCAATGTCGATGGGATTGCGTTTGAATCCGAAGAAGTCACGCAGGAAAATAGGTGATTCTTTCTCGTCTACCGTGTGGGTGAATTCCTTGAACTTCTTGTAACTGCCTGTGCGGGTAGCCAGCTGAAGCAGACTGATCGTATCCGGGTTCCAGGCATGCTTTTCACCGTCTTTACGGTAAGACATCTGTCCGATATGAGGCAGGAGCGGATCTGTTTCAGAAGGTGTGAAACCGCTGTCATGGAAAGTGATATAGTCTTTGGCGATTTCTTCCAGACGGATACCGCCTATGGTGGAGGTTGCTGTTCCGAAATAACTCTTGAGCAGTTCTTCGCTCAGGCCGACGGCTTCGAATATCTTGGCGCCACGGTATGAACGGATGGTGCTGATACCCATTTTGCTCATGATCTTGTAGAGTCCCTTGCAGATCGCCTTGATGTAATTCTTTTCTGCGGTTTCATAGTTCATCTGTACTTCGCCTTTCTTGACAAGATCGTCCAGTACGGCGTAAGTCATGTACGGGCAGATGGCACTGGCACCATATCCCAAAAGGAGGGCGGCGTGCATGACCTCGCGGATTTCACCGCTTTCAACAATCAAGGCTGTCTGCACACGTTTCTGCACGCTGATGAGGTGGTGGTGTACGGCACTGATGGCCAGCAATGACGGGATGGCTGCATGTGAAGCGTCGATGTCGCGGTCGGACAGGATGATATAGTTGGCTCCGTCGGTAACAGCCTGCTCGGCAGCCTTACAGAGTTGTTCGAGTGCTTCCTGAAGACCGGCTTTTCCGCGTGAGGCTTCGAAAAGCATGGGCAATTTCACGGTGTTGAATCCCTTGTAACGGATGTTGCACAGGATGTCAAGCTGTGTGTTGGTCAGGATCGGGTGAGGCAGACGAACCATCTTGCAGTGTGTTTCGTTTGGCAGCAGAATGTTCATGCCTACGGCGCCGATATATTCGGTCAGTGACATGACCAGTTCCTCACGTATGGGGTCTATGGCCGGATTGGTCACCTGGGCAAACTGTTGACGGAAATAGTTGAACAACAGCTGTGGCTTTCCGCTCAAGACAGCCAGAGGCGTGTCGTTACCCATGGATGCGGTCGGTTCTGCACCGTTGCTGCACATCGGCATGATGAGGCGTTCCACATCTTCGCGGGTGAATCCGAAAGCCCTTAACCGGCGGTCGTAATTCTCGACGGTATTGGCTACTTTGCGTCCGCTCTTCAGGGTGTCCAGTTCGATGCGGTTGGCGGCCAGCCACTGGCGGTAAGGCTTGGCAGCTGCCAGCTGTTCCTTCAGTTCGCCATCATAATAAATGCGTCCTTCTTCGGTGTCCACCATCAGGATCTTGCCGGGTTGAAGGCGTCCTTTTTCCTTGATCTTTTCAGCTTCGAAACTGATGACACCGGCTTCGCTGGCTACTACCATCATGCCGTCGTGGGTAATGAGGTAACGGGCCGGACGCAGACCGTTGCGGTCGAGCATACCACCGGCATACCGGCCGTCGCTGAACAGAAGGGCTGCCGGACCGTCCCACGGTTCCATCAGGATGGAGTGGTATTCATAGAATGCTTTCAGATCTTCGCTGATCGGGTTCTTGTCGTTGAAGGATTCCGGTACGAGCATGGCCATGGCATGTGGCAGGCTCAGACCGGACATGACGAAGAATTCCAATACGTTGTCAAGTGAAGCGGAATCGCTCATGTCCGGTTGGATGATCGGACGTATGTCTTTGACATTACCCAAAGTCGGGGTAGAGAGTACGCTTTCGCGCGCCTCCATCCAGCCCCGGTTACCGCGGATGGTATTGATTTCACCGTTATGGGCCAACAGACGGAACGGCTGAGCCAGGCTCCATGTCGGGAAGGTGTTCGTACTGAAACGGGAGTGTACGATAGCCAGTCCGCTGGTGAAGTAAGGCTGTGTCAGATCCGTAAAGTAGGCTCTTACCTGCGTGGAAGAAAGCATACCTTTATAGATAATGGTCCGGCTGGACAGAGAGACGATGTAGAAATCCTTATGATGTACGCGTTGCTCTATTTTCTTGCGGATAATGTAGAGTGTGCGCTCCAGGTTTTCCGGATTTGTCGTACCGGTAATGAAAACCTGCTTGATGTCCGGTTCGGTTTCGCGGGCACTTTGTCCCAAAATATCCGAATTGACCGGAACGGCACGCAGGTGCATCAGTGTGAGTCCCTCGCGTTCCACTTCCTCGATAACGATGCTCAGGATGCGTTCCTGTTCTTTCTGGTCTTTCGGTAAAAAGATAAGGCCAGTGCCGTATTTACCCTTTTCGGGTACGGGAATGCCCTGAAGCAGAATAAACTCATGAGGAATCTGTACCATGATACCTGCACCATCGCCCGTCTTGTTGTCCGCTCCTTCCGCACCACGGTGTTTCATATTTTCCAGAACCCGAAGGGCGGAGTCTACCAGTTCGTGAGATTTGCTGCCGTTCAGGTTGACAATCATACCTACACCGCAAGCGTCATGTTCATAATCCTGAGAATACAAACCGTCTTGTCCGACTGGTGCTGTATCTCTAAACTTTCTCTCTTCTGTGATAAAAAGTTTGTTTTCTAATGTGTTTATTTGCATTTGTATATGATATTATTGGTTATTCTGACTTTTTGTTTTGCAAATATACATAAATACTTTCAAAATGATTTAATATAATTCTATTTTATGTCATAAAAATATTTACTATATGCTTGATTGTGATAATTTGTTGTTATAATAAGCTTGTTTGTTTCTTTTTAAAACCAAAATATCACAAATTGATATCATTATGATGTTTTGTAAAATAAAATTTTAGGTTTTGTAAGGTGATGGGGATATTGGATAAAAGGCAGGTGTATTTTAGGTAAGGGGTAAAGGGTAAGAGGTAAAAGGTAGGAGGTGGTGTATTTTAGGTAAGAGGTAAAAGGTAAGGGAGGGATATGGCTGAAGAAGGTGTAGGAGAGGTGAAGGGGTGGTTCACCTTGAAACCCGCACCAATAAAGGGAGGTGAAGAGGTGAAGGAGGTTTGATGTCGATCGACAGTATAGGGGAGGGATGTAGTCATGCTGTTATGGCATGGTATTTCCAGGCTTTTTAAATAAACTTCAGTTCAGTTAATATCAATTATAAGATCAGAGCAGAGTATTTGTTTTTTAAAAGCTATATTTGAGACATATCCGGACTGATTGTCTTGATCTTCCCGGATATGGCTTAACCTGAAGAGAAATTTGTTGTATAATATTATTGGTCAATCAGAAAGTATTATGAAAAAGTTGTGTTTTTTGTCTTCTTTGGTCTTATTTTCCTGTGCGGAGTATAACATGAAGGATCTGGAAGGATTATGGTTGGAACAAATACCACAAGGCGGAGACTATGTGCAGGGGATGAATCTGAAAAGTGACGGCAGTGCTGAATCTGTTGGTATGAGTACTTTGTCTTATCATCATTGGACCATTGCCGATGGAGCATTGGTTTTGTCCGGTGAAAGTATCGGAAACGGCCAGACTATACCATTTTCGGATACGCTTGATATTGTAAGGGCAGATCGTGATACGCTGGTTGTGAGAAAAGGAATAAGGGAGATGGTGTTCGTAAAGACAAACGCTGACATGGCAGATCAGTCAGAAGTCAGGAAACCTTCCCGACAAGCTTATGATGGATTTGTATGGAAGGAATTGAATGGGGCGGGTCTGAAACTATGGGTTCAGACGAATGATGAGATCAGACTTGTGGCCGATCCGTCTTTGCCGGGTATCGTTCTGGTCAGACCGGGAATGTCTGCACCACATCCGCTTATAAGGGTCTTTGATTTGCCTCATAATGACATTAATGATGTCATTGCCGAACTGGAACATTCTGCTGGTTGGGACCCAAAACAAACCTGTAAGTTCCGTGAAATGGAATCGGGGAGGAAGGGAGTACGCCGATATGTAATGGTGCCGGATGGAAGTTATGCCCGAAAGACAGAACAACAAATGAAATCGGAACCTGTGCCGGTGACCTGTAATGGCTGGGGAGTCGGTAACAGCGGACAAAGGTATTTTGAGATTGATGAGCGTAATCCCGGAAAGGCTCTGTTTATGGAGATCGGACAGGAGGCTCCGTTGTTCGATGAAAACAGTGTCGTTTTGACTGCGGCTTCCTCCAGACAAAATACAAATCTGTCCGCACCGTCTGCAGATATATTGTATACCTTGAAAGGGACTTTATGTATCGGTCATGAAGTGCGTTCCTTCAAGCCGGAAGGCAGTTCGGAAGAATACTGGATTGTGGATCAAACCGGCAAGTTGAATGAGAGATATGACAAGATCACCGGAGGTATGAAGAACGGTAAACCGGTAAATGCTACCCTTAAGGTGGAATATGACGGCAAGCGTACGGATGGTTTTGCGGCAGATTATCCCGGAGTCTATCTGGTGAGAGAGATTCTGGAAATTAAGCCGGAATGAATCTGACTGAATAAGAATATGGAGGCTTGGGGCTGTCATTAAAAAAGATTCCTCTCCCAATCGCTATTGGAAGAGGAATCAACACAAAAACTAAACTAGACTTTAACTAAGCTATTCTTAAAGTTTCACAACTTTATTCGTGCATGAAAAATTCATCTTTTCTGCATGACAAAGATACGCACACTTTTTGTGATATGAAACTTGAAATCTACAGAACAGCCTATTTTGCCTACGAATGCCGTTATTCGTTGTCCGAAGTCTTTTTGACCGTCTTCTTTTTTCAAAGATGTACGGTCTTGTTCATCAGATAATGGTCGAGTATGGTCATTGCCGTCATGGCTTCTACTACCGGTACGGCCCGTGGCAGTACGCAGGCATCGTGGCGTCCGCGGGCTTTCAGTGTGGTCGGGGTGCCGTCGAGTGTGACGGTTTCCTGTTCCATCAGAATCGTAGCCACGGGCTTGAAAGCCACTCTGAAATAAATGTCCTGTCCGTTACTGATACCTCCCTGGATGCCACCGCTCCGATTGGTGCGGGTGGAAATACCTCCTTCGTGCGGGATGAACACGTCGTTCTGTTCGCTGCCCCGCTGGCTGACACCGGCAAAGCCCAGTCCGTATTCAAAGCCTTTCACGGCATTGATGCTGAGCATGGCCTGTCCGAGAGAAGCGTGCAGCTTGTCGAATGCCGGTTCGCCTAATCCTACCGGGCAACCTTTGACCACGCCGGTTATAATGCCTCCGATGGTGTCGCCTACGGCTTTGACTTCTTCTATGAGTGCCTGCATTTCGGCCGCTTTCTTTTCGTCCGGGCAACGTACCGGATTGGATTCTATCAGTGCCGGATCATAAGCCTGATAGTCCTTGTCGAGTGCGATGGAGCCGACTTGTGACGTATAGGCGTATACCTTGATGCCTAACTGGCGGAGTGCCAGTTTGGCCAACGCGCCGCCAACACAGCGTGAAATGGTTTCACGGGCCGACGAACGTCCACCACCGCGATGGTCGCGCAAGCCGTATTTGCTGGTATAGGTGAAATCGGCATGTGACGGGCGGAACAGGTTCCGGATATTGTCGTAGTCGTTGGAATGCTGGTTGGTGTTACGTACCAGAAAACCGATGGGACAACCGGTGGTCTGTCCTTCAAAGATGCCGGACAGGAATTCCACCTGGTCCGCTTCCTTGCGGGGGGTGGTAAGGCTGCTTTGTCCGGGACGGCGACGGTTCAGTTCCGACTGTATGAAGTCCATGTCTACACTGATGCCGGCTGGGAAACCGTCTATCACGCCGCCTACGCCGGGTCCGTGGCTTTCGCCGAAGGTGGTCAGACGGAATATATGACCGAATGTATTGCTCATGATGAAAGATCAGTATTTGGTTATATGGAGTATTAACTGGAACGGATTAATGGCAGTGTCCGCCACCGCAGCAACCGCCTCCGTGGTTACCGCCTCCGCAGCAGTCGTCGTCATCGTCGCATCCGCCTCCGCAGCATCCGCCACCGCAACCGCCGCATCCGCCTTCGCCGCTGAGCATGTTCAGCAATTGCTGGATTTCTTCTTTGGTGGCTTCGCGGTTTTCAGTCACTTCACCAACGAAATGCAAGGCTTTTCCGGCTAACGGGTGATTAAGATCAACTGTGACGGTATTGTCTTTCACTTCCACGATGGTGCCGTTGAAGCGTGCGCCTTCGCTGTTCATCAATGGAACCACATTGCCCGGATAAATACGATCGCTGTCGAAATGGCCGTTGATTTTGAAAATGTCCTTGCTGACTTCCAGAACGCTTTCCTGATCATATTCGCCATAAGCTTCTTCTACTGAAAGCGTGAAATCAAAGTGGTCGCCTTTCTGCAAGGGGACGATCTGGCCTTCAAAGGCATCCAGTGCGAGTCCCATGCCGGAAATGAACTGGAAAGGATGTTCTGCCGGTGCTTTTTCCACTAATTCGTTTTTGCCGTTGTAATCGGCGTACAGTTCGTAGGCTACGGTGATGTACTTGTTTGATGTCGTATCCATAATATGTTTTTTGTTTATAACTTGCTTTTTAGCATGCAAAGATAGTATATTTTCCGGAATACGGCGGTATTTGTCCGGTTGTTTTCCGGATCGGGCCTTTTAAGAATGGCTGTTACGGGGGGAAGATTTGTTTGTCCGGATAGCCAATGGCTGCTGTTTGCTTTGGAATGTTTGTGAAGAAAAGAAAATCTCATATTTAAAAATTTGTCTAGAAGGTATGCTTGTATTTTTCTTGCATACCTTTTTTATATGGGCTAACATGGAAATGTTTTTCATTCCACAACTTTAATGTTGGGAATTGATGTCTCAATACAAAATCAGATGAATATCGAAAATGATTGGAAAAGTTGATTTTTGACGATTTTATTAGATGGGAAAATATTCAATGATACTTAAATAATACCTTGTATTTTTGAAAATTATTGAGAAATATTTCCTTGGATAATTTTAATTTTATACTTTTACAGACAAATTATAAAGTATCTTAGAGTTATGTATTATCCAAGAATGATAGACGGATATTTGTTGGAATGGTCACAAAGGTCTTCACATAAACCTTTGCTGTTAAGAGGTGCGCGTCAGGTAGGAAAGTCAACGGCAGTTCGTCATCTGAGTCAGAAATTCAAGAGCTTTGTGGAAGTGAACTTTGAACGGCAACCTTCATATAAGCAGCTGTTTCAAGGCGATATTGATGTGAAGCGAATTGTTCCGCAAATGGCGGCTATTGCCGGTAAGCCGATAGAACCAGGAAGCACACTTCTGTTTCTTGATGAGATTCAGGCTTGTCCCGAAGCCATCATGTCACTCCGATTTTTCAAAGAGGATATGCCCGAACTTCATGTGATAGCTGCAGGCTCTTTGTTGGAGTTCGCACTTGAAGAACTGCCAACATTTGGTGTCGGCAGGATTCACTCGATGTTTATGTTTCCGATGACGTTTGATGAATTCTTGCTTGCTAATGGCGAGAATTTGCTTATTGAGGCGCGGAATAAGGCTACGTCATCAGCACCGCTGCCAGCTCCTCTCTATGAAAAGTTGGTGGGGCTGCTCCGTACTTTCATACTTGTTGGCGGAATGCCTGAAGCCGTGAGCAAGTGGGTGGAGACCCACGACTATCTGGCTTGCCAGGAGGTGCAGGATGATATTGTCGTTACCTATGAAGACGATTTCCCGAAATATAAGAAGCGTGTTGATCCCATGCTTTTGCGGCTGACCATGCGTAGTGCTGCCGTTCAAGCCACTAAAAAGTTTGTCTATTCTGCGGTCGGCGGCAGTTATAGTACTTCAGAAGTGAAAAAAGCCCTTGAAATGCTTATTCTTGCAGGCATACTGATTCCAGTCACACATACGTCAGCCAATGGCGTACCTTTAGGAAGTGAGGCTGATTATTCCTATCGTAAGATGCTTTTGCTTGACACTGGTTTGATGTTGCGTCTGCTGAATATGACGACTGGCGATGTAAGTGAGTTAATAACCCAAATCCTGACATCCGATGTTTCAGAATTGGCAAACAAAGGACCGATGGCAGAAATGGTTGCAGGACTGGAAATGCTGCACTACAAAACTCCTAACATCCGCCATGACTTGTTTTACTGGCTTAGAATGGCAAAAAATTCCTCTGCAGAGATTGATTATCTTGTAACATATAAGCAGCAAGTTGTTCCCATCGAGGTGAAGGCGGGAATGCAAGGCGGAATGAAGAGCCTTTGGCTGTTTATGAACGAAAAGCATTTGGACAATGCTCTTAGATGCTCAATGGAGAACTTTGGAAGCTTTGAGTATCAAGATGTCAAGGATAATAATGCAGTACGTCACGTACAAATCTGCCCACTCTATGCCATGTCGCAAATGGACAAACTGCTGAGTGCCTTTGTATGGGAGAATAATCAGTAGAGTAATGTGTCCCTTATCGAATGGCAAGGCTTCATTCCATGAAATATAACGAAAAACCTTGTTTGAATATCAGTGTGGACTACTAATTTAAAATATTATCGAAAATAACTGAAGTCCGTTCATTTCGTTGTTATTGAAAAATGCCGGTTTTTCTCCATCGCGGGGAAAAATCGGCTTTCAATTATTAACTTATCTTGAGAAACAGTAGTTTAAAAACTGGCGAAAAGGATTTCCGACCAATAGTATCTGTGATGACAGTCGCGCTTTTTATTTTGAAAGATTGGAAGTGTTGAGTTTTCCCACCTTGTTGTTCGAGATGTCGTAATTCGCAGCTTTTCCTGAGAGATTGACGTCTCCTACGCCCTGGCTTCTGATGATGAGCTTGTCGGTATGGACGTTGAGATTAATATTGCCGACTCCGCTGTGGGTGATGGAGGTGGTCTGGCGGACATGGCCGTTTATGTTGACGTCGCCTACGCCTTTGGCATCGACTGATACGTTGTCGCAGGTCAGGTCGTTGAGCCGGATGTTACCCACGCCTTTATGTGTGCAGCTGAAAGTGTGCAGTTTGACTTCTTCCGGCATGGATATGTCGCCTACACCCGAAAAGCTGATGTGTTCAAGGCTGGGGGCGGTGATGAAGACCGTCACATTGTCTGATTTATTCTTGTCCTTTTTGTTCTTGTCCTTCTCTTTGATGATCAGTCTGCTGCCTTCTGTTTCTATGATGATCCTGTTCAGATTGCAGGAACTGCCTTTCAGTTCGACGGTGCAGTTCCGGCCTTGCCGGTAAATAATATCGGTTACGGCAGAAGAGGTGACCTCTGTCACGTTGCTCATCTTGACGGACCGGGTCGTGCAGTCGTCCGTTGTTTGCGTCTGGCCGTACATGTTACGGTCTGTTTGAGAAGCCTTGATGGTGATACATCCTTCGAATAGGATGCAGGCCATGATGAGAATGGTTGTTGAAATTGTTTTTTTCATATCGGTAAGTGTATTAAATGGTTATTGAATGGTTTTCCACAATTATTTCGTGACGGTGGGTCATTCCGTCCTGATCGCATTGATAGGGTTATCGTGTGCCGTCTTTCGGCATTGGAAGTAGACGGTGAGCAGTGTGGTGGCGCTGATGGCCAGTAAGGACAGGGCATAGATCCACCAGTGTTGTGGAGTCTTATAGGCAAATCCTTCCAGATAGCGGTGTACGCCATACCATCCCAGTGGTGCCGCCACGATAAAGCTCAGCAGGAGAATGAGGGCATATTGTTTGAAGAACATCATGATGATGCTGTGGGTACTGGCTCCCATGATCTTGCGCAATCCTATTTCCTTACGCCGGTAATTGCATTCGAACAGGCTCATGCTGAACACGCCGCTCAGTGAAATGATGATGGAGAGCAGGCAGAAAAGGGTAAGGTTCTGTTGCGTACGTTTTTCTTCCCTGTAGATATTTTCCATCAGCTGGAACTGGGTCTTGAGTTCGAAGATACTTTCCGGTGCAAATGCCGTGCAGGCTTTTTGAATAGGTTCGAAGGCGTCTTCCAGAGCGATGCCGTCTTTAATGCGGATGTTGGCGATGCCTTTGGATTCCCATTGGCTGTAAGGGCCGTTTAGGATCTTCAGGCAGACGGGGACGACCTTTTCACGTAAGGAACCCATCTTGAAATTTTCACAGATACCGACAATCGGGCTGTTCCCTTCTTCTTCCTTCAGTTGCCGTCCGGCACGGATTTCGGGGTAGAGGTCGCAGGCTGCCTTGTTGAAGATCATGGGTGAATTGTGGTCCATAGGATTGAATCCGTTTCCTTCGATAAGGCGGATACCCATGACTTCAAGGTAATTGGCCGAGACGGGCAGGCAGGCCGTGATGACCCGTTTGCCGTTATCCAGATTGTGGGTCCAGAACATGATCTGGTCATTCCTTTGGGCCGACAGACGGTAACGTGACAGCGCGACATCTTCCACACAGGGTAGCTGTTGCAGATGGGCGGCCAGGGCATCGGACCGGTTGTCGTAGATCTTGGCAGCGTAAAGGTCAATGGTGATCAGACGGTCCTGGTCGTAACCCAGATCCGAGTGTCTCAGGTAGTTGTTCTGACAGACGAGTCCGCCAACGATGATCAGTAGTCCGATGGCCGCCGTGAGTTGGATCCCCATGAGCAGATTACGCCACTGTTTTCCCCTTGGAGACAGACCGAAATTACCTTTGAGGACGACGGCCGGTTCGAACGAAGTGGCATAAAGTGCCGGAAAAAGGCTGGCCGTCACTGAAATGAAGAGGGTTGCCGCACCGGCAAGGCTGATGATGTCCGGAAATGCCGTAATGGAAATATCCACTTTCAGCAGGTCATTTACAAAGCTGTTTTCTACGGCTTTGACTACCAGTACGGCCAGCAGGAATGCAAGGACTCCCAGTATGACGCTTTCCGCCATAAGTGCCTTTATGAGTTTTCCGCGTTTGGCTCCCAGCACGCGCTGTGTGTTGAGGCTGCGTACACGGAGTGGCGCCAGTGCCGTATAGAAATTCGTGAAGTTGATGGCTGCTGTCAGTATGATGAGCAGGGCAATGGCCAGATAGATATAACGCTGCAGACTGTCAAGTTTCAGCGGGTTGCAGGTATTGAGGTCCGTGCGGTAAGGTACATCCGGATAGGGTGTCAGATGAATGGTAGAATGGGATGATGTCTGTGTCATACCGTTAAGAAGCTGTTCCACTTCTTCCGCCTTTTCCGGATGTTTCAGCATGATATAGGCAAAAAAGTTGGCAAGTCTCCAGTTGTCTTTGTAGGCATTGCCCAAAGTGTTATAGACCATGTTGCGGATGGAACAGTTTTCAGGAAAGTCGCGGTATACGCCACCGATGGTCCAGCCATAATCTTTATTTTCTTCCTTAACAACGGTACCGACCAGGTCGGTTGTATGGAAATACTTGAGTGCCAGGCTTTCCGGAATGAAAATGTAAAGCTGTCCGGTAAATGTTGTCGAATCGCATGTGATCCAGTCGAAACTGAACATGGTAAAGAAATCCGGAGCTACGCCGCAGGCTGCTGATTGGAACAGAGGCTGATTGCTGTCATCTGCAGCCTGTAGTTTCCAGTCCCATTCGCAGTAAGTACAGCCTTCGATTTCGGGTGAAACGCTTTTGAGATTTTCAACCATCGGACGTGGAAAGGTTGTGAGCAGGCTTTGGTCTTCAGCCGTACGGGTCAGCATGAAGATGCGGCCGGCGTTTTTCAAGTGGTCGTCATAAGTGGTTTCGAATTTCATTTCCATCATGATGACGATGAAAGCGGCCAGTGCCAGCGCCAACCCGACCACGTTCATGACGATGGAGGCCGGGAAACGGCGGAAAATGCTTAAAAAATTACGGTATAGTGTTTTCATGTCTTCAATCCATTATGTCGGCGATGATCTTGCCGTCGAAAAGTTTGACTATGCGTCCGGCAAATGCGGCGTCATGTTCGCTATGTGTCACCATGATGATGGTGGTGCCTTCCCGGTGCAGTTCGGTGAGCAGGTTCATGACTTCCGTACCGTTCTTGGAATCCAGGTTTCCGGTGGGTTCGTCGGCCAGTATCAGTTGCGGACGGGTGATGACGGCCCTTGCGATGGCTACACGCTGCTGCTGTCCGCCGGAGAGCTGCTGTGGGAAGTGGTTGGCCCGGTGACTCATTTTCATGCGTTCGAGCATGGCTTCAACCCTTTGTTTGCGTTCTTTTTTGGGGATGTTCATGTAAGTAAGCGGGAGTTCGACGTTTTCGCTGACGGTCAGTTCGTCGATAAGGTTGAAACTCTGGAACACGAAGCCGATGACGCCTTTTCTAAGGTCGGTCCGTTCGTTTTCGCGCAGTGTGGTGACTTCCTTTCCGTTGAGGAGATAGTGTCCTTGTGACGGATTGTCAAGCAGTCCGATGATGTTGAGCAGGGTGGATTTTCCGCATCCGGACGGTCCCATGATGGCGACGAATTCTCCCTTTTTGACGTGCAGGTCAATGTCCTGTAAAGCGATGGTTTCCACTTCCTCCGTGCGGAAGGTTTTTCCTAATTTCTCGATTTGTATCATATTTCTTTTGTTTTAGTAATTTTCTGTAATATTGTTTTAAATATCTGTTTCAATCCTTTATTCCGTTCTGATGGCATTGATGGGATTTTCTTTGGCCGTTTTGCGGCATTGGGCGTAGACGGTCGTGAGTGTGATGACGCTGATGGTCAGAAAGGACAGAACGTAGATCCACCAGTGTTGGGGCGTCTTATAGGCAAATCCTTCCAGATAGCGGTGTACGCCATACCATCCTAATGGTGCTGCCACGATGAAGCTCAGCAGGAGGATGGCGGCATATTGCCTGAAGAACATCATGATGATGCTGTGCGTGCTGGCTCCCATGATCTTGCGCAGCCCGATTTCCTTTCGGCGGTAGTTACATTCGAAGAGAGTCATGCTGAACACGCCGCTCAATGAGATGATGACAGCGAGGATGCTGTAGATCATGATGTTCTGCTGGGTATGTTTCTCCTCGGTATAGATGTTCTCCATGAGCTGGAACTGGGTTTTCAGTTCGAAGGTGCTTTCCGGAGCGAATGCCGTGCAGGCTTTTTGGATCGGACCGAAAGCGTCTTCCAGAGCGATGCCGTCCTTGATACGGATATTGGCGATGCCTTTGGATGGCCAGTCAGCATAGGGGCCGTTCATGACTTTCAGGCAAAGCGGTGTGACTTTCTCGCGTAGCGAGGAGACCTTGAAGTCCTCGCAGATGCCGACGATGTGATTGCCTTCTATCGTTTTTCCTATGCGGATGGAAGTAGGATATTGATCGTGGGCCACTTTGTTGAAAATCATGGGCGCGTTATGGTCCTTCGGATTGAAATCTTCGCCTTCGATGAGCTTTATACCCATGACCTTGAGATAATTGGGTGAGACCGGAAGGCATATAAAAAACAGATTAGATCCGTCCTCTGACGGCCGTCCCCAATGCATGATATTTGTTTGTTCCCTTAATTCCGCAACACTATTATAAAATATTTTTTTAAGTACCTGAGCAACAAAAAGTTGCTCAGGATTTTGCCATGTCAGAGG
>ERZ791680.832-NODE-832-length-27552-cov-10.742590_pt1 | contig 27552 bp, 21 predicted proteins | sample MGYA00510051_ERZ791680 | MGnify/ENA primary metagenome ERZ791680 (study PRJEB30046, sample SAMN00715238) | human gut metagenome | study: EMG produced TPA metagenomics assembly of the A metagenome-wide association study of gut microbiota in type 2...
GTGTCCATGACCTTTTGCGCGTTATGTAGAAACGGTCGAGCAGTGTTATCATTGCCGAGCTGAACAGATAGTAGCACAAAAAGTAGGTGGACAGATTCATCAATATGGCCGCATTGACATTCTTGAACCTTATTCCGAAAAAGAAATGTACCGAATAATTGGCGGCAAGCAACAGCAGCGCGATACCCATTATCCGTCGGGAGCGGAGATAATTTTCGAAAATTTTCTTCTCAGGTGTTTGGGCAAACAAAAAATAAAAGCCGAAGAATAACATCAACGGCAGCGCGAAAAACAGTGAATAGCTGTATAATGATGATTCCATTGTGATGATGCTTTGTTTTACATTTGCAAAGTTAATAAAAAATCAAACCATAGAACTGCTTGATTCCCTTTTTATTTTATGTATTCTAAGAATGATGGTTAACATATTAGTTTTTATCATTGTGATAATAATTCAGAATGTAGGGGGTTGAACCGGTCAAAATAAGTTCAAAATAGAATAATCTTGAGAAAAATCCCTATCTTTGTAAGGACTCGAATGAGTCTGTATCATTATGTAAATCTTTAATAACAATATAATTAATAGAATTATGGCAAAGAAAGATTATATTCAGACCAACCGGAACTGGCTCATGGAAAAAGCGGCAGAGCCAGGCGTGAAACCATTGTCGAAAGACGTGTATTATAAGGTATTGACAGAAGGGGCGAACGATGGACGGCATCCTACACCCAGAAGCGTGGTAACCGTTCATTATACCGGTTGGACCATTAATGGAAAGAAATTCGACAGTAGTCGCGGTGGGGTAGCTCCGGCTTTTAGACTGTCTGATCTTATAGAAGGGTGGATTGTAGCTATCCAGCAGATGTGCGTAGGTGATAAATGGGAAATTTATATTCCGGCAGAAATGGGGTATGGCAAATTCTCCCAACCCGGTATTCCTGGCGGCTCAACTCTGGTTTTCGAAGTGGAACTTTTGGGGATTGCATAAAAAGATAATTTTTTTAAGTGTTATCATTGTTGATAGAAATAATTTTTATTTTTGCAATCAGATTCAAGGTCTGGTCCTGATGGTACAGGATCAGACAGGAATGGTAACAGACAATACTCTTTAAATCATTTGGTCTATGGATACATCTGTAGTACATGCCGCTGATACGTTGGCGTTGTTGGGACAGTCCGTAATGACGGTCAGGGAGGCTGATGAAGGGTTTAGCCCGATATGGAACAACTGGACTTTTTCTTCTTTGTTCCTGGCGGTATTTGTGGTTCTTTTGGGAGCGCTTCTTCTGCGTTACAATATCAAGAAGTGGGTCATCGGTCATCTTAAAATGCTGGCTTTGGTGATTTGGATTGCCGGTGTGGCACTTTATCGAATCGGTTTTGATGATGGCGGCTGTACCGACAACATGCTGGCACTCTATCTGCGTGCTTCCTTGTCAGCGATGGAAATGTTTGTTTCACATTCCGATTTGATCGAAGTCAAGGCGCATTGTCATCATTCGGGCGTGTATATGACGGTTTTCTCTGTCGTTCATTTTTGTGCCGTACTGGTGAGCGCCATATTTATACTTCGTCTGTTCGGATTGAATCTCCTTTCGTGGATAAAGCTGACCGGATGGCGTTTGAAATGTAGTTTGGGTTGCCGGTCGGATCTGGCTGTATTCTGGGGAGTTAACCGCAATGCGGTGAATATGGCCAAAAGCCTGTGTCGCGATGGAAAGAAAAAGGTGAAGATCCTGTTCGTCAATCTGCCGGACAACAGTCATCAGCATGAAGCGTCAAGATTTTCCTTCAGTCATTTTTTTCATACCGCCAGTGCGGATATTGAGCGCTATGTGGAGGAGATCGAGGAGTCCGGAGCTGTTCTGGTGAATGCCGGCAAGCCATTCCGAACTGAAGGGATGGAAGGGAAGGAAGCCGGTCAGCTGTTCAGGGCAGTGGGACTGTACCGTCTTTGTGACAGATTGGTATGTGATACATTGAACAGGCAGGGCAAGGTGGATTTCTATTTCCTTTCGGATCATGAGGCCGATAACCTTTCTGCTGTGATGGCATTGAAACGGATAGCCGGACGTGGAGATTCTTCGCCTTACGAGCAGAACCGGCTGTTCTCCTGTTATTGTCATGCCCGGAGAAACAACGTCAACTTTGCTTTGATCAACAGCGAGGGACTGAGGCATCAGGTTCATTTTATTGATTCCTCTTCTTTGTCTGTCTGGCAGTTAAAGAAGGATGTGGATTGTCAGCCTGTGAATTTTGTCAGTATCAAGACTGGCCAAGGTACGGTAGCTACTCCCTTTACAGCCATGGTAGTCGGTTTTGGAGAGACGGGGCGCGATGCATTCGGCTTCCTTTACGAATATGGTTCCTTCGTGGCAGAAGTCAGGCCGGGCAGTGACGGGAAAGATCACGTCATCCCTCAAAAGAAGAAGATTTTGGTGGTTGATCATAAACTGGATGCACTCAGGGCGGAATTTCTTTCCGACAGACCCGGGTTGCAGGATGATCCGGCAATAGAATGGTATGATGATCAGATTAACAGTGAATCCTTTGCCGGTAAAGTCAGGAACGTGATCGATGATCTGAACTGTGTGGTAGTGACGGTCGGCGACGATGAGGAAGCCATTTCCCTTGCAACGAAAATCTGCCATCTGGCTTTACGTTACAGGACGGCCGGAACCAGGCTGGGTCTGTTCGTGAGAATCCGCCACAAGGAGCAGAAGGAAAAGATGATGGCGGTGAAGGCTTATTTTGACCGTTACAATCGTGCGAATGATATCTTTATTCGGATCTTTGGCTGCAATCAGGATATTTTCTCCTATGAGACATTGTGTCATGATGTTCTCGAGGCCAGAGCCATGACGTTTTTCTATCAGTATGCACGGATCTCTGCGGAATTGTCTGGGAGTGGCGACAACCTGAAAGCCGAAAAAGCCCGTCTGGACCAGTCAGGCCCGCTCCAAGAGTGGACTGGAAGGCGTAATGCTCTTAATTCGTCCGTCAAGGATCATTTCACTCTTTATTATCAGGAAGAACAGGACCGTTCCAATGCCTGGCATATCCTGACCAAGCGTCTGATGGTCGGTCTGAAAGCCGGTGACGAAACCCGACGCAGCGAGTGTATGGCTGACAGCAGGCTTATCACCACCATGGGATACGGTGAACATCTCCGCTGGAATGCCAGGATGTATCTCATGGGATTTGAGTACGGTCCGGTCAAGGCGATAGAAAAGAAACAGCATCCCTGTCTGATAGATTGTGACCGTCTGATCAGAGATGAATCCCATAAGGATACTTTGCTGTATGATGAGGCTGTGGTAAAATTGAGTTTAAGTAAGGAATTTGATAACATTAATAACGATTGACATGACAGACAAGGAAATAATAGAGGGACTGATCGGACGTGATAACCGTATCACGGCCTACTTCCTGGAGAAGTATCGTCCCCTGTTTATGTGTGCGATACAGGTGGTTTTTGACTATCCGGTAGATGCGGAAGAGTGTATCAACGAATTGTATTTATACCTGATGAAGGATGATGCGGCCAAGCTCAGGGCTTTCGAGTATCGCAGTACGCTGGGATGCTGGCTGAAGAAAGTGGTGATCCGTTTCTTCCGTGATTTGAGGATTTCACGTCGGGTGATAGAAGACCAGAGCAAGGAACCTCTATATGAGAAAAGAGGTGAGGATCATAATGATGGTGATGAAGTAATTGACATGCTTTCAGCTGATGAAGCAAAACAGGATATGGAACGTCTTTTTACGTTAATGAGTAATGAACGGTATGTGTCGGTTATCCGTGCACTGGTGCTGGAAGACCGTGAACCTGAGCAGATAGCCCGCTTTATGGGGGTTACGGTAGCCAATTTGTATAATATCAAAAAACGAGCGTTGGCCGCTTTGGCTAAAGTTGCGATTAACGAAAGGAGAAGGTATGAAAACAAATAAAAAATATATGATTTCAGAAGAATTATTGGCCGCTTTTGAGGAAGGTAAGACGAATGCCCGGGAAACGGCGATGGTACTCAAGGCTTTGAGTACGGACGAACGTTTGCAGGAAGAGTTTATTTTGTCCCAGAAGCTGGATGCTTTGATGGGAGCGGAGGAAGAAAGTGTGGATATCTTGCCGGCACTGGCATTGGCTGCCGAGAGTGAAGGCAACCTGTGCGATTTCCTTTGCGAACTGTATGTGCTCGACCGCAGAGGCATAGCTTGTGATGCAGCGGCTTTGTCGGAAGACGCCAGGAACAACAGGTGGTTGCAGGACAGTGGTACGCCGTTGCACAGTGTGGGCCGGTTGCTGGAGCAGAAAGACCTGATCGTATTGCGTCAGTACGGTGCCGAGATGTCCGATGTCAGGCGGGCTGTCCGTGCAGGCCATGATGCGATTGTAGTGGTGAACAACAACAAACTTACCGGCAGCAAGGCGGAACAAATCGCTTATCATGCCGTCGTTGTTACGGAAGTGACCGAAACGGAAGTCGTGCTTTATAATCCGGCTTCAGGCGAGCAACTGGAAACTTATCCGATATCCCGGTTTGAACCGGCCTGGAAGGATGCCAAATCTTATCTGGCACGTGTGAAAGGCAAGGATTTCGACTATAACCCCCGTCCGATTGATCTTGATGACGTGGAGTTGAGCACCGACCTTTTGGATTTGCGGGAGGCAATAGCCGAGAACGCTCATGAAGTGTGGGCCGACAAACGGCAGGAAGAAGGCTGGACTTACGGTCCTTGCCGTGATGACCGGAAAAAACAGAATCCTGACATGGTGCCTTATGCCATGCTTCCTGATTCTGAGAAGGAATACGACCGCCGCATGGCATTCGACACGATCAAACTGATGAAAAAACTCGGATACGACATTATCCGGCATCGTGATACACCGGTTCATGCAGACCTGATGTACAAACTCAATCATGAAGAGGATGCACGGATTTGTGAGTGCGGTTCTCCGATATTTATAGACCAGATATACTGTCCGCATTGCGGCAAGAAGCTCGACTGGAAAAAATTCCTTTAACAGACTGTTAGATCTGCATCCTCCGTACGCTCTGTTATCATAGTTACACATTAAAAAATGAATGTTATGATCAACGCATCAGATTTTATTCATCCGGAGGATGCAGCTGCCCTGGAGCAGCTGGAGAACATACCGGGTTTCCCGGCTTTGGTAAAGAAAGTTCTGTCCATGGGACTCGAACAGTTGCAGTATGGCATCAACATGGCATCGGCCGTCAGACTGTCGCCGACCCAGCTTCCTGAGTTATACAACAGGCTTCCGCCCATTTGTGCCAGACTGGGTATAGAAGAACCGGAATTCTATCTTCAGATGGATCCGCAACCCAATGCCTGGACATTCGGCGACACCAAGGTGTTTATCACCATCACGTCCGGTCTGGTGGATATGATGACCGATGAGGAACTCGATGCCGTGATAGCCCATGAGTGTGGTCATATACTCTGCCATCACGTGCTGTATCACACCATCGCCCGTTATATTCTCAGCGGAGTGGACGCTTTAGGCATTTTGGGAGCATTTACCATTCCCGTGCAGTTTGCCATACTTTACTGGCAGCGCAAGAGCGAACTTTCCTGCGACCGTGCCGCCAGTATCGTCACTTCGCCCGAGGTCGTAGCCAGCACGATGGCTCGTCTGTCTGGTGGTCCGCGGTCTATTACCGCCAAAATCAATTTAGAGGAATGGGCCCGTCAGGCCGACCAGTACGACCGGATCCGTAATGACGGGTTGTGGAACAAGGCCTTGCAGGTCTATGCCGTGGCCGGCTTGAATCACCCCTTCAGTGCTGTGCGCGTCAGGGAGATCCTCAGTTGGGCTCAGACGGAGCAATACCGTCAGATCAGACAGCATTATCTGGAGGATACCGTCCATCGCCGCCGTTGTCCGCATTGCGGAGAACCGGTGGAAGAGGGTTGGGCTTATTGCAGAAAATGCGGAACAGCACTATAGCCTGGTTTTCCCTTCCTGACAGAATGAGAAATGTCAGGAAGGGAAAATTTTTTATGGTATCCGATGGCGTTTTTTCACAAAGGCTGTAAAAAAATTCCTCTTTACTGATAGAACTCCCCATTCTTGTTTCGTCTTTATGGTAAATAACGAAATAAAGATCAATTTAAAATATCAGTATTATGGGACTATTCAAGACAAACAAGCTGCTGGACGCGAGCCCGTCCATGATTCCGCAAATCAGTGAGGCGATAGAGACAGAATTCCGTAAGGATGGTTACGAAGTGACCGCTCAGAAACTGATGTATGGCGGAAAGGAGATTTCCATCACCAAAGGTGGTTTGTTCAAGGCGATTCTGGGACTGAAGACCGCACTCAAGATCAAGCTCGTGCCTCAGGAAGGCCGGATCGCATTCGGAGCCGGTGTCGGCATCTTTGGCATGCAGGTCATTCCTACCTGTCTCTCGCTGTTTGTCACCTGGCCGGTTCTTATTACCCAGATATGGGGAATGGTGCAGCAGAGCAAACTGGATGACAAGGCTCTTGATCTGGCAGAGCGTGAGATCAGCCGTCAGCCGAAGGAAGGGCATCATCAGCATCCGTCCTTCATGACCTGTCCTTATGACGGATCGTTGATTCCTGCAGGATCAGAATTTTGCCCCTACTGTGGAAAAAAAATTAAGGAGGCAGTGTTATAAACCATCGGTCTTTTCCGTCCTTATTATAAAGAGCAACAAAAAGTATTAACCTATAAATATCAAGCATTATGTTACCATTATATCCGGCAGCAGCAATGGCTGCAAGAGCTTTAGACAAAAGTATGAGAACTTCACTCCCTGATGAAATAGTGGACGCCATCCAGACACACGCCGTTCTTGCCGTGGCGGCTGCATGGATTCCCGTTACCGGACTGGACATGGCAGCTTTGGCAGCCAACACCTGGGGCATGTATATCCATATCAATAAATTGCTCAGCCTTTCTTTCAGTGAGAATATGATGAAGAGCATCGGTTCTGCCGTAGCAGCCAATCTCACCAGCAACCTGGCCGTAGCCGGAGTCGGTTCGCTACTGAAGTTCATTCCCGGCATCGGATCCGTATCCGGAGGTTTCATAATGAGTGCCACCATGTATGGCGCCACACTCTGTGCCGCATGGATTTATCTGATGGCTGTTGTCAACTGGGTAAAGGAAGGTAAGGGTAGTGGTGACGACTTGCAGTCCTGTGTCAATGATGTCATTGCACAGAATAAGGACCGGATTAAGGCAATGATGAAGGAAGCCAAGACTGAATACAGAAATAAAGAATCAAAATAAACAGAAATGGATCACAGGAGTTATATCCCCAGACCGGTAGATACCAGTGAAGTCAGGTTGCCGGAAGAGTTACAGGAACTAGCAGAAACAATGGCCAAAAACGTACATGAGGTATGGGCGCAAAACAGAATCAGCCAGGGCTGGACCTATGGCAGCAGCCGTAATGATGAGTTGCACCAGCATCCCTGTCTGGTACCCTATGAGGAGTTGAGCGAGGAAGAAAAGTCATACGACCGGAATACGGCCATTGAAACCCTGAAGCTTATACTCAAATTGGGATTCAAAATCGGAAAATGACAGCATGCCATACCCGAATACAAAACAAAGTCCGCGGATAGTCAGTTACCTCTATCCGCGGACTTTTATTCTTTCAGGACCTTACCGGAGATGCCGGAACAGATTTTCTGTTGTCTGCCGGTCTGATGCCGGATATGACCCTTTGGGTAAGCCGGTTATTTCTGGCTGTCCTTTTTCTCGTTGGGATAAAAAATCATTTCCAGACGGTCGGCCTTTTTCCAGAATGACCGTGTGAACTTCTGTATATCCTTGGGGGTAATGCTCTTCAGTATACCCTCACAGTTCTTATAGGCATCATAGTTGGTACCGGTCTTATAGTAGCTTACCAGTGTGTTAAGCCAGTAGCTGTTGTGTGCCTTCTCCTGTTCATGTTCTTTCAGGGCGTTCTTGATCACCTTGTCCAGCTCTTCTTCTGTCACACCGTTTGCGGCTATCTGGTCCAGTTCCTTGTAGAGCAGCGGTTTCAGTTCGTCAGCCTTGCTCGGATCACAGTCAAAGCTCATGGTCAGCTTGTAGCAGGGGTACGGTTCGCTTGACGCGGTTCCGCTTACGCCTACTCCGTAAGTACCGCCTTCTTCCTCGCGTATGGTCCGTGTGTAGCGTGTCATCAGGATCTGTCCGAGGATATCAGCCAGATAGCTGTTCTTGACGGTGTACTTGCTTTCTGTTTCCAGCATGGCAATGACCGTGCTCTTGGGTGTTGTCAGATCCAGACCGATCCGTTTTTCGGTTATGCCTTCCGGTCCGCGGACACCTCTGTCAATCCATTTTTCCTTGCGGTGGGCAGAAGGTATGTTGCCGATGTAACGCTGTGCCAGAATCTGTGCACTGTCCTTGCTCAGGTTACCGACGATAAAGAATGTAAAGTCCGAAGCGTCTGCTATACGGTCCTTGTACACCTTTTCTATTCTGTCGATAGTCAGTTTGTCGATGTAAGCCTCATTGAAAAGTTGCGTACGCGGATTGTAGTCGGACGTGATCATCACGATGGAGTCCTGCATGATTTTCTGCGGCAGTCCGGCCTGCTGCTGTACGAAGATTCTGTTACGGTCCACCAGAACCCTGTGAGCCAGAGTGTCGAACCTTGGTTCGCAGAATCTGAGGTAAAGCATCTGCATCATGGTTTCCGCATCCTGGGGAGCGGCTGCTCCGTTGACCGATTCATAGAGGCTGCCTACTGAAACCTGACAGTCGGCAATCTTTCCGGTGAGCAGTTTGTTAAGGGTGATATGGTCAAAGTCTCCCATACCGTAGGCACCGGCAAAGATGCCGGCGTTGCTGGCTGCCGGCAGCATGTCGGTGTCGTCAATGAGTGACAGACCGCCCGGGCTGAATGCCGCGAGTGCAACCTGGTCTTTCTCGAAATCCGCATGGCGGAATACCACTTTGGCGCCATTGGCCAGTGTCCATTCCTCGGCATTGAAGTCTTTCAGCATTCTGACTTTCGTGATCGGTGCCAGTGTCAGACTGTCTTTCACCAGTGAGCCGCCCACGGTATTGTCTTCATAAGCCTCTACCTTTTCGTTTTCCGCATTGTTCAGAATGGCTACGGCTTCAGCTTCGGTCAGATGGGTTACCCCTTCGCTCGGTCCGGATACCAGAATGCTCCGGTTGTCGGCCTTCCACCATTCGGCCACTCTCTGGCTGATCTCGTCAGTGGTAATGGTCGGGATGATCTGCAAGGCAGCTTCCACGAAAACTTCTTCGCTGACCATCGGTTCGTTTTCGAGGAAGTGTGACTGCATGTCGTCAGCATATTCGTCGTTGCTGATCTTGTCCTTTTCCTTAAGGAAGGATTTCAGTGAAGCGATGGTGTTGGTCTTGGCCCGTTCCAGTTCGGCGTTGGTGAAGCCGTGCTGTCTGATACGTTCGTGCTCGCGAAGGATGGCTTCGAGGGCTTCCTTCTCTCCGTTCGGCTTGGCGTCTGCGGAGATATCATAGGCATAATATCCTCTTGCGATATTGAAAAAGGCGATATTGGCTCTCAGGAAGGGGGCTTTTCCGCTTTGGAGGAGTTCGTTGATACGTTCTCCCGCCATTTCGTTGAAGAAACGCTGTATGAACTGTTCCTTCAAGCCCTGGTAAGTCATATAGCCCTTGTAGTCATATTGAGGGGCGCGGAATACCCGGATGACGTCCACGCTCGACTGTGTGGATTCCTTGTCCGTGGCCAGTCCGAAATAGAGGTCATCATGTGAGGGGATCTCAAAGAACGGACGGACAGTGGGGTTTTTCACGGCCGGTATGCCGGAGAAGGTTTTCTTGATTTTCTCTTCCATTACCTTCACGTCGAAGTCTCCCACTACCACGATGGCTTCCAGATCCGTGCGGTACCACTGATGATAGAAGTCGCGTATGGTCTGCGGTTTGAATGACTTGATCACATTCAGGTCGCCGATGACGTCTCTTTCGGCATATTGTGATCCTTTGAAGATGACGGCCGTCTGCTGGTTGTGGATCCGGCTCCGGCTGGTATTGCGCGTACGCCATTCCTCTGTGATGACACCGCGTTCCTCGTCGATATCCTTGTCGTCCAGGGTCAGGTAATATGACCAGTCGTGCAGGATCAGCAGACAGGTGTCGATCACCGTCCCGTCGTTCACCGGTACGTCACTGATGTTATACACTGTTTCATTCTGGGTAGTGTAGGCATTCAGGTTTCTTCCGAACGATACGCCGTGACGTTCCAGAGTGGAAATCATGCTGTTGCCCGGGAAGTTCTTACTGCCGTTGAAAGCCATGTGCTCCAGAAAATGTGCCAGTCCGTCCTGGTCGTCATTTTCCAGCAGGGCGCCGGCGTTGCGGATGATGAAGAAACTGGCACGTTCCTTCGGTTCTTCGTTGTGACGCAGATAGTACGTGATGCCGTTTGACAACTTGCCTACGGTCACATTAGGATCGGCAGGCAGGCGTTTCTGCCAGTCGATGGGCTGGGTCCAGGCCGGCAGGAAGGCCAGCAGACACAGAAGCCCGCATACTAGTTTTTTATACATAAAGCAATTATTTTGAAAATCCGACTGCAAAATTATAACAACCGGATGGAATAAATTTGGATTTAGTCTATTTTAACCGTTTTAATGGCGTTTAATCCTGTGCTTCAGGCAGCAATGGTTATAATAGTCCTTCAAATATTAGTTTCCATATCAGACAGGTACCATGTAGACAGGACTGGTGAAAAATTCGCTGGCAAATAGATGCAGGACGGTAGACAGTTCGGGAAAAATCATTAACTTTGTCGCATCCGGGTTACAGTCGTACTGCTGTCTGTGATCCGCAAAGAACGGGGTAACTCATGAAAGGCCTGTTCGGACAAGCTAAAAACATCTCAGGTATGAAAAATCAGATCTATCACGTCATAGAGGCGGCCATACGTAACCACGTTGCGGTGCTGCCATTGGATGAGGCCGTGACGGCAGATGATATCCGTCAGGCGGTACGTTGGGTCATGCGGGATAATCCCGATATATTCTGGTTCTCCCACCAGTATGAATACGACAGCAACGAAGCGGTTGTCCGTCTGCAGTACACCTTTTCTCCGGAGCGTGTCGCCCGGATTCGTGAGAGCATTGATGATGTGGTGAGGAATGATTTCTGTCTGGATAAGGTTCGCCGGCTGTCTCCTCCGGAACAGGTGGCTTACGTCTACAAATGGCTGGTCACTTATTGTAGTTACAATGTCAATTCGGCTTACAACCAGACCATCTACAGTGTTCTGGTCAGACGCAATTCTGTCTGTACGGGATATGCCAAAACAGCCCAGTATCTTTTCGGACTTTTAGGATTGGAATCCCGTTTGGTCTTCGGTCGTCTGCATCACGACAGGGAAGAAGGCCGGCATTGCTGGAATATGGTCCGGCTGGAAGGTGAATATTATCATTTCGATGCCTGTCTGGCCGACGGCTGTCTGGAAAGCGTAGTCCGGAATGCCGGTCTGCAGAATTTATATCAGATAGACGGTATCAATTATAATTTCCTTTGCGTATCCACTCCGGAAATCCTGCTCACCCGCACCATTGAGGATATGGATACTCTGCCGGACAGTCATCAAAGTCTGCCGCGGGAAGTTGTCGGCCGTCTGGCAACCGTGGCGACGGGGCGGCGTGAGGAGATAAAGGATGGAGTGGGTGAGTCCTGTACAGACAGGTCCGAAAATATGGTGGTGTGCGACAGACAGGCTGATTCGTTTCCGGATATTCTGATTCTGGCACCGGATGAATGTTGTTCGGATCTTGTTTGTGATATACAGCCGGATGGAACGTGTGATGCTGAAGAGTCTGTTTTGCCAGTCATTGATGCAGATACGGATTCATGGGCAATACCGTCAGACGACATGATTCCGGTAGAAAGTGACTGTATGGATCTGTATGGCTGTATTGATTTCGGTTCCTGTTCATCCGGGTTGACCGATTGTGAGGACAATACGTGTATGCAACCTTATATAGTCGGTGCTGAAGAACAAGGCAAGAGCGATATGGCTGCTTGCCTCTCGCAGGAGCAGCTTTTGGATGGAGCCTTATCTTGTTTTCCTGATTCGGCAGCCAATGAAGGTGTAACGTATTCGCCACATTATGAAGCGAAAACTTGTACTGCTCAATTTTGCAAGGATAAAGAAGGACTTATCAGACAGATTCAGTCTCTGGAACAGAAAAGATATATGACGGAGGGGCGATATATGGCGGAAAAGAAGCTTTTGAAGGAGAATATCGCCAGTGTTGAAGCAGATGTTTTATCTGGCGATTTTGCAGGTGCAATTTTTTCTGTGCCACCCGGTGGTGTGTTAGGCCATATCTTGCGGCATTTGATTTCAAGGCGAAGATCGGAAAATAACCCGGATAGAATTAAAAAGGACAAGGAACGGCAAAAGTTGAAAGAGCTGCAGGCCGGATTACAGACGTTGGAAGAAAGCCACGCCCGTTTCCTTGCAGAGATCCAAAGTCAGATAGATGACTGCCAGCATAAGATTGCTGCCATTGAGGAGCAGGAACAATATACAGAAGTCTATTCGTCGGTTTTCGCTCCGGCGGAAGTCAAACGGCGTTCTAACCTGATGGTTCAGGTCTATCTGCATCTGTTTGAGGAATCCGAAAACGTCAAGACCATGGCATCGGAAACTGACCGGAATGCCACGCGACGGGATTACAACGCCTTGGATATGAAGTTGAAATCCGGTGACAAGGTGGATGTAGCTTTCAGTGTCCACGGTGAAACCTGCCTCGTTCGAGACCGTAAGTCTGTGGTGTGGAACGGTTCTTTCCGCAAATGCACGTTCAACTGTTTTGTTCCGGAAAATCTGGATGTGGAAGAGCTGAGGTGTGAACTCCAATATTACGTCAATGGGACGCTGATTGGTGACAGTCAATTTACGACCCAAATCGTCACCGGGACTCCACGGATCTTGCATTCCAGGATTCTGTCCGAAAAGTACCATAAGATTTTCATTTCCTATGCCCATCTTGATTACGATAAGGTGAAGTTTATGGCGGCAGCCTACCGGGCTCAGGGAGTAGACTATTTCTTCGACCGTGATTATCTGAAAGCCGGCGATATCTATCCCGAAAAGATCAAGGAGTATATCAACACCTGCGACCTGTTCGTGCTCTGCTGGTCATCCAATGCAGCCAAAAGTGAGTATGTGCAGCTTGAAAAGGCACAGGCTCTTCCGCTTGCCAAGAATACGGACGAGGTACACGGCACACTGACCATACATCCTCTGAGCCTGAAACCCGAGGCCGCCTTGCCTGATGATATGAAAGAGACTTATAATTTTGAGAAAATCTGAGCTGGGAAACAACAGCTGACAGTATCAACGATTATGGATTACATTAAAAACAAGGATGATGTCAAATATATCATTCAGTTTCAAACGTATAAGTGATCAGACGGAAGTATCGGCCGATGAAGTGGACAGACAGGTCTGCCAGGCTTTCGGCCTGACGTATGGCAATCTCAACGATTCAGGTCATCCGGATTATGGGCATTTTCCGCTCGATCCTTCGACCTACGGTCAGGACTATATCTCGTGGTACGGTTTCATATCCGTTATTTTGTGGTGGGGAGATGTTCCGTCCGGTTCACATTCCATGTCAGATCTTTTGGGTGATTATGTGTTCGACGTCTGGGATGAGGCTATTGACTGGCCGGAAGACAGTATTATTCTGGCAGCCAGACTGTTCAAATTCCTCCACAAACAAGGCCTTTATCTTGATGTATCCAGGTTCTAGTTCTCTTTCTGATGTTTCATAGCCGTCCGGCAGACCGCTTTCTGTCCCTCCCGTCATGAGATGTCCGGTTGCCAGACGGTCACTGTATGTGCCATACCGCTCAGAGCATAAAAATCCCTCAACCGATTGGTTCATTCTTTGAGAATGTCCGTATCCGGTTGAGGGCATAATGATTTTTTTCACCTTATTATTCGAAGCCTAAGCTTCTTTTGCCTGAGCTAATCCCAGCTCTCATTATGGCTCATCTCAATTAATAATGGCATCAGTCATTTCTTAGCTTAAAGAACGCCAGTTCTTTACTTTATCCTTTACCTGAATGACATCAGCCATTTTCTTAGCTTAAAGAACGCCAGTTCTTTACTTTCCCTTTTACCTAAAATGACGCCAGTCATTTTTTAGTTTTCATATCGTTTTCGCGAATCTCCACCCGTCGGATTTTGCCACTGATTGTTTTGGGCAGTTCATCCACGAATTCGATCACGCGCGGATATTTATAAGGAGCGGTCACCTGTTTCACATGATCCTGCAGGTTCTTGATCAAAACCTCCTTGGTCATGTCCCTGTACTCCTTGTTCAGCACGATAGTAGCCTTGACCACCTGTCCGCGGATTTCGTCGGGTACGCCCGTGATGGCACATTCCAGTACGGCAGGGTGTGTCATCAGTGCACTTTCCACCTCAAACGGACCGATACGGTAACCCGAACTCTTGATGACATCATCCGTACGGCCTACGAACCAGAAATAACCGTCCTCGTCTCTCCAGGCCACGTCGCCCGTATAGTAGATATTGTCGTGCCAAGCCTGTTTGGTCAGTTCCGGATCGCGGTAATACTCCTTGAACAGTCCGAGCGGTTTGCCGTGTTCCGTTCTGATCACGATCTGTCCCTGTTCGTTGACGCCGGCCCGTGTACCGTCAGCTTTCAGCAGATCCACGTCATACTGCGGGTTCGGCACACCCATTGATCCCGGTTTCGGTTCCATCCACGGGAAAGTTGCGATGGTCAGTGTGGTTTCCGTCTGTCCGAATCCTTCCATCAGCTTGATACCCGTCTGCTTGTAGAACAGGTCATATACGGCAGGGTTCAGAGCCTCTCCGGCTATGGTACAGTATTTCAGGGATGAAAGGTCATATTGGCTCAGATCCTCTCTGATAAGGAAACGGAATACCGTCGGCGGTGCGCAGAGCGAAGTGATATGGTAATCCTGAATACGTTGCAGGATATCGGTAGCGTGGAACTTGTCGTGGTCGTATACGAAGACTGTGGCTCCGGCTATCCATTGGCCGTAAAGCTTGCCCCACACAGCCTTTCCCCAACCCGTGTCGGCCACGGTCAGATGCAGGCTTTTCTCATTCAGGTTATGCCAGAAACAGCCCGTGGCGATATGTCCGAGCGGATAAGTGAAATCATGTGCCACCATTTTGGGTCCGCCGGTAGTACCTGATGTGAAATACATCAGTGAGATATCATCATTCGTATTCGGATGTTCGGGGCGTACGAACATGGCCGCTTTCTCAATACCCTTGTGAAAGTCCTTGAAGCCTTCCGGAACCAGCGGTCCTACCGACATGACAGTCTTTACGGTCGGTGATTCAGGCAGTGAGTCCTTGACGTGTTTGAGGATGACCTCTTCACCGGCGCAGACAATCATTTTCACGCCGGCCGCATTATTACGGTACACAATGTCCTTCTTGGTCAGCAGGTGAGTGGCCGGAATAACCACGGCACCCAGCTTGTGCAGGGCGATGATGGCAAACCAGAATTCATAGCGCCGTTTCAGGATCAGCATGACCATGTCACCGTGTCCGATACCCTGTGAGCGGAAGTAGGAAGCCGTTTTGTCCGTATACTCCTTCAGTTCCGCGAAGGTAAAGTCATGATGTACGCCTTTGTCATTGGTCCAGCAGAGTGCGATCTTGTCAGGGTCGGTTTCAGCCCAGGCATCTACCACGTCATAACCGAAATTAAAGTTTTCCGGAACTTTCACATGAAAGTTCTTCTTGAAGTCTTCTTGAGAAGAAAACGAAGTCTGATCGAGAAATCTTTCAATCATAAGTTAATTTTCTAAACCTAAATCCCCGTATGGAGGATTTTCGGGTCAAAGGTAATAAAAATAACTGTGAGGATTGGGATAATTGTCTTTAAAATTGTTCTACTTTGAATTATTTTTTTCGTTTTTGTTAAATGTACGCCTGTTTTTGCCTGCAAAATGTCAGAATGGAGGAGGGGACAGGCGATATAATATTTTTCCGTAATGCCTTCACCTATTACGGTAATGGCTTTGTATCCCCCTGTCATATTTTATTCCTCCCAGATTAAAGTAGAACCCAAATGCGGCTTGCCTCCCATCTTACCGATCCGGAAGGCGTTTTCGAGCGATACATTTTTATGCAGTCCCATTGATGAAGCCCGGTTGAGTTGGGTTTCTGCACTGGTCCGGTTTTTTTCTGTGATCCATACCATGTCGCGCCGTATCATCCAGTCTTCCGACAATAGGTCCAGATTATGTGTGGTGCAGACCAGTTGCGAATGGCTTTCCGTTTCAAAGTACATTTTGAGATAATGTACCAGCAAATCATAGTGCAGGCAATCCTCTATTTCATCTTTCAGACAGATGTTTCCGTGCTCTTTAAGGTCAAAGAGCATCCGCGCCAGTCGGAAATACATCAGTGTACCTCGCGATTCCATACTTGAAGTGATCGTAAAGTCTTTCAAATCAGTGTGGTGTGTGAAAATAATCTCTCTTCTGCTGAATATCTTGTGGATATCCGATTCTTTAAGGCCCCGGGATTTCATCTCTTCGATCATGGCATCAGGCAGATCCATCTGAAGAGGTTCAAATTCAGTAATGTTGATATCCGCTTTGTTCAGCATTTCCAGAATCATGTGTTTTAATGTCTGATTGCCTTGTGCTTCGCGGGCTATCTCATAAATATCATCATGCTCGCTTTCTTCGTGCACATTCTGTTTGATCCATAGATACAGTTCGTTCAGTAATGGAATGTTTACCGTTATTTTATTAAGGGTAGAAAGAACGGTATGATTGGGCAAAGTGTTTCCTGCCAATAAGTTGCGTTCGTTGATTTTGACGTTGACGGTGCTTCCGAATGTGATTTCCCCTTCTGTGTTACGTTCGTAAAGTTTGGACAAGATCCCTCCAGGTGTGGTATACATCATTTTTTCCCTGATGATTCTTTCCTCGTTATATTCCACCTCATATTCATACCGGCGTTTCAAAGCCCAGAATATGATTTTGAAATACGTCGGTTTGCCGTGATATAAGGCAAACGGGCTGTAAAAAGGAATCTTGGCATGTTCCATCAGCTGGGGTTTGAAAAGCAGATTCCATATAGTCTGTATGGCCAGAAGAATATTGGTCTTGCCGGAAGCATTGGCGCCATAAAGCAGCACCAATCGTAGAAGACGTAATCCGGGTTTCATTTCCACACTGACTTCCTCCAGATTGCTTTTGTCAGAAGTCGCTACGAACGAAAGGGTTTGTTTGCTACCTATAGACAGGTAATTTTCAATGGAAAGCTCTTGTATCATATTCTGACGACTGTTTTCGTAAGTTATATACAAAAATAGGGGAAATAATTTTAAAAAACAAGAATCTGTAATGCCGTTTGGGATATCATATCCATTTTTTTGTTTCTGTTTCCGTTCAGGTTGTAGCCTTTCTGGTCCTGTTCCTTCCGATCAGGTAACAGGCAAGGGCCGGAACAGATCGAAAGCTGTTATGGCTTTCTTTCTGTTCCGGCCCTTGATATGGTTTCCTTTGTTTAAAAGGAAGGATATTGTCTTTATCCGGATCTTCTCAACCTTTCCTATCCCAGTTCCACCACCGTGATGCCGGCTCCGCCGAACTGCACATGCTCGTCGCGGTAATCCTTCACGCCCCTTACCGTATGCAGGTATTCCCTGATGAGCGTACGCAGGATACCCGAACCCGTGCCGTGCAGGATTCTTACCCGCGGGATACCCAGCAGGATGGCATCGTCCACGAAGTACATCACCGCCTGTACGGCTTCCTCGCCCCTCATGCCGCGCACGTCCAGATCCTGTTTGAAGTGCAGCCGCTTTTCGTGCATCGCATCCTGCGTCTGAACGCTCAGATACGTGGCAGCCGGTCCCATGGCCGGTTTCTCCGGAGCCTCGGCCCTTTCCAGACGGTCCAGCCGCACGTTCGTGCGCATCATGCCGAAAGTCACGATGGCCGTCCTGCCGTCGGTCGATTCCAGTACGCCCACCGAAGTCTGGCCCTTGATCCTCACCGTGTCACCCACTACCGGCGGCTGTTTCAGTCTGGCCGCCCGCTGTGCCGCTTCCTCGGCCTCCTGTGCCGCTTTGGCCTGCGAACTGGCCTTCTGTTCCTTCCTTTCAGCCTGGCGTTTCTTCCGCGCCTGCAGCTGTTCTATCTTCCGCGCGATCTTGTCCTCCTCGTGCGCCTTCTCAATCTCGTCAATCTTCTGCTTGAAGTCATCCAGTTCCTGACGCACGTGGCGGGTCTTTTCCTTCTCCGCCTGCGCCTCACGTATCGCCTTGATGGTCCGTTCAATCTGCGCGTTCGACTGGTTCAGCAGCTGTGCCGCCTCCTCCTTCGCCTTGCGGATGATCTCCTTGCGGCTCTGCTGCAGTTCCGCTATCTCCGTTTCATATCTGGCTATGATCTTCTCGATATCCTTTTCACGCTGGTGCACATGCTGGCGTTTCTGTTCCCAGTAACGCTTGTCGCGCACGATATCCTGCAGATACTTGTCCGCATTGATATAGTCCTGTCCCACCATGGCCGATGCGTCGGCAATCACATCCTCCGGCAATCCGATCTTGCGGGCAATCTCCACTGCGAACGAACTGCCCGGATGCCCCGTTTCCAGACGGAACAACGCCTGCATCTTCTGCCGGTCGTAAAGCATCGCCCCGTTGATCACCCCCTCATGGTCCTCGGCAAAGTGCTTCAGGTTCTGGTAGTGCGTGGTGATCACTCCGAATGCCTTCTTCTGGTTGAAGCGTTTCAGCACCGCTTCCGCTATGGCGCCGCCGATCTGCGGTTCCGTACCCCCGCCGAACTCATCGATAAGCAGCAGGCTCGTACCTCCGCAGAACTTCATCATGTTCTTCATGTTCGTCAGGTGGCTGGAGTAAGTACTCAGGTCATCCTCCAGACTCTGTTCGTCACCGATGTCGATGAAGATATGCTCAAACACACCCGTAATGGAATTTTCGCCCATCGGTACCGGCAGACCGCATTGCAGCATGTACTGCAGCAGACCCACCGTCTTGAGACATACCGATTTACCACCCGCGTTCGGTCCCGAAATGATCAGGATGCGCCGGTGACTGTCGAGCAGGATATCCAGCGGCACCACCTTCTTGCCGTGGCGCGCCAGCGAGAGCATCAGCAGCGGATGCCGGGCCTCCGTCCAGTCAATCAGCGGTTTGTCCTTGATCTGCGGCGTCACCGCGTCCAACTGTTGCGCCAGATGCGCCTTCGCCCTGATCAGGTCCACGTCCGCCAGAAACTCGTACGACTGCAGCATCTCCCTCTGGTAAGGCCGCACCTGAGCCGTAAACTCCTGCAGGATGCGGATGATCTCCCGCCGTTCCTCGCCTTCCAGTTCACGGATACGGTTGTTGGCTTCCACCACTTCGGCAGGTTCGATAAAGACCGTCTTGCCCGTGGCCGACTCGTCATGCACGATACCCTTGATACGCCGTTTCAAAGCCGGTGCTACCGGAATCACCAGACGGCCGTCGCGCATGGTCGGTGTCACGTCCTTGTCCACCACACCGTCCTGCTGCGCCGAGCGGAGTATACCGTTCAGCGTGCGCGAGATGCCGCTTTCCGTGGCCGCCAGTTCGCGCCGTATGCGCAACAGTTCGCCGGAAGCCGTGTCCTTGATCTTGCCGTAGCGGTCCAGTATGCTGCCTATGCGCTGTATCAGTGCCGGAAACACCGCCACGTCCTTCGCCAGCCTTTTCAGAGCCGGATAGCGTCCCTCGCCGTTGCTGCGTCCCTGTCCGGATTCCTCTTCCTCCTCATCCTCCTTCTGCAGGAAGCGCACGATGCCCGCGATGGTTTCCAGCGACCTTTTCAGGTCGAACAGCTCCTGTTCGTCCAGATAAGTACCTTCCACGCGGATCCGTTTCAGTGACGGGCGGACATCGTAGAAGTTCTCGTCCGGAAAACCGTCCTCTTCCTCCAGTATGCGCCGGAATTCCCGCGTCTGTTCCTGCCATTTTCTCAGCATGCGGGTGTCGTGGCAGAAAGCCATCCGGTCCACCCTTTCCACTCCCAGCGGGCTGAGGCAGTGCTCCTTCAGCAGCCGGCGTATGTCGTTGAATCCTATTTTTTCTTCAAAGTTCTGTGGATATATCATTGAATCTACCTGTTATGGATCTTTTTCCGGCTGCAAAGTTACTTAAAAAAAAAGAAAGACAAAAAAAATCCCTGTCGCTCCATCATAGAGAGGCGACAGGGAACCCAATATATTGCAGGGAAGTTTAATCCAGATAGTCGGCTTCTTTCTGACCGATCATCTCGCGGATGGTCTTCTTGAACAGACGCCACTGTGCGAACAGGTCGTGTTCGGGCACTTCGCCGTGGGCATGCATCGGGCTCTTGCAGAAGAACGACAGCCAGTACTGTATGCCGTAACGTCCGGCTCTGGCGGCCAGATCGGAGAACAGCACCAGATCCAGTGCGATCGGGGCGGCCAGGATAGAGTCGCGGCAGAGGAAGTTCACCTTGATCTGCATCGGATAGTTCATCCAGCCGAACAGGTCGATGTTGTCCCAGGCCTCCTTGTTGTCCTTGCGCGGCGGGTAGTAGTTGATACGCACCTTGTGGTAAACGTTGCTGTAGAGATCAGGATATTTCTCCGGTTCGAAGATAGAGTCGATTACCGACAGCTTGCTCACCTCTTTGGTCTTGAAGTTATCCGGATCGTCGAGCACCTCGCCGTCGCGGTTACCCAGGATATTGGTAGAGAACCATCCCTCGATACCCAGCATACGGGTCTTGAACATCGGAGCCAGTACGGTCTTCATCAGAGTCTGTCCGCTCTTGAAGTCCTTTCCGGCGATGGGCACGCGGTTGCGTTCGGCCAGTTCCCACATGGCCGGTATGTCTACGCACAGGTTCGGTGCACCCATGATGAACGGTGCTCCCTCAGAGAGTGCGGCATAGGCATAACACATGCTCGGTGATACCTGTTCGGTGTCATTCTCCTTGATAGCCTTTTCCAGGGAAGCCAATGAAGCATGCACTTCGCCTTCCGGAATATAGATTTCCGTGCTGGCAGCCCAGAGAACGGCCATACGTGAGCATCCGTTTTCCTCCTTGAAGCGGCGGATGTCTTCGCGCAGTTGTTTCACCATGCCTTCGCGGCTGGTGTCTGCCATGATGTGTGTACCGTTCAGACGCTTTGCCCAGTTATGGTCGAAAGCCGCTTTCATCGGCTTGATGGCTTCCAGTTCCTCTTTCACCGGGTTGATGTCCTTTTCTTTCAGCACCTCGGCATATAAGGCAGCCTCATAGGCGTTTTCGGGGAAGATGTCCCAACCTCCGAATACGATATCATTCAGGTCGGCAATGGGTACGATATCCTTGATGGCTCTTTCCACACCGTCCTGAGTCTTCATTCTGGCCATCTGGCTGATGGAACCGATCGGTTTGGCCAGTCCTTTGCGGGCTGCCAGTACACCGGTGATCATTGTAGTGGCTACGGCACCGCCTACGCCCACTACCAAAACACCTAATTTTCCTGTTGCTTGCGCTATTTCCTTTTCCATGTCTTTATTGATAGAATAAGTTAAGTTCTGAGTAAATCTCATTCTTACAAAGTTTGTGTTTTATTTTCATTTACCCAAAAAAAAAGTTTCCAAATGGCTGTTTAAAACAGAAAATTGGTTAAATGGAACATTTTTTAAGAACTATTTTGTCCTTTTATTGCCGATAACTGACTTACTTTGTAATGACAAAAAAACGTATATTTATGCAGTCAATTCAGTCTTCCAATAATGTGCTCATGGTAGAATTCGATGATCTCAAGCCCTATGCCGAATTCTATGATGACGAGCTACTGATACTCCGGGGCAGTGCGCCGTCCGAGCGGCATTCCATTTGTACCACATGGGTTACGATCCTGATGGCCCGTGCCGGAGAGTCGGATTACTGGATTGACAATGAGTGCCGCCATGTCCATGCCGGCGATATACTGGTGGTTCTGCCCGGCAAACTGATGCGCCCCGGTGTGTCCACTCTCAACTTTCGTTTCCGTTGCCTGTGCATCAGCCGTCGTCTGCTCGATTCGGTGGGCAATTATTCCAGTTACAACTGGGACATCATGACCTTTCTCAATACGCATCCCGTCATCACGCCCGAGCCCTCGGAGTCCGGCATGCTGTCTTCCTATTTTCTCCTGTTGCGTGAGAAGCTGTCCCGGCCGCGAACCTTGAATCATTCGGAGACCATGCGCTGCCTGCTTCAGGCCTTTATCTATGACTTCAGCGATGTGCTCGACCGTTTCGTGTCGGTGGACAACCGCAGCTATTCCTCAGGCCGTAACCTTTTCCGCAATTTTCTCCGTCTGCTGTCCGATGTCTATCCCCGTCCGCGCAGCGTATCCTATTATGCCGAACGCCTGCACGTCACGCCCAAGTATCTCTCGTCCGTCTGCAAGGAGCAGAGCACGCACACTGCCTCTGCACTGATCCACAAGGCCGTGCTCGACGATATCACCCGCCTGTTGCAGTATTCCGACAAGAGCATCAAGGAAATCATGATAGAGCTGGATTTTCCCACCCTGTCATTCTTCGGCAAATACGTCAAGAAGCATCTGGGCATGAGTCCCAAGGATTTCCGCAACCGCCTTCATGCGTCTTCCTCTCCTGAACAGGAGTGACAAAGCCGGTGTTCTCGTGCCTGTCATTCGTCATTTGACGGACGGGTTTGCCCTTGTTTTGCATGCATTGTCAGTAAATGATGCTTGTCTTTTGTGGGTATATTTATTGGTTTTCGATATTTATGTGGTTATTGATATTGATATCGTTATGCGAATATCCTCTTTGTTCCAATAAATTCAGACACTCAGAGTAGACCTGGCCTTGATGCTTTGGATCTGTTATCGTAATTATGACTATGACATCTTGCGATAATATTTCCCCGTCTCTCAATAAAGCTTGTTCTGCGGCATCTCGATACAGACCTTCGATTTTCAATGCCCATTTTCTGTTGCTGGCCAATGCTTTTTCTCTGTTTGATTTTGTCATTTTCGATAGGTCTACAGCATATTTCTTGATGGGTTGGTATTTGTCACCTTGTTCTATAAGCATGCGTTCTTCCGCAAATTCTTTGTTAAATGCCTTTGTGCTGTAAAAGGCAGCATTCAGGACATTTATGGCATCGCTTGAAGTTCGAGCCTCGTTACGCATTATCGAACTTTCGCCCAACCGGACATATTCTACATGGTCAAAGGTTTGTAAGAGCACGTCAGCCTGACTTTGGCAGTATTCACATCCTTGGTTCGCATTGACAACCGAACTGACGGCTAACGTCACTTTTATATGACCGGTAAATTCACCGTTTTCTACAAGACACGGGGGATATGGGAAATCCAGTGAGGCGATATCTTCACCTTTCTGCAAAGTGTGGGCAAATACCATGGTGCATTCATCAGCATCGTTTTTAAGCATGTCTGTTACTGTAGCCGGTAATCCGAAACCCATTTCTTTGCGGAGTTCTTCCGCTGTTTTTGACAAGCCTTTTGGATAATCAGAATTGTGAATTATTAATGCTTTCAACAACAAGGGGTTGCATTCTCCTCCTATTTCCTGATTAAGGTTTGCAGCCAGAGAAGTTACTCGTGGAGTTGAAAAACTTGTACCACTAAATAGCATGAATTGTTTTCCCCATTCAGAAAACAAGGATAAATGCGTATCAGAATTGCCACCATAATGAACAAGGTCTGGTTTAACCGCATTTTCTACGCCAGGTCCGATACGGGAGAAGGGACTTCTGTCATTCTCTTCTGCATCATTTTCGGTTGTTTTCTTGTGGGCAATAGATCCCACGACCAAACTGAGCAAAGAGTCAGCGCCGTTTGTGATTCGAAGGTCATCTGCACGAGGGTTGACATTGCCGGCCGACTTGCATATAAGGATGTTGTTGCTTTTTTGCAAACTGTCTAATGCAATACCTAAATCAGAATATCTGTCATCACAGATTATTTTATCTGTACCTTGCGACAGATTCCATATCTTTATTTCAGGATGAGCAGTGACGGCCCTTTGGATATTGCTGACCAATTCATGTTCATATATTGTCGCCCTGTCTTTAGACGTATTTACTATGCAACTTTGTATTATACAAGGTCCGCATTTGGTCAGGTCTCTGTTTTCAAGAAAATCGCCATAGTTGATAACACCCGCAACGGCGGTTCCATGCCTCCTGTTAATATCAGCTTCCTCCAGATCTGCGGCATTATCTTCATGATCTGTCAGCCATGGACGCAAATAGTCGATATCTCCGACACCGGTATCCAGTAATCCTACCATAGGATAGGTTATCCCCTCCCGTGGTAACATCACTTCAATACTGGAATTTTCCGTCTCGGGGGATGCCTCAAATACTATTGTAGGCATTTTCCTGACAGCCAGCACGCAGTCCATGGATGCAATTGCTCTCAAAGCTTCGTTTGATACATTGGACAATGCATATAATCGCAGGCCGCTTGCATAATTAAGTTCTTTTATGTCTACACCATATTTGTTACATTCTACTTCCAAAGCTACGCGGGAACGATAGTTATACTCACTGTTTAAATAATCAACCAACTGCAGTTTCAAAAGATCGTCAGTACAGATGTTTTCATCTACAACAGCCTTATATTGAGATATGTTTTCTATTGCCGACAGGCCAATCTTTTTCCTTTTAGGCAAAGCATACGGGTTGATAAAACTGAATGCCTGCTCTATTTTGTTCAAGTCGTTGGATGAGTCTATTTTTACCAGGAGTTTCCCAACGGAAGTAACTCCTATTACATTCCTTTTTGAATCGACATCCAATATGCTACGTACTGCAGGACGATAAGATTTGGCTGTAGCTTTCCTGTTTAACGTAACCTCTGTGATCACAGGCATTATTCTGTTTTTGTCAGAAAATAATTCTGAAATGGTTCTCAGTTGATTATGTATTCGTCCGGCATTTGCCATAATTGTTGTTTCATCGACCCACTTCGGCAGGTCTTTTGAACCTCCTCCTTCCGTTAGAAAACGGTCTCTTTCTCCCCTGAACGAAACATTCTGTATATAAAATTGTTTTGCCATAGCCTGTTATTTTTTTGATAATATGTTCCTGACCAATCTTGTACTGATATTGAGTAAATGAGAAATATTGGACTGATTGACTCCGTTGTTGTTAAGGAACTTCACCAGTACGTCTTGTGGCGCGTCTTTACCGTCGTATTCAAAGATAGCCATCAGGACATTCTCATAGTCTATTGTTTTACTGCCGTTGATTATTCCTTTGACTTTTAATTTCTGGAATATGTTGGAAATATCAGATGGCGACAGTTTCTTCATCAGATTATTTAGTATCTTCATTTTCTGTGTATCCTCTATAAATGGACATTCGAATCCTGTAGCAAGGTCAAGAATAATTTTTAGTCTGGCCTCGTTATCTGGCATTTCCACCTCTGTCTTGGTCGTAAAACGTCTCCATACAGCCTTATCCAACAATTCGGGATGGTTTGTCGCGGCGATCAGCACACTTGAGGTTGGCATACTGTCTATGTTTTGGAGTAAACTGTTTATAACACGCTTTAATTCCCCTAATTCATGGTTGTCGTCACGTGCTTTGGCTATTGCATCAAATTCGTCTAAAAACAGGATGCATGGCATGCTGCATGCATAATTAAAGATTTTGCGCAGATTTTTGGCCGTACTTCCTAACAATGATGATACAATACCATCTAAACGGGCTACCACTAACGGCAAGCCTGTCTTTTCGCTCACATAGTGGGCTATGGAAGTTTTTCCACAGCCGGGGGGGCCATAAAGAAGCATGGATTTGGGCATATCTATACCAGCCTGTTCCAGTTTCTCACTGTGTTTTATCAGATCTATGAAGTCATAGATCTGTCTTCCTACCTGGTCAGAAAGGATAATGTTAGTACGTGTGGAATCTTCTGGTATCACTTCAACAATTTGCAATTTGCTGTCCGAATCCAGAGGTAACATGCGCATGGCATCTGCGGTTGCAGAGCTTTTTATGGTAGAGTTCTGGATTTGTTCCTTAATGCAACGGGCAAGTTGGATATCACCCTCCGCTTCCAAACGGGCCGCTAGACGATTGGAGTAACTTATTATTTTTCTCTTATCGTTATTCAATCCTCCTTCTATAATTCTTAGTATATCTGATGTCATGAATCTGATGTCATTATTTTCTTTGCAAAACTAAGAAAATACGTTTTAATTAATTATGGTTTAATATGTATTAACACAATTTTAACAAAAAACGTACAGAAATATATAATAACCGTACGATATGATAAAAATTATCTCTTCCTCTCCCCCCTTATTAATAGAATAGTCCAAAATGCATTCACTCCTTCATTTTGATTGTAATGTATTGAATATAAAGTTGTTATAGGTGAATGACTGCCTTTCACATCTGTCACCCCCTGTTTCAAGAGTAGGGGCGGATCTGCTTCTGTCCGCTTCTGTTTTTCTGCGGTTGCCGGCGGGCAGTTCAGGCCGTCCGGCCGATCCGTGGGAGAGGGTGGAAATACGCTTCGGAGAGAAAAAAAAACTTCAAATCTTAAAATATTTAACAGTTGAGGCCTTTTCAAAAGATGGCTTACTCTGAAAAAAGTAAAGCTTACTTTCGGAAAAGTAAACCTTACTTTTTTTAAAGTAAGCCTTACTTTTCTGAAGGTGTCCTGGATAGCCCTTTTTGGTAAGATTATTTGAATAATTAATAATAATTAAGAGTTGTATAGTTAATAATTCTTAATTCAAAAATGCGGATTAGGGTATAAAAAGGGGGATATTGAGGCTTTTTTTCGGGTTTGAAACAGCCGATCTGATCCGTTCTTGCCAGTCAGTAACAGGAGAAACCTGTTTCAATCGGGTGAAGGACCGGTGAAGGAGGGTGAAGGATCTCTCCTTCACTCGGAAGTAATTGTAAATAAATATTTTATCCTTCACGGTGAAGGGGTGAAGGGGTTTTATGAATATTGTTTTTGGTATAAAAATAGGGGTAAAAACAGATCAAATGCGATGCGGAAAACGGCTGAAAATTAGTTCCGATGATAAAAGAAAAACCCGCGTTGTTCTGTTTCTAAATAAGAGACAGAACAAAATTCTTAGAATCCTTAAAAACAGTAAATTATGAGCTTCAAAAGATCTGTTATGAATTCATGTCTCCAAAAAAAATACATACATTTTTTGGCTAAATGCCAATGAATGTGTATCTTTGTAGAGTCATTTGTCCGTTTCTTATTTAGAGACAGAACAAAATGAGATGAGTTTTTAAATATAACCTGTCATAACTCTTTGTATCACAGCTTGTTATAAAAAGTTGGGGGAACTAAGATTATGTGTTCTAACTAAAAAACATTCAAAATGGTTAATTCCTTTCCACAGGCATCCGAAGAACCGTCCCGCTGGTACGTGTTGAATGCTATATTTGGAAAGCCTTAATTCCGCAACACTATTATAAAATATTTTTTTTAAGTACCTGAGCAAC
>ERZ791680.871-NODE-871-length-26448-cov-7.483537_pt1 | contig 26448 bp, 11 predicted proteins | sample MGYA00510051_ERZ791680 | MGnify/ENA primary metagenome ERZ791680 (study PRJEB30046, sample SAMN00715238) | human gut metagenome | study: EMG produced TPA metagenomics assembly of the A metagenome-wide association study of gut microbiota in type 2...
TTTTGCTTTTCGGACGTGTGTTGGGGGAGGCTGGCCTCCCCCATCCCCCCTCCACGTTCACCGCCACGTGGCTCGGGAGGTGCCGCCTTCGGCTACACCTCCCTTGCCGAAGGCTGTTGCCATGCTCCGGACGTGTCAAGCGCCTTTCGCGGCATATCCTCGGTCGGCTTCGCCGACCAGCGGTATTCCACGAACGCTTGACACTGTCTCGGAGGCATGGCGGTGAACGAAAAAGACGGCGTTGAGAGCGGATCCGATTCGTCGGACGAACTCAACACCGTCAAATGAATTGTCTTACCTACGATTTAGGGGGATAAATGGCTCTTTTTGCCCACATATATCCCCGAAGCCTCAAATTTATTTGTCGTTGAAATTGCATGTATGCCGCTTAGTACAAGGGATATAAATAGATGAGGTGCGGAAAACCCGAGGTACCCCATGGGGTCCACTTTTGAGGCTGCGAAAACGGCTTTTCTTTAAGGGTATTTCCTAATAATTTGCCCTGAAAAAACTTCTTTGCGTCGGGGTTGGAGTTGAACAGAAGCGGGAAATTTTCAGACAGAATGTATGTCCTCGAGTCGGGGTTGGAGCCGGATCTGATGTTTCGTGAAAGACTGTTTGATTTCTCATCTCTTTTTTCAAACCGAGTCGAGAGGTTGTTTTGGTTCAGCTTATGAATCTTTCTGAAAAGATATGTGGCTATGTTATTAGCTAGACAAAAAAGTGCGGCGTGCAACGCGACTCTTGACAAAATCTCCCGGCTTCGGTAAGATTCGCTCCTCCTCGCCCCACTCGGTTTTACCTAAGGGATAAGTCCGAGCATTGGGGTGGTAAAAGTTTGGTAAGCGCCGCTTACCGTTGGTAACTGAAACTTTATGTGGAGCTGCAGACGGCCTTCTTGGTTGATATCAATAAAAATGACTTTTTGATCGATGTGATCACTTGTGCGGAATGTCGGCTCATGAGACCCCGGCCGTTCCGCGTCTTTTGAAAGGAAAACCGGGATGGTTTTCCTCCCCCGTATGTACTTTGCAACGAGGCCTTTTTTGAAAATGTGGAAAGGTAAGCTTTCTTATCTTCAGTTGAGAAACTTCATCCAGGCTCTTCACAAAATTGAGAGCGCACATGTAGTGTTGACTATTCTCATGGCGAAATATCTTTCGGAATTCAGGCGCTCCGACAATGAAAGCATGAGAGTGGGGTTCGTTAAGGTGCGGAAGGGCAACAAGACGAATAACTCCGGCAAGACGGAGTTTCGGTGCGACGTCACTTTGCCGCGCGGCTCTCTGGAGAAGGGCGCTTTGCTTTCGGAAATCCTCGACCTTTTCGAGGACATTCAGTCGGGACGACGTACCGATACGGAAGCCATTCGCGACTTTCTGAAAAAGCACAAGAAACTGTTCGCTTAAAGAGAAGTTGCATTCTCTCGTGAGAAGGACAATCTGGAATCGGTTCCTGAATCCTCTTTCTTTGACGGCTCTCACTCCGACGGGGTGGGGGCCGTTTTGTTTAGGGGCCGCTTGAGCCGATGCCGAAAAGAGGGGCAAGACACTGACGAGGTCCCGCGACGGAATACGGATAGGGATACGGTTCGAAAAGGAAAGAGACTTCAGTGAAGGCTGCGCAACACCCGTTTACGCGGAGAAGGCGGGAGATCGGACCGTCGTCGTGAGCGGCACGAATCGCGTCGATTTCAGGCTTGCACTGAAGATGGACAGTGACCGAAATCCCTGGAGCATGACCGGTGGGCAGATCTCCGGCGTGGCGTTCTTGTTGAGAAGTCAAGTCGCCTCATGCGACTGCTCGCCGACGGCTCGCCAACATCAAAGCAAAACACTCGGGAGCTTCGCCCTCAAACTCGACGACGCCGTCGTTGGGCATTGTGATGCGTAGGGGTTTCTTCGTTTGAAAACGGTTCGACTCGGTCACCGCGGTCTTCTTGCTCCACGCGAGTTTGTTTGGGTGGTCTCGACGACGGGCTCGTCGAACTGAAGGACGCGGACGGTGTTGGAAGTGGGGACAGGCATGCAAAGAGCCCCGAGAAGATGATGGATATCATTCTTGGCGAGCTCATTCAGACGCACTGGGGGCGCTTAGGCTGCCTACTTCCGAAGGCTCTATTTCTCTGACGGGTAGGAGGGCATTTTTGTCTGCAGAAAAGCGGTACACGGGAGAGCGGAAGGAAGAGTCCGCCCTGTGCCGGCGAGACAGGCGCCGGGTAGGCGCGTCGTCGACGTCGTAGCGGCAGAACAATAGATTTTTGTTGTGACTGTTTTGCAACAAAAGCGTCGGTCTGTTGTTCTCTTCTTCGAGCTTTCACAGTACTGGTGAGCGCAACGGCTTCGGTACCAACTACACCGTCCGGATCGATGAAAAAGGCAACGCCACGGTCACCGGCTCCGACATCACGAAGATGACGAACGACTTGGCCGCCGCGAGCCTCGTCGCCTGGCGCAACGAAATCACGACGCTCAACGACCGCATGTCCACCCTTCGCACGAGTCCCTCGACGATCGGCGCCTGGGCGCGCTACAACGGCGGCGAATATCAGTATGACGCCCGCAGCATGAAGCATCAGTTCAATACGATCGAAGTCGGTGCGGACGCGAAGGTTTCCGACAGCTGGATCGTGGGCGCCTCCTTTGCCTACACGAAGGGAGACGGCGACTACGAACAGGGCGAAACGGATACCTACTCGGGCGCCTTCTACGCCTTGTGGACGCACGAACAGGGTTCCTTCGTCGACTTCGTCATGAAGGCGGGCCGCATGGAAAACGACTTCGACTTCTACAACCTCACGGGCGGCGCCTATGACAACGGCACGCTCGAACACACGGGCTTCGTGATGGGCGTCGAAACGGGGCACCGTTTTGCTCTCCCGATGAACGCCTTCGTCGAACCGCAGCTGCAGTTGACCTACAGCCGTCTCTCGAGCGTTTCGGAAACGACGGCCGCCCGTCACGTGGAACGCGAAGCGATGGATTCGCTCGTCGGCCGCGTCGGCATCATGGCCGGCATCGACTGCCCGAACGACCGCGGCTCGGCCTACGTGAAGATTTCGGCGCTTCGCGACTTCCGAGGCGACATCGACGGCACCTGCTCGTCGGTGACGGGCGGCGGCGCCTACAGCCTCTCGCAGGAACTCGACGACAACTGGTTCGAGTACGCCATCGGCGGCAACTTCAAGCTCTCCGACAACGCCTATCTCTTCGCCGACGTCGCGAAGAGTGCGGGCGGCGACATCGACCTCGACTGGCGCGCCAACGTCGGTGCGAAGCTCTTCTTCTAAGAAGCTTCGTTCATCCGATTCGTAAGAGGCCGGTTTTTTAGAGGCCGGAGTGAATCACAGAGTCCTCTTCGCAGAGATGCGGAGGGGACTTTCATTTTGCAGTTTCAATCCAGTCGGCAAGATTCAGCGACAGAGAAACCTTCGGGCGGCGCAGAACCTCGGGATCCCCGGGAAGGAAGAAGAGTCGGTACGGAAAATGGTCGTCGAAGCCGGCGTCGGGCGAGTTTGCCGCCTCGAATACGAATCCCGTGCGGTCGCCGGCGGGACCGTAGGCGCGGCTCTTTCGGATTTCGCCTGCGATGAAGTGTGCAAAGACGGCTCTGAAGGCCGGATGTGCCCGCAACTCCGTTTCGCTCCTGATTCCCATGAAATAAGTGAGGAACCCCGTGTCGAAGAAAAACGGCAGGGGTTCGGAAAACGCCGTCGCATCGACGGGATAGACGGGCTCAATCAGAGAGAGTTCGACGCAACGCCTGAAGGCGCATTTTGTCTGACGAAGCGAAATGCCCAATTTGCGGGAGAGTTCCTTGCTGTCGACGGTGTCGCCGAGACGACTTGCGAAAGCGCGAAGGAGCGCGACGGCGATTTCGCCGAGTCGGCGGTCGCCGTTTCCGAGAAGAGGAACAAGTTCCTCGGTGTAGACGCGCCAGCGACGGTCGCGTTCCTCCGATGCGAGTCCCTGCATGGCCGGCAGACCGCCCTCGAGCATGTGAGAGAGCAGGGTTCGCTCGTCGGCGCCGGGAAAGAAGGTTGACGGGGCGGTGTCGGTGGAAAACTCGGGGCCGTGAGAGGTCAACCCTTCGCATTCACGAAAGGAAAGTGGGTAGACCCGAACCGTCCGGAAAATCCGTTCGATCCGTTGAACAAGCTTCTTTGGGAGACACGGTGCGAAGCGTACGCTGTCGACCGATGACACTCGCAAGGGGTGGCCCTCAGAAATCGAGGGGCGGCGGGGCTTTCGCGTTCCGGGAGAGTATGCAGACAGCGTCGGGTAGAGGTCGTTGAGCTGAACGGCCGGAGCGTCCGCGTTGACGAGCGTCAGCCGGGTCTCGGGATCACATGATTCGCCCGGAATCGAAAAGTTCGGGGTCGACCGCAAGTCGATCGTCTGCCGCTTTTTTCCCTCCGCTCGGTCTCTTTCGTCAAGGTCGGTGAGGAGGGACCGTTTTCCGACGCCCGGCGGGCCGTACAGAAAAAGATGACGCCTTTCCGAACGGAGACGCTCGAGAACGGGTGTTGCAAAACGAAATTTCAACGGTACCATTTATTTGTAATCGTTGCAACTGCAGTAAAATCCCCTGTTTTCGGAGGAAGCGAAGGCGTTTCCCCTCCGTTTTTACGGACATCTTTTGCCCGAAAGAGTGCGGTTCGACCGATTTTAGCGGAATTCCGAGTATAGCTCGCCCGCACGAGAACCCGTACGGGCGAGTGTCCGGTAAACGATCAGAATGCGTACGTCACAAGCGCCGACCCCGACACGCCCCGGCGGTCTCCGACGTATCCTTTGAGACCTACGTCGAAGAACCAGGGACTTGTTGCGGACGGCGTCATGGTGACGCCCAATTCCATGATCCCCGTGTCGCCTTCGAGCGTCGGGACGTCGAGTGCCGCGCGCGTACCTTCGGCCAGGACGTCGGACTCGGCGTCGCCGTCGGCAACGTGTTCATACGCCAGGCCGAAACGCCAGGCGGCGTTGTCGCAGAAGTTTCCGTTGAGACGGGCGCCCAAGCGGAATGCGTGCGTCACGGTTGAGTCCATGGAGAAGGTTTCGCTGTTTCCGGTGTGAAGTCCCACATCGTCACCGTCCAAGTACGAAAGAACATACCGTCCGTAGAGGTCGAGCTTCAAGGCCTCGGTAATCGACATGAGGTAGCCGGCGCCCACATGCATCGTGCCGTAGAAGCTGTCGGCGTCGTATCGGGCGGAAGCGTCCCCATAGCGACCGTCGAATTCGGTCGAGGCCATCCCGAGGCGAACGGAACCGTCAAGATAGAAGGGATTTTGAAATTCGTAGCGAACGGCTGCGCCGACCCCGTAGTAGTCGTGATCGCCGTCGGCTTCGGTCCCGTGGACGTGGTTCTCGGACGAGGCCCAACCGGCTTCGATGAAGCCTGCGGCCGTGAGATTGCCGAACTTCGTCGCAATGCCCGTTGCGAGCGTTACGCCGTCGACGTCGACGCTCGAGCCCGTTTCGTAGCGGGAGGAGCCGCCATGAACGGCGCCGAAAGTCGCTGTTTGCCCGCTGCGGGCGGCGTTGACGATCGCCCGCATCCCTTCGTCGGCGATGAATTCCGCGCCTTGATTCAGGAAGGCAATGGAGCCGAGGAACGATTCGGCCAGTGTCTTCGAATTTGCGTTGGCAGACAAAGTGCCCTTCGTAATCAGTTCGTCACCCGACATTAGGTCCCCTCTCACGATCTGAAGACCGTCTGCATAAGGGTCGGAGTTTTCCGAAAGTTCCTCGAACGACCAAAGCGCGTCCGTGAAAGTTCCTTCCTTCACGATGGTCGTAGTGTTGTCTATGGCTACGGAAGCGCCCGTGATCAAGTCGTAGCTGTCGGAAAAGAGCGTGCTGTCTTCGCCCGTCAGTACGAGTTCTCGCTCTTGCAGGTCGAGCACGGCACCCGTGTCGGTCATGGTGAGAACGGCATTCTCGTGCGCGTCGTCAACGGTTTCGTTGTCCGTGCCGACCGTCAAAACCAAACGTTCAAAATAGCGGACACTGCCGCCGACCGTATTTCGGCCGGAAGCTTCGATCGTGCCTCTGCCAACAGAGGTTGGATCAACTGAGGAATGTACTTTGGAGACGCTGATGTTTCCATCGATCGTACTGTTGTGCAAGACGAGTTTGTTGGTGTCGGGCTCTTCCGAAAGGTCGTACCGCGTGGGATTGACGACAGAGATGTTGCCCGTCACCGTCGCGTCCGTAAGCACCACGGAGTTGCCTTGGTAGCTCTTCAGCTTTTGGAGGTTGCCACTGACGTCGACGGCGCGCACGTCACCGTCCACTCGGCCGCCTACGATACTAACGGTATTGTTTTCAGCAACGCTCGGCGTGTCCTGGGAACCTCCCAGGATGAACACCCCGAAAACGTCACCGGCGACCAATGCCCCGTGTCGGATCACAACACTATTTTGTTTGGCGTCGGAAGCCCCGTTTTGCGCGTAAGCACCGTAGAGGGCCTGGGCGGTTCTCGGGCCGGGATCGAATGAAGCATTTTCCTCCACAACTACCGAGTTGCCGGTCACAACGACGTCTGTACCCCGCGTGCGTGCGCCTTGTGCAACTTGGTCATTCAGTACAACTTGGGAACTCGCGGTTATCACGACCGTGTTGTTCAGGACGTTGCCCGAGGCGGAATACCCGCCGCCTAATTGACCAAAGCTCACCGTGGATTGGGTGTTGAGAGTGAGCGTGTTGCCCGATGCCGTGCCGGTTCCGTCGGCATAGCCGCCGTATAAAGTGGCTCGATTGATCGAACCGTTGACATTCAGCTGATTGTTCAGCACGTCGTCCGTTGTGGAATAACCGCCCATCACGTACCAACTGCGTGTGGGCTCTTCTCGGATCCCTTCTCCCGTCACCGTGAGTACTTGCCCTACGGCCGGGGTATTTTTGTCGTGCGGCGTGATAAGCGAGTTGTAGAGAGAACTCGAAAATTGATGCCAGTTATCGAGCGTGATTTCGCTTGTCGTGTACCGATTGCCGCTGAGAGCAGCCGATGCGCCAGTGTTACCCAACGCGAGTAGGGCTAACAATACAGCGGTTCCAATGACGGTTCTCATGGGAGAACGCTGACCGCGGCTCGAGGGGAACGAAATGAGCTTCTTCATAGACACCTCCTTTCTTTAAATCGATAGTAGAGTCGCGGTAAAAAAAAACTATCGGGGATACCGCTCGATGAGATGACATATGGATGCGAAACGGAATTTGAGGGGCGCGTGTTTGTACGTATAGGAGACTGAAGCGGTAGATCCGCGTCTGCTTGGCAGGCGTTTGCCTTTGACGTAGTGTGATTGCGTTGGGTGCTTCGAGCGTACGAGCACGATTTACCTCGTTCGAGAACCCTCGCCTGGTCGGTCGCCGCTTCCTTCTCATCGTCCAGGCCGGCCGTAAGTTAGTCGCGGTGGGCCACCTAACTCTTGGAGATCCAGTGAATCTTGTTGCGGAAGCCTTCCTCTACGTTATAACCCTCCTTGTCGATCATCGCCTGCTCCGGGGGAACGGGAGCTGTATGCGTACGTTTGCGTTGAGTATCGGCTTGCATGTTGTCTTGTTGGTATGGCCCTTCGCGGGCAACTCTTATCCCTCAAGACACAAAGTTCGTGACACCCTCCTTGGAGTAGGTTTCCGCGTCTTGTAGAGTGCTTGCGTCTCAGCGTGGATGATCTCTCTTTTGATGATGTACGACGGGCTTCGGCGTAGCGGTCGAATGTTAAGATGACGCAACAATGATGAGGTAGTGCCGCGTTGGAAAATTGAGACGATTTACAAGAAAAATTCCCTACAGTTCGAAGGAGATCGTAGCAATTTGATTAAATATATGTATTAAAACGTAGGTGTATCCCCCCCCCCCGAGGGTTAATTTCTTGAGAAACTTTCCACAGCGAAGCAAAACGCCGCAGCCGTGCGGCTCAGCCTGTCTCCGCTAAACCCTTGCTACTCAGGAAAATGTTCATTGGGGGAAAAATGTGCAATTCTGTTTTGCATCAGGCCATACGGGTTGCCGTCATAAGTCTTTCCATTCAGTCGGTCTGCTCCTTCGCTGCCGTTACAACACCGGCAGGTGTTGATTCTTCGACAGGCGGTGTTACTGTAGACATAGCCGAGGTATTTCCAGACGGCACCATTTCAACTAGCACCGAGAACCCGCTTCAGACCGGCGTAGGCGCCGCTTCAGGCGGATTGATCACCTGGTCAGGTGAATCGCTTCAGATCTCAGCGGACCGCTTCGGCTTTTTTTCGGACGGGAGCGGTTCTCAAATTGAGATTGGCAACACCACATCCAAGATTGACCTGACGGTTGACTACGTACCTGCGAACAAATGGGCCTCCGCGGAAAATTATGGCTTCAGAGCGGAGAACGGCGGCACGATAAATGTAACCGCGGACGAGTTGTCAGTGGATGTCTCGCGAGCAAAGGAGAGACTAACTGCAGCGGTTTCAGCGAAGGAGGTGGGAAGCAGCATTACCCTCAATGCCGACAAGCTTCGGATTGAAGCGTCCAATATGAACTCGTCCATCAACACCGAAGCATGCGGAGTCGAGGCTTCCGCCGGCGGTGAGGTACTACTCGGCGGTACTGGAGCTTCGTTGGTTTCAATCAGTTCGACGATCGGCACGTCTTCTGAAGGTAACAATTCGGGTAGAGAGGCCAATATCATCAACGCGACATCCGAAAGCCTCATTTCAGTCGATGCGGCCGAGATCATCCTTTCGTCGAGCGGTTACAACACCAGAGGCATCTACGCCGATGCCGGCAAAGTCTCAATCGGCAATGCCGATTCTGAAGTATCGATCACAAGCAAGGGGACGGCTTCCGTCGTCGCTGTCAAAGTCAACAACCCGGATGGTTCCGTATCTATAAAAGCTGCGAATCTTGAGATCTCTGCCGTATCAAGTGAAAGCCAAGGCGTAGCGCTTATGGCAACCAGCAATACGCAGACAGAGGTACGCCCTGAGAATGCTGCATCGATTACCATTGACGCCGACCACGTTCATATCGGCGCGAATTCGGTCGGCATCTCCGCAAACTCGAACAGTACGGTCAATGTTCATGGTGGTCTCAGGATTGATGCGCCCGTTGCTATTGAAGCTCGCGGCCACTCGCTCGTCGACATCGGAGGAGAAGGCCCTGTCGTCATTAACGGCAATGTTTCCTTCGCAACAGCGGCGAAAGACAGCGGGAACGTGCTCGACGCCGATATCCGCCTCAACCTGACAGGGGCTGACTCAGTTTGGAACGGGAATGTTCAGTTGGACTACCCGGACAGTCTCGAAGGACTTGACAAGACCATTGATCAGGGCGTTACCCTTTCGCTCTCAGATCATGCACAGTGGAACCCGACCATCATCCAAGAGGGTGTTTCTGATCAGGGCAACGAGATCGAAACGCAAGCGCTCAATTTGCTCAATCTTGACGGTGGCATCGTAAACGTCCGCGATACTGATCAGGTTGTCGAAGTGACAACCATCGCTGGTAGCGGCGGAACGATCAATGTCGCTGCGGCTGCCTCGGAAGGGGGCGGCATCTCAGCCGGGCAATTCACTGTCAAGAATGCGTCGGGCGATCAACGCGTCACGCTAGCCGTGCAGTATGAAGGCATCAATGCCGACGATCTCACCGAAACGAACGTTGCGAGCCTGTCCGCCGTGACCGGGGATGCCGCTGCCGACATGGCGCTGACGGAACACGTTGATGAAGGCAATATCCGCGGCGCCTGGACCCGTACCAACGGCGAAGGTGTCGGTTCGTACGCCGACAACACTAAGCTGGAATCCTTCAAGGGCGTGAACGCCATCGCCCTCGTGCAGTGGCGCAACCAGATCAACCACCTCACGAAGCGTTTGGGCGACGTCCGCCATCAGTCGGGCGACATCGGCGCCTGGGCCCGCGTCTACGGCGGCGAATACGAGTGGGGCGACGCCAACCGTGTCGACATGCAGACGACGACCGTGCAGGTGGGCGGCGACGCCCGCGTGGGCGACTGGATCGTGGGCGGCGCCTTCAGCTACTCCGATTCGAGCTACGACCTTGAGAACGGCGATGGCGACGGCGACCTGTACAGCCTCGCCGTCTACGGCACGCGCACCTTCGAAAAGGGCTCCTACGTCGACTTCGTGGCCCGCTACGGCTACATCAAGAACGACATCCAGGCCGGCAACATGGACGTCGACTTTGATTCGAACGCCTTCAGCCTGAGCGTTGAGGGCGGTCACACCTTCAAGCTCATGGAACGCGCCTATGTCGAGCCGCAGATCGAAGTCACCTACGGCTTTGCGCAGGGCGACGACGCCACGGCTTCGAACGGCGTGAGGATCGAACAGGACGACTACCAGAACCTCATCACGCGCATCGGGTTCCGTACGGGCTTTGACTTCCCGAACGAGGCCGGCACGATCTACGCTCACGCGAGCTACTCGTACGACTTCCTGGGTGAAGCCGACGGCACGGCTTCGCAGAACGGTCTGCGCGCGTCGCTTGACGAAGACCTCGGCGGCGGCTGGGTGACCTACGGCATCGGCGGTCAGTTCCGCCTGGGCGAAAGCACCTTTGCTTACGGCGAACTCGAACGCTCGACGGGCGGCGACGTCGACAATCCGTGGGCCTTCAACGTCGGTCTGCGTCATCTCTTCTAATCACGGAGTCAGGACTCGATGACCGCAAGGCACCGGGTCCGCTCACGACTCTCGGCCCTTCGTTCCTTTTCGGAGCGAGGGGCTTTTTTCGTCTCCGTATAATGTGTAGACCTCCCAACCCTTTCTCCCGACTCCCATGCGGCCCGCTTCGTCCCTCGCGCTTCTTCTCCTGACCGGCCTCCTTGCCGCGGGCTTGGCGCGGGCTGAAACCGAAACGCCTTCTCTCGAAACGTCCGAAGCCGCCGCCGTGACCGACGTCACGGTCGGAATCGTCGACACCTTCAATCCGCGCTTCTTCATCGACACCTACACCCCGCTCATCGAGCGCCTCAAGGTGCGCTATCCGCAGTACCGCTTCACCACGGTCGAATTCCCGCGGGGCGAACCGATCGATTCCACGCGCTTGGGCGCCAACGGCTTCGTGATTTTGTCGAGCGGCGACGCCGTGCGCGAGAGCGAACTCGATCTGCAGCAGATCGCGACGCGCCGCCGTGCGGACCGCAAGGCGGCGGACCGCTCGGTCGGGGCGGTTTTTCTCGTCCGTGCGGGCAGTGCGCTTAAAACCCTCGCCGACCTCAAGGGCCGCTCCGTCGCGACGACCGATCCGAACGCCTTTGAGGGAAGCGCCGTCCCGAAGGGCGAGTTGGCCGAACAGGGGGAAGACCCGGACGAATTCTTCGGCGAGATTGTCTACACCGAGTGGAATTACCCCGACGTCCTGCAGATGGTGACGCTCGGCATGACCGAAGTCGGGATTTTGTCGACCTGCGAGTGGGAGGACGCGGTGGCGGCGGGCGTCGTCGGAGCCCATGAACTTCGGATCGTCAACGACCGCACGGCGCCGGGCGACCGATGCCGCCGTTCCACCGCGCTCTATCCGGACCTGATGCTCGCGGCCCTTCCGACCGCCTCGCCCGAAGTGGTGCGCGACATTACGATCGCGGTCCTGACGCAGCCCGTGGACGAAGGGGGCTACGACTGGATCTCGAACACCAATCTTACCGACGTGCGCAATCTCTACCGAACGCTGCGCGAAGGGCCCTACGCCTATCTTCGCGACTGGTCCGCGGCGGGCCTCTGGCGGCGCTTTCATACGGAAATCGCGCTCGGCGTCTTTGCGCTCCTTCTCGTTGCCGTGCACATCGTGCGCGTCAATCTGCTCGTTCGGCGCCGCACGCGGGAGCTTCAACAGGCTTCGGCCGCGAGAGAAAAGGCTGCCGAGGCCCTTCGCGAAAGCCGCGCGCAGCTCGAGCGTCTTGAGCGCGGCGCCACCGTGACGCAGCTCTCCGCCATGTTCGCGCACGAAGTGAAGCAGCCCGTCACGAACGCCGCCAATTATCTGAACGCCCTTCTTCTCATGAAGGAGCGGGGTCTTCGGGACGAGGCGCGGGAAGAATCGGCCTTCCGCCGGGCGCTCTCCGAAGTCTATCGGGCGGCCGACATTCTCGACCGCGTGCGCGCGGCCTTGAAGCGTGAAAGAACGAAGTTCGAGCGCTTCGATCTTGCCCGACTCCCCGAGCGGGCGATTCGCCACAGCCGGGCGAAGAAGGCGGGCATTCCCGTCGAATGCATCGGACTCGAAACGCCCGCCGTCGTTCTGGGCGACGCAATGGAGCTCGAACTCGTCCTCGTCAATCTTCTCAACAACGCCGTCGACGCCCTGACGCAGGCGAAGACCGTCGGTCCCCGCATCCGCGTGTCGCTCCTGCGCGAAAGCGACACGGCGCTTCTGCGCGTGGAAGACAACGGTCCGGGCGTTCCGCCCGATCGCCTCGCGAAACTCGGGAAGCCCGTTCTCTCGGATAAGCCCGAGGGCCTGGGCTTCGGGCTTGCGATCGCTGCGAGCCTCGCGGAAGCCCACGGCGGACGGTTGCGGTTTGAGGCGGGCAATCCCGCGGGCCTCGCCGTGACGCTCTCCGTGCCGCTCGATCGAACGCCCGACAGCAAGGAAAACGAATCATGAAAGTCAAACAGCCTCCTCTCATCCGCCTCGTCGACGACGATCCCACGGTCTGCGAGTCGCTCGCCTTCGTTTTGGAAGTCGCGGGTCTGCAGGTGAAGGGCTATTCGAGCGCGCTCGACTTTCTCGCCTGGGACGACCGCGAGCGCGAAGGGTGTCTCCTCCTTGACGTGCGCATGCCCGAGATGACGGGGCTTGAACTCCAAAGACGCCTTCGCTCGGAAGGCGTCGATCTTCCGATCGTCTTTCTTTCCGCGCACGGCGACATCGAGATGGCGCTTCGCGCCGTGCGCGAGGGGGCGGTCGACTTTCTCGTCAAACCCCCGCGACCGGAAACGCTGATTCCCGCCTTGCAGAGGGCCTGCGAACGCCATCGGGAAATCCGGCGTCTGAAGCGTGAGCGGGAGGCGCTTGATGTCGTTTGGGAAAAACTCACGCAAGGCGAGCGCGAAGCGGCGCAGCTCGTTGCGAAAGGACTCACCAACAAGGAGATCGCGGGTGTCTTGGACATCTCGGAAGAAGCCGTAAAGAGCCGTCGAAGCGCCATGCTCGGAAAGCTCGACGTGCGAAATGCCGTCGAAGTGGCGGAATTTCTTCGCGAGCGCGAACGCCTGGGCGCCGCGTTGACTCCCGGTGTTGGAGGCGCGTCATGAAGATCGGACGGCGGACGGTTTTGCGGGGACTCGCGGTCCCCCTGGCATGGACGCTCGGGATCGGTTCGGCGAAGGCGTTCTGGAGGCGCGATGTCGACGTTCTCGTCGTGGGTGCCGGCGGCGCGGGCCTCGCCGCCGGCGTCGCGGCCGCGCAAGAGGGCGCCTCGGTTCTCGTTCTCGAGAAAGAAGCCGCGATCGGCGGCAATACTTTGCGGGCGAGCGGCCTCTTCAACGCTGCGGATCCGAAACGGCAGGGACCGATGGGCGTCAGGGATTCGGTCGAGTGGCACGCCGAGCAGACTCTCGAGTCGGGCGGCGGGCGAAACGACCCGGAAGTGGTCCGACGCTTTGCCGAGGAGGCGCTTTCGACCATTCATTGGCTCGAAGGCATGGGCGCGCGGTTTCTCCCCGAAACGCAGACCACCTGGGGCGCCGAATGGCCGCGCGGGCACAAGCCCTTCTTGCCGCGGGGTTCCTCCTACATCCGCACGCTCTCGGGAAAACTGCTCGAGTCGGGCGGCGAAATCCGAACCAAAACGGCCGTGCGGGATCTCCTCAAGGACGAACGGGGCCGCGTCGCGGGCGTCGTGACGAAGGAGGGCGTCGAAGTCCGTGCAAAGTGCGTGGTGCTGGCTACCGGAGGCTACGGAGCGAATCCGAAGTTGCTCAAGCATTGGGCGCCCGACTGGGCGGATCTGCCTACCGACAATGCGCCGGGCACGACGGGCGACGGGCAGCGGGCTGCGGAACGCGCGGGGGCGGCGCTCGTCAATCTCGACGGCGTGCAGGCGGTTCCGGGCGTGCGCAAAGGCGAGACGCACGCGGTTCGACTGGATCTCGACATCGGGGCCTGCATTCTCGTCGACGCCCGGGGCGAGCGTCTTGTCGAAGAGGACGGTTCCCGCCGTGCGCTCGCCCTCGCGATCCGAAACGCGGCCGGAGGCCGCGCCTACACCGTGACGGATGACCGCGGCGTTTCGTCCTACGACTTGGTTTCGCAAAAGGACATCTATCGGGGGCTGCAGACGGGCGACGCTTTTCGGGCGGAGACGCTCGAAGACCTGGCCCGCAAAACGGGACTTCCCGCGGACGCTCTTTGCCGCACCGTCGAATCCTTCAACGATGAGGTGGAGAAGCAAACCGGAAAGTGCGGTCGAGTCGTCTGCCGCAAAATCGTGACGCCTCCCTTCTGGGCGGCCCCCGTATACCTCAATATCCATTCCACGCTCGGGGGCGTTCGCATCACGCCCGAGGGCGAGGTACTCGATCGTAAGGGAAGGGTTCTTACAGGACTCTTCGCTGCGGGCGAAGTCGTCGGAAACGTGCACGGGGCGAATCGAATCGGAGGAAACGGGATTGCCGCGGCGCTCACCTTCGGGCGTATCGCGGGCCGTTCAGCCGCACGTGCCGCGCTCGGAAAATGAATCCGTCTCCCGCGTGAGGACGCCGGAGCGGCGGACCTAATCGCTTGTGAAAGGAAAAACGGTCTGCAGGGACGCACGGTGGATTTTGACGAGAACGGCGGGAGAGAGGAATCACAAAATTCACCGCTTGTCAAGAGACGTTCGGGGGTGGGCGAAGGTCTGGAGAATCGAGAGAATGACCTCAATCGGACGTTGGCGAACATCGCAAGCCGACATCCTTCGACTCTTCCCTCGAATGCAAAGGAGATTTCTCATGGACACCACGCGTCGTTCCTTCTTCAAGCACGCCGCCGTCGGTGCGGTGGGCGTTGCCGCCGCCACCAAATCGGCGATCGCCGCCGCGGCTCCGGCCGCGCAGTACGACCTCATCATCATGGGGGCCGGCTGCGGCGGTCTCGTCTGCGCCGTACGCGCCGCGCAGAACGGTTTGAAGCCGCTTCTCATTGAAAAGATGTCGATGCCCGCGGGCAACACGATTTACGCCGCGGGCTTCATGCTGGGCGTGCACACCGCGCAGCAAAAGGGCGTGAACGACGCCGACACGGTCGACGCCTTCTACGAAGACATGATGAAGGTCTCGCAGGGGAAGGGCGACAAGGCGCTTACGCGCAAGATCGCCGAAGACTGCGACGCCATGATGGGTTGGCTCTCCGACTACGTCGGCGTCAAGTTCTCGAAGCCCGCGAAGCTCGTTTGGCCGATGCTCTCCCGCGCTCACCTCGTTCTCGGTGAAGTGAAGCCGGGCGGCGGTCAGCTCGCCAAAGACCTGATGGCCAAGGCCAAGAGCCTCGGCGTCGAAATGCGCTTCAACACGAAGGGCATCGCGCTTCTCACCGACGAAAAGACCGGGGCCGTGACGGGCGTGCGCGTGAAGGACAAGAAGGGGCTCACGGATCTGCACGCCAAGTACGGCGTCGTCCTCGCCACGGGCGGCTTCTCCGCCAATCAGCAGCTTGTCACGCAGTACATCGGTTCGGCCGGCGCCAAGATGCCGATCCGCGGCTCGCGCATCATCATGGGTGAAAACATCCGTCTCGTCGATCCCCTCTTTGCAAAGGTTGTGAATGTCGACCAGTATCACTGCGGTCCGATTCACGGTCCCACGGGCGCGAATCCGCTCAACATCGTCAACAACGGTATCTGCGTGAACCGTCAGGCCGAACGCTTCATCGACGAAGGTCAGACCTACGTGCAGATGTCGCGCGACGTCGCCGCGATGACGCCCGACAACTGGGCCTTCATGGTGTGCGATCAGAAGGCGCGCGAAATCCCGATTCTGAAGCCCGACTTCGCGTCCTACGAACGCGCCAAGGCTCCGATCTATCAGGGCAATACGATTGAAGAAGCCGCCAAGGCCGCCGGACTGGATCCCGCGAAGCTCGCCAAGACCGTCGCCGACTACAATGCCGCGGTCAAGGCCGACGCCCGCGCGAAGCTTGTGCCGACGAACACTCTGCCGAAGGCTCCCCTGATCGACAAGGCTCCCTTCTACATCGTTCCGTTCCAGGGCGGCATGACGGCCACCTTCGGCGGTCCGCTCATTGACGTGAACGGGCGTGTGCGGGACACGGAAAATCAGCCGATCCAGGGACTCTTTGCCATCGGCAACGCCGCGGGCGGCATCTTCTACGACAACTACGTGGGCGGTGCGCAGTTGACGGGCGCCGCGGTCTTCGGGATTGCCGTGGCCGACTACGTCAAGAGCCTGACGAAGTAAGTCGAAGGCTCCTCATCGACAACATCGATCGAAAGAAGAACGGGCGGAATTCCTTTTCGGGTTCCGCCCGTTTGCCGTGCCGGTCCGGTGGTTTGGAAGGTCGTTCGTCGGTATCGGCCGGGATGATCGGATTTTCCGACCGTTTTCTTTGTTTTGAATGCGCGTGTTGTCCGACTGCGACTCCTGTGAAGATCCGCAATTTCCGGTGAAAAGAGATCGATTCGGAATCCGTAACGAGACCCCAGAGTTTCCCTGAGTGCCGTTGGCGCGAAAGGTCGGAATTTCGAAACACACAAAGAAATGGAGTCGCCCAAACGAACACTGCGGGAGGGAAGGTTGAACGGGATGTTCCGGAGTTTTCTTGAATTAGGATTCGGCTAACTCTCCGATAGCTGTAGTCAATGACGGAATCTTTCCCTTCCGGCGGGCGATGGACAAAAAGATTTTTGTTACCATGCCGTGGCCTTGAAGGGGCTTTCCCTTGCCGCATTCAAATCGACCGGAAGACGCAAAAACGACCTCGTTCTTCGCCGATGCGAATGTCTTCGCTGCGCCGCAGCGAGACCGCGGCACACTGCGGATCGGGCCCCGGGAGGATCATTCCGCGTGTCAGACCGGCCGACAGGGGAGATCGGCGAACCGGGTTTGCGCGGTCTGTTTTCCTCTTCGATTGTCTCGGCATGACGCTTCAGCGTTGCGCCGGGTTTTCCGTTTCCTCTCCTTCATTTTTTTTCGGTCACGCGCCGCCCGTTCGCAGCATGGAGGACGAACGTGCGCACGGCGCCGCCGGGACGTGCCGTCTACTCCGCACTCCCTCGTGAGACCGACCGGTCCGCAAAGACCGTTTTGCCTTCTTTCGTCGTGCGGCTTACGCCGCCCGGCCTCTCCTCCGCGCTTTCTTTTCGGTGTTCCGACGCGCGGCTTTTGCCGTGCGTCTTCGCCGTGAAGTTCTGATTCGCCGTCGGGGCGAAGGAGCGTTCACGCCCGGTCCTTCGACGTCGACACCCGATATTGTCCGTGTTGCTTTCGTATGAACAAAACCTTTCGATCCATCTTCAATCACGTCACGCAAACCTTCACCGCCGTGTCCGAGCGGCAGCGCGCCCGCGGCAAACGTGCCCGAAGCGCCGTGAGCGCCGCGGTCGGCGCGGCGATTCTTGCCGCGTCCGGGGCCTCGACGGCGGCTGAAATCGGGCAGGATCCCGTCAACGTCCTTTGGTCAAATGGCGGCACCATTCGGCTCTGGGCCTCGGACGGTGTGCAGCATCCGAACTATCTCAACACGGCCTTTTACCTCGGTTCGACGATGTTCGAACTCTTCGAAGACAAGGCGGGATCGCGCTGGTACGAAAGCCTGGCGATCGAGAATCCCTTGTCCGCCTACACGCTCGGACTCACCGACCGCGGGGCTTCGCTCGACGTCACGCGGGACACCTCTTTGCTGTTGAGCCACTCCACCGGATTCGCGCAGCAGATCGTGTCGGTCGAAAACGGGATCGAGCTCGGAGAAGGCGTGGACGGAAGCGACTTCAACGTCAGCATTTGTCATGCCGACGGCACGCAGAACAAAACGTTCACGCAGTCCTTCGTGGACGCGGAGAACCGGAAGATCGGGACGGCGACCTACTCCGTCGGGGCGGCCGCGTACGACAGTCTTCATTCCTACTTCGGGGACCGATTGGAGGACGTCGACGGATTTCAGTTCGACGAGACCGGCGTCGCACTGACGGAGGACGGCATTTGGATGCTCTCGCTTTTGGAATCGCTCAACGTCGACGCCGGCCGGGAGCTCAAGATCGACGTCGCCGCCGACGAGGGCGGGACGCCGTCCTACTGGTTTGCGAAAACCTTCGGGGAGGGGGGGCTCCTCTTCGAAGGCGCGGGGCGCGACGAATCCACCGTCGTCTTCGACTTTCTCGATCAGTCCAAGGATCCGAGTACGGACGGCACCTACAACTACTACACCGGCGCAACCACGCTTCGAAACGTCACGGCCGTTCTCAAAAAGCGCCAGGCCTTCGGCCGCAGCACGGACATTACGCTCGAGAATGCCCGAGTGGAAGTGGCGGCGCTCGGAGCCTGGGCCGACGCGGGGGACGTGAAGCTCACCGCGGAGAATTTCCGCGACGAGGCTTCCCGAGTCTTTGCGCCGGTCCTGACGATGAAGAATTCCCGGATCGACTATACCTACGCGTATTCTGGGGGCGACAAAGAGGCCAGGGACCAGCATCTCTACGTTCACGGCGACGCTCTTTTCACGGGCGACAACACGCTGACGGGGTCGCATCCCGAATTCTTCTTTGCGGTCTACGACGACCTGGAAATCGACGGGACGCTCCGTCTCGTGCGGACCGACGCTACGGGCGCGGAAGGAAAGTTCGAGCGCGCCAACTTCAAGGTGCACGGCTCGGCGACGCTTACGCGGGGCGATGCGCTCCAAGGCTTCAAGGAACTGCATTTGGGCGAAACGCTCACCTTTGACGGGGCCGGCCGGGAGGCGGAGGACTTTGACGACTACGACCGTTTCCTGATCACTGCGGCGGGCATCAACTCCAACGACAAGGAGAATCGGTACACCGACTTTCAAAAGGTGACCGTCGAAAACGCGAGTCGTCTGGAGTACGGCGAACAGAGCATCCACACGCTCGCGACCGACGTGGTCGGAGGGAGCGTCCTCGTTGCGTCCGCTTCGGCCTACGACCGGCAGCTCGGCGGGGATCTCACGATCAAGGAGAGCAGCTACGTCTACGTGGAGGGCGTCAACGGGCCTGCCGGATCGGACGGGGAAAAGGACGGGCTTCACCTCGAAGGGCTGGCGCTCCACGGCGACGGCGTCTTCGTGGCGCGGGGCGAGGGCGCCGACACGCGGCTCACGCTGGCGGACGACATGGACTTTTCGGATTTCGAGGGGTGGATTCGCGCGGAAAACCTCACTTTCGTCCTGACGCCCCGAGAAGCCGACCTCTTCACCAAGAAAAAGGCCAACGGCGTCTCCGTGGGCGGCAACGGCGTTCTTCGACTCGAGCCGCAGGACAATCAAACGATCCGCCTCGAGAAGTTCGGATTCGCGCGCTACGACAACGACGCGGGCGTGCAGGCGGGCGTGCTCGATCTGACCGCCTTCGACTTCAAGGGTAGCGGAAGCGACGAGATCGCCCTCAATCCCGCACTTTCGGTGACGGACCTCATCGTCAACGTGGCCGGGACGGTCGTGGTCGACGCCGACAAGATTCGTCTTCCGGACAACACGGGTTCCGTCGGCACGGAGGGCGGGAGCGTGCTCGACTACGACAACGCCGACGACGCCCTCGGGACGCTGCTCATCAAAGCCGAAAACGTGGACGCGGACGCCGACAACATCCATCTGCAGATCAACCATCTCGACGACGAGGACGATCTCGTCAACCGGCACGACATCAAGAACGGGGACTCGACGGTTGCGGACGGCTACTGGGGGTACGACACCGTTTTGCGCACCGAAGCGTCCGACGATCGTCCCGCGGGTCTTTATCTGGGCTACCTCCTCACGCGCATCGACCTCCGGGAAGGCCTGAACGAGCAAGGCGAAACGGTCTGGGCGGAGGGCGACGAAGACCGGTGGTCGGGGGTCGATCTGGACCTCGGCGCCGCGTCGGACCACATTCTTTCCGCCCAAATCACGGGGGTCGGACGCCTCAACGTCATCGCGGGCGGGGCGGATGCCGACAACCGCCTCATCCTCACGAACGTCAACAACACCTTCCGGGGACTCGTCGACGTGGGCGAGAACGCAACGCTCGTATTGTCGGCCGCAAACGCCCTCGGCACGGCGGCGAAGGACGCAGCCGCGGGGGGACGCGGCACGACGCTGCGGCTTCAAGAAAACGCCGATTTCGCCATGGCCTGGATCGACGGTCTCGCTTCGCAGGGCGACCGCTATACGCAGACGCTCGAAGCGATCGAGTTCCTCGGGAAAGATGAGGGCAACGCCGTGACGCTCAACGGCAATGCGCTCACGGTACTCGATTCCGTTTGTTTCATCGAGGGCGCGCGGCTCCTCGCCGCCGACGCTTCGCTCGACGAAGAAGACCGAACCCAGGCGAAATCCGATGCGCTCCTGCGCCTCGTCGAGGGCGGGACGTTTGAAGACGTCTCGACGCTCAACGACTATGAAGGGCGGCTCGCGCTCGGTTCTTCGGGAAGCGGTGCGGCCGAAGGCCGCGTGGTCGTTCGTGACGACGACGGCTCGACCCTCGAGCGCCTTCGCCTCGAAGGCGACGGACTCTTCGACGTCGAGACGAACGCCGATTTTGCAGGGGGCGGAAGTTTCACGAACTACCGCGGCACGCTCGGCGTAGGACTGGCCGCCGCGGGCGCAGAGGCCAAAGAGGCCCCGCGGCTTACGGTCGGCGGCACGCTCGGACTCGGCGCGACGACGCTTGCCGTCGGTGCGGGCGAACTCCATGTTTCCGATGCGACGAGCGCCGCCCGACTCGACACGGGCGTGACTTCGGAAGAGGGCGCGGCTTTGAGCCGGCCCGAGAACGGTCCGGTTGCCTCGACCCTGCATTTCGCGGTCACGGATCTTTTCGACGAGTCGTGGAAGGAGGGGCTGACGCTTTCGGGCGGTGCGGACATCGCGAAGGGTACGGAACTGGCGCTCGATTTGTCCGGCGTCGGCACCGTGGACGCTCCCGTCGAGAATCTTGCGGACCTTGCTACGGGCACCATTCTTCTTCATGACGGAAAGGCGGCGCAGGTGACCCTGATCACGACGTCCGACGAAACGATCGAAAACGCCGGACTCGTCTGGAAGGATGCGGAGGACGCGTCCCGCACCCTGAAGTACGGTGTTGCGGGCACGGACCAAAGTTACGCCCTGGCCGAAAGCGTCATCGTGTCCGACGAGAAGACGCTCGGTCTCTCCACCCGCGTCGTGCGGGTGCATGCGGCCGAAGGCGAGACCGTGACCTTCTCGCGCACGACATCGGACGACAGGGAAACGCAGACGCTTTCGGCGTGGCTCACCGGGGAAGGGACGTTCGAGCTCAAACAGGGCACCCTGCGCGTTTCGGGCGGCGACCCCGAAAACGAAGAAAACGCCAATCGATACGGCGGTTTCAGCGTGGCGTCGAACCTTGCGAAGCTCGTCTTTGAAAAGGATCAGATTTTCACGGGTGAGAGCGAGTGGAACGGAGCGGTAAGCACCGCGGAGGACGTAAGTCTTCGTCTCGAAGGCGCCTCGATCGACGCGCTTCGATCCTCCATCACCGACTTCCGCGGCACCTGGGTGCTCGCCGGAGAGAAAGACGACGCCTCGGTCTTTGCCTACCGCTGGGACGACGCCTACGGAACGGCCAAGGAGAATCTTTTTGCGGCGGACGCCGCCTTCGTCGCGGAAGGCTCGATGAACCGGATCGAACTGCAGGTGGACGGTTCGCGAACCTTCAATACGGCCGTCCTTTCCCAAGACGGCGGCAGCGCCGCGCTTCGTCTCTCCGGCTTTGAAAACGGGGCGGCGACCGATCGCCTCACGCTCTCCGACGCGGGCGGCGTCGACCGCAGCGCGCTCACCGCCTTCGAAATCGAAGCGGGCGCCGCGCTCGCGATCAAGGGCGAGGGCGGCGCGCTCGACAAAGAACGCTGGGCCGACCGCATCGCCGTTTCCGGTGCGGGCACGTTCGAGCTCGACGGCGTCACGGCCGAAAGCGGACGCTTCGTCTTTGACGAATACGTCTCTTCCGACGAGGCGGCGAGCGGTCCGCTGCTCCTTCGTTTGACAAACGGCGCCCAATACGGCTTTGCCAGCGACGCGCTCGACATCGACCTTTCGCTCGGAAGGGATTCGCGTCTTCTCCTCGCCAACGTCGCCGGGGCGGAAGGCTCCCCCTCCGAGACGCGCGTGCACCGCTTCGACTGGGCGGGCGAACTCTGCGTCGATCTCGGCAAGGCGAATCTGCGAAACGCCCAGCTTCACGTCGACGGTCTTCACGTCCGCGAGGGCGCTTCGATTTCGCTCTCCCGGGACGATCTGGAGTCGGCGCTGCGCGCAGAGCGCCCCGCGCTCGCGCTCGACGACGGCGACGCACTTTGGCTCGTCGCTTCCGATACGGAAGTGACGTACGAGAAGACCATCGGCGGGACGGCGGATCTTCCCGATGTGATGATCACGGACGGTTCGGACACGGCGGCGCTTTCGGGAGAAACGACGGTCGGTCTGGCCGAGGGCGTGACGGGAACCTTCACGACGGAGGTGGTCGACCAAATCGGTGCGAAGCACGGATTTGCGGTGGAAAACCGACTCGTGAAGGCCGCGTTCTCCGAGGGAGGCCGACTCGCGCTCAAGGGGTCGGGAACGGATTCGCCTTGGGACGCCGACAACAGTTGGCACGACGTGGACATCCTGAGCAACGTCGAAGGGGCGGGAGAAATGCTCGTCTCGAACACGGTGGGGCTCTTCCTCGGGGAAGGGACGAACTACAGCGGCCGCGTGGATCTTGAGAAAGGAGCCGCCCTCACCCTTTCGGGCGCTTCCTTCGGGGGAGCGACGGTGGCTTTTGCCGGGGACGCAACGTCTTCGCTCACCCTTTTGAGCGATCAGCAACTTCGTCTGGAAGGCGCTTCGGGCGGTTCGATGACCTTGGGCGCAGACGCCGACGGAGCCGTCACGGTTACGCTCACGGGGGCGAGCACGCTCGGCACGCAAGGGCGCTTTACGCTCTCGGGCCGGGGCGAAGACGCCCTCGTTCTCGCCGACGGCGCGCGCGTCACCGTGGGAGGCGCCTCTTCGGCGCTCGCGGACTACGAAGGCTTTTGGATGCTCGGAGCGGGCGCTCGTCTCGTTTTGCGGGACGACGACGGCTCGGGCGCGACGACGATCGATCGGGTGTACGAAAACGCCGCCCTCTCTCCGCTCGTCGGATCGGACGATCCTTCGTCGGGAGTATCGGCCGGCGCCGACGCTTCCTCGGCACTCGTTCTGGCGTCGGGGCGCTACGTCCTTGGGGCGGGCGCCGGTTGGGGAAGCCGCTTCGGCGGGACGGTCTCGCTCGGAATCGATCCGGATGGCGCGGCCTCTGCGCCGTCCGTCGCGGGCGCTCCCGAACTTACGATCGAGGGCTGGGAGGGTGTCTTTGCGAACACTCTTCTCGGAAGCGAAGCCGCGACGCTGCGGCTTGCCGGGAACGACGAATCGAAGGCGACGCGGCTCGTCGTGGAAAGCGACAACGCCGAGGCCTTTGCGGGGACCTGGCGCGTCGGGGACGAGAGCCGTCTCGTAGTCGACGGTGCGCAGATCGGCGGAACCGTCTCGCTCGAAGCCTCGGGGTCGCTCGAACTGCAGGGCGGCGCGGAAACGTCCGCGGGATCCTGGCTCCTTTTCGGAAACGCCGTGACGACGGAGGGCGAGAAGAAGGCCGCCGATACGGCGATTCTCGTTACGGAAGGCTATGTCGACGCCCGCAAATCCGCAGAACTTTCGGCCTCTGAGATTCGGATCGGGTCGGGCGCCGGACTGATGGTGAGCGACCTTGAACGGGTGCGGACGGACGTCGTGACGCTCGACGGGCTCTTCTACCTCAATGCCGAGGGTGCGGCAGGCGAGAACGCTCCGGCGGCGGACGACCCGCTCGTGGTCGACGGCCTGTCGCTTGCCGTCTCCGGCTCGACGAAGGACGGGGCGGACAAGGACGAGCGCGTCTTTCAGATCGCCGCGGGCGAAGGTCGCGAGGTGCGCTTCGGAAACGATTTCCGGACGGACGACTTCGTCGGAAAGGTGCGTCTTGTGAGCGGAACGATCCGGCATGAGCGGCACGGGACCGACGGGAACTTTGCCCGTCTTTTCGAAGAGAAAGGCAATCTCGCGCTCGCCGTAAGCGGCGAAGCGGTCTTCGAAATCGCCGGAGGCTCTGAGACGGTGAATCTGCCCGGCGGCTTTGCGTGGGAGGCGCTCGATCCGGCCGACGCCGAGACGACCGTCGTCGGGACGAAACCCGCGGCGACGGCCGGCATTCTCGACGTGACGGGGTTCGTTCCGACGGCGAACGGCGCTTCGCCGCAGCCCGCCCTCACGACGACGTCGCTCGCCCTTCACGGCGGCACGGGGCTGATTCGACTCGATCTCGATCAGTGGAAGGAGGGCATCGACGTGCCGCAGTCCGTGACGGACGCGGCGCAGGCGGAGGTCTACGAGTCGCTCCTCGACCTCGACGACGCGGGCGAAGGAAAGTGGATCGTCAAGGCCGGGCAGGTGACGGGAAGCGGCACGCTTTTGCTCGTCGACGAAAACGGCGACGCCCTCGAGGGCGTTCATCAGGAAGCGGCCGTTCAGGGCGGTCTTGCGACCGGTCACTGGAACTATTCGGCGCAGTTCGTGAATACGGAGGACGGGGCCTCGGAAGGGGGCGTTCTCCTCGGCTACGCCCTCACGCGGCTCGATCTGCAAAATGCCGGCGCCGATCAGGACGCCGTGTGCTTTACGACCGGGAAAAACGGTGAATTCCAAGCCTGGATTACGGGCGAAGGGAAAATCGCCGTGGAGGCCGACACGGTCCTCTCGCACGAGCGCAACACCTTCTCCGGGTTGGTGACGGTGGTTTCAGGCAAGACGCTCGCCTCCCAAAACCACTACACCCTCGGCGGCTCCGTGATCGAACCGCGCGCCGCCCGAGGAAATCGGCTCGTCGATCTGGTGCTCGAAGAAGGCTCGCGGTTCGTTCTCGGGGACGAAAGTCACGCGTACGTGGAGCGCCTCGGCCTTCTCCATGCGGACGATAAGAGCACGGTGAACCTTCACGGCGGAACGCTCACGCTCGCGGGCACGCACGCAAACGAAGCGCACCGGAACGCCGCGCCTTCCGGAGAGCCGTTCTCCGGGGAGACGGGCAGCGTCTTTGCCGCGGGGTCCCGACTCGCGTCGAACGAAAAGGCGACCCTGGCCGTGGAGGGGCGCGCGGTCTTTGCGGATGCCGCGGGGACGCTCGCCGACTTCCGCGGAACGCTCCGGGTGCTCTCGGGCGGCGTTCTCACGCTGGAGGAAGACGGAACGCGCGGGACGCCCGCGAAGGCGGAGGATCCCTTCCGACTCGGGCGCCTGACGTCCGTTTCGAAGGACGGGGCCGACCGTCCGATCGTCGAAGTCGGTCTCGACACGGTCCTCGGGGACGTTTCGGGCTATGCCGGTCTCTACGACGTGGCGGCGGGCAAGACCCTGACGCTCGACGCCGACACGCGCTGGACGGCGGCCGGCCGCCCGGACGGTCCGGCGTCGCTCCTTCTGCGCGAAGACGCGGTCTTCGACGCTTCGGCCTACGGATCGGTACGCGCGACGGGCCGCGCCGAAGGGCCGGCGCTGAAGATGGAGACGTTGGAGGCGCAAACGGGGAGCACCCTGCGGCTCGGCACGGTCGCGATCGGAAGCGGCTTTGCCTCGGGCGCGATCGACGTCGCCGAAAAGGGGACGTTCGGGGAGGACGTCACGATCGAGGTGACGGTCGATCCGAACGTCGTGCTCGCCGACGCGCTACTGGCGCTCGACACCGGCAAGACCGCCACGCTCGTAAGCGGCGTCCTCGAGGAACCGGAAAACCCCGTCCGCGTCGACGTCGCGTTGGCGGGGGATCGGAACGGGGACTCCTTCTTTGCGGAGGAAAACCTCCACCTCGGCGCCCTGCAGCAGACCGACGAACGGGGCGGGGTCGAGACGATCGGTTCGGTCGTCTACCGCGCCGAATACGACTATCGTTCGGACGGGGCGGGCGCCGAAAACGGTCTGCTGGGACTGAAGTTCACGGCGGAATCCGTGCGGCTCGACGCGGGACGGTTCTGGCGCCTCGATGCGACGGGCATGACGGGCGGGCACGCCGACGAAACGCTCTCGCTCGACATCAACGCGGCCGGCGAAGCCTCGGGCGGACTGATCGTGACGGCGGCGGGGACGAATCGGGGCACGGTGTCGCTCGACGGGAACGCCTATCTCGAACATCTGACGGTGGGCGAGGGGGCGGCCCTCGCCCTGAAGGACGGCCGCCGGTTGGTGCTCTCCTCGTCGAAGACGGGCGAAGAGACG
>ERZ791680.876-NODE-876-length-26279-cov-3.160273_pt1 | contig 26279 bp, 25 predicted proteins | sample MGYA00510051_ERZ791680 | MGnify/ENA primary metagenome ERZ791680 (study PRJEB30046, sample SAMN00715238) | human gut metagenome | study: EMG produced TPA metagenomics assembly of the A metagenome-wide association study of gut microbiota in type 2...
TCCCACCAAACCAGTACCTGCCCCTCTCACTACTACCGGAATGTCACGGCCGGAAGCATACTTCATGATATTTGCTATTTCCTCTGTACTAACTGCTTTTATGAGAATCTCAGGCATTGAAAATACATCCCCCAATTCATCGTGCCCGTAGTCCTCACTGATTTCTTCTCCAATCAGCACTCGTTCCGGCGGAAACATGGCCTTAATATCATCTATACATTCCTGATTCATCCGATTCTTGTCCATATCTCCCCCTCCTTCATCCAATTGGCCAGCTCCGGTAAGATTTCGTACCAATCACCGACGAGTCCATAATTGGCAATATCAAATATTGGTGCTTTTTTATCCTTATTAATAGCTATGATGCAGTCAGATCCTTTCATCCCCGCAGCAAACTGAACGGCTCCGGAAATACCTATGGTAATAATCAGTTTGGGTTTTACGGTTCTTCCGCTAAGCCCTATCTGTTGTCTTGCATCAAACCATCCATTCTCAATCAATGGTCTGGTACTGGCCATCTGAGCCCCTAACCGGTCAGCAAACACTTTTATAATTTCTAAATCCGCCTTGGTTCTCACGCCTCTTCCCACAGCCACGATAGTTTCCGCATCTGATATATCTGCCTGCCGTGTCTTTTCTTCATTTGAAAGGACCTGAACAGATGCATCAAAAAAACCATCACTTATCTCCATGTCTACTACAGAACCACTGGGGAACTGGTTTCGCTCTGCCTGAGAAAACACCTTATATCTCACTGTACAGAACTGCGGCCGATGTCTGGGTGTCACTATCTGAGCCATAATATTGCCACCAAATGCCGGTCTTATCTGAACCAAATCCGAATTATCCTTCATCTCTAAAACCGTACAGTCTGCTGTCAGACCTGTCCTAAAACGCGCGGCCACCCTTGGTGCCAATGACCTGCCTTCGCTGGTGGCTCCCACCAATATGGACGAAGGCTTCGCATTCTCGATAAAATCAGAGAATACATTTGCATATGTCATAATGTTAAAATCGTTCAGTTCCTGATGATTGTACAGGAATACCCGTTCGATCCCATAATACAGCAATTCCTCAGCCTTTTCTTTTACACGGTTTCCAATAAGCAGACAGTAAACAGGGGCCTGTATCACTGATGCCAGTTCTTTTGCTTTTCCTATTAACTCCAGTGATACCGGATGAATTCTATCTCCATCCATCTGAATATATACAGCAATCCCCTTCCATTTTTCTTTCTCGACAGCACAATCTCCCAAATCCTCATCAATCCACTCCACTACTCCGGCCGGCCCTTTTTTCACACATATGCGGCACATTCTGCATCCGGATGATATAGATAATATACCGTTCTCTTCCGAAATCGCTCCAAAAGGGCAGAGTTCTTCTAATTGTTTTGCTATATCCTTCGTGACTCTGTCCTGATTGACTTTTATTTTCGCCATACGTTTCTCCTTCCCGGTCAGTAGCTACAGAAATTTTTTCTCTTGAAGAATATGAATCAAATATCGGGCTAATTTCTGTCCGTTTTCTTCTACTATTTCTTTATCTTTTTTCTTTTCTGGTGGAAAAATCCGTTCTACCTGGGTGGGAGAACCATCAAGCCCATAATGTTTACTGTCCTGATCACTAAGTTCCTTTAACGATACCGTCTTAAGACAATCCAATGACATGTTCAGTTTTCTCTTATAAGAAGGCAGCCTGGGTGTGTTTGCATCCTTCTCCACAGTCAAAAGACACGGCATTTTCATCCGCTGAGTCTGTATTCTATGTTCCAGGTTCATTCGTATGGTAATTTCATTTTCACCTATATCAGTTATATCCATCACATTTGCACCATGGGGAATCCCCATAAATTCAGCGATTTCCGGTCCCACCTGGGCTGTATCCCCATCCGTGGTCTGTTTTCCGCAAAGAATGACATCAAATGTCCCTGCCTTTTGTATTCCCTGACAGAGCGTATAACTGGTAGCACAGACATCTGCGCCTGCAAAGCACCTGTCAGAAACCAACACTCCTGATTCCGCTCCCATATAAACAGCCTCTTTCAGCACTTCCATCGCCTGCATGGGGCCCATGGTAATCACAGTTACTCGTGCATTCTCTTTTTCTGCCAGTTCAAATCCCATTTCCAGTGCAAAAAGGTCATATGGATTTAACTTTGATTCCACTCCATCCCTTTTCAGCACGCCGGTAACTGAATCCACCTCAACATCAGCAGTTCCCGGCACCTGCTTAATACAAACAAGAATTTCCATAGGCACACCTCAGCTTTTCAAAAAACCGTTCACAGATTCACGTACAGGCACCCTGGGTGAATCCATTTTAGGAGATACCACCACAATTTTTACTTCCCCCGGTCCCTCAGCTACCGGAACAAAATGTAGTTTTCCCGCGTCTATAATCAATTGTGTGCCTTCTGGAATACGCACAATCTGTATAGACGCCTCATTCACCTTACCTTCTGAATCAAAATTTGCAAAGGGCATCAAAGCTGTACCTTGGACAAAGTAAAAAAACTCCTTGTCTTTATGATATTCAAACTCCTGGAACTGCGGTTCTGCCGTCTGACAAGACAATATTCCCCCGCTGATTTGGGATGACTGAAAACTGGCAATAAGTGGCGAAGCAGCCCACTCAAAATAGTTCTCTCTGTATGGCTCTGTTTCCTCTCTCAATACTGTCACTCCCTCTATTTTCGTGTCTTTTATATCTGTAACCGCTATCTCCATCCTAAACTCTCCCTTCTTAATTCTTTTCCTGTACCATCTTCATATCCGCCAGAGAATCCGCCAAATGCTCATTAATCGTTTCCTCCGCTGCACTTACATCTCCGCTCTGTATGGCTTCAATGATAGCGCAGTGAGACCGGTAGGCCCTTTCAATATTTTCATCTAACATAAACACCTTATTTCTATAATCAGCCAGGCAGTCTGTAATGGTTTTTTCAATGCATATCAGCAGTGGGTTCTTACTTACCGATGTGATTTTCTGATGAAATTCCTCGTCATAAAGCGTCATAAGCACACCTCTGTTCTGCCTGGTGTGACCACCCGCCAAGAGTTCCTTTGTCTTTTCTGAAATCACGTTAAGATGCTCAATCCACTTTTTATCTCCCTTTTTCATTGCCATCCTGACAGCCATCAGCTCAACAGCATTGCGGACCTCCATATAATTTTCTATATTCTCGCTGTTCTCCCTGAACCAATCTGCAATTTCACTTCGCTCAACCTGCGGCTTCTCCTGCTTTCTGAAAAAGACTCCCTTTCCTCTTACGGACTCTGTTATCTTTAATGCCTGCATCATCCGATAAGCTTCCCTGACCGTTGACCTGCCGATTCCGCACATATTGCAGACCTCCTGCTCTGTAGGCATACGGTCCCCCTCCTTCAGCTGATTTTCTTCAATATATTCTTTCAGCCAATCAATCGTCTGGTCCACCACAGAAATTTTCTCTATCTTCATTTTCATAGGTCTTTCCCCGATTCTCAAATTTGTTTACTGCCTTTAGAATGTATGTATGAAAGCCTCCGATTAACGGCCCCAAACCAAATGTCAACAACACTGTCCCGGCACCTATTTCTCCGCCCAGGCAGAACGCCATGGCTGCGCATATCAAATCCATTACCAGTTTCACATTCCCCAGTCCCAGTCCTTTCCGGTGAAATGCCACCACCAGGTCATCGGTAGGTCCGGGAGGAAGATCTCCTTCCATATAAGCCGCTGCGCAGAAAGCCACTATTATCATTCCTCCCGCAAACAGCAGGTATGGATGTAGTGTACTAATCCCGCTATTCAAACATATCCTCTGCCACAGGTCTGTAAAAACACCTAATAGAAAAGAAGTAATAAATGTGGTAAATCGTGGTATCCTGCGCCGGATTACCGCGGTCAGCAATATAACACACACAGAGGAAATATAAATCCCTGAAGAAACCGGCTGGCCCAACAGACCGGCCAGGGCAAAATTCCAGGCATCATAACCACCCGCCCCCAGCCCGGACATAATTGTCATCACCACACCCACAGGCATGAGTATAATTCCTATCAGATACAGGACCAGATTAACACAACAGCTATGTCTTATCCGGACATTCTTCTTCATATTTCACAAACAGCCCTGATAGAGTTCATCAGTTTTTCCCGGTTTTCCTCTGTGTCCTCTACAAATGCCGTACTGTGCAAATACTCAAATATCTTCTGGATATTCTTCCCTGTTTCCGGAATACCAAGTTCTTTAAGAGTAACCGGCATCTCCATCCGCTTCATGAAATTCCGAAATTCCGGAATTTTCTCCGGCGTTCCATTGTAATACAATTGGAGTATCAATGAGGTTCCGACGATTTCCCCATGAAGATAGGACAAGGAGTCATTGGTAAAGAACATTCTGGCACAGTAATACATTTCATGGGCAAGCGCTGTCTGCCCAAATGCTTTGGAAACCCCACTGATGACGCTGGTCAGCGCAAAATTAATAAACAGGAAATCATGAACCTCCTTTGTCAGCCGGTGTTCCCGAATATCATCATATACCTTTAAACATGTCTCCTTAAGAATATCATAAGTATATTTTGATAAATAGTAGGCCGTGTATAATTCAATATTAAAATCATTAAATGGCATAGAGGCATGACCATGCTGTACCTCAATAAACTTCGCCATGGCATCCAGTATCCCGGATGCAGCATATCTGGGAGGCTGATGAATCATGACCGTCTCATCAATGATTACCGCGGATACTTCGTAATCATGGTAAAAATTACCGCCCACTGTACCGTATGCTGCCCCCTCCTCAGTATACATAACACTCATGGGTGTATATGCCGCGCATGTGGCTGCCTGGGTCGGAATATTCACTACCGGAAGCTCAGCCATATGGGCAATGCTTTTTGCTAAGTCCATGATCTTCCCGCCCCCGACTCCAACCACTACATCAAAGCTGTTTTTTTTACAATATGCGGCATAATGGTTTGCCGCCTCTCTGGTATTGTAACCGGGGTAAACCACAAATTCATGAGTGACACAGGCATCACACAAACTCCTCCTCAGCGGCTCTCCGGCAATATCGAGAGCCGTAGGACCTCCAATCACCAGTGCATGATGACCAAACCTTCCAATCTCACCTCCGGCCAATTTAAGGGCATCTGGTTCCTGTATATATCTTCCCGCACCAAATTTAAATGCCACATCTAATTTTGTACCCATTTTATGTAAGCCTCCTTCTCTAAACCTTAAGATATTTCACAGCAGCCCGTTCAATGTAAAGTCCCTCTCTGAACCTTGCCATAAACTGTTCAAATCCCAAATGCCCTTCTTTATCCGGTACCTCAGTTAACGTCCCTGTGTCCTGGAATACATGTCCGTTCAAATATTTTGCAAGGCCCAGATTATGATTATCCCTTCTGAAGGATGCCAGGATTGCCATTCCCCAGGCTCCGCCTTCTCCCGCTGTTTCCATCACTGTTACAGGAACATTAAGTGCGTCTGACATCATCTTCTGGCCAACACCCTGGGTTTTGAAAAAACCTCCGTGCCCCAACATACGCGCCAGGCAGATACCTTCCTTTTGTACCAGAATATCCATTCCCATCCGAAGTGTGGCCATAGTCGCATACATCTGCACTCTCATGAAATCGGACAGATGAAGCTCACTGTCCGGAGTCCTGGCAAAGAGCGGCCTCCCCGCCTCCATTCCGGTAATATGTTCTCCCGACAGATAGCAATATGACAGCAGGCCTTTACAATCTGATTTACTCTCCATTGCCTTGCGAAAGAGCCGTCCGTATAGTTCATCGGCAGTTACCTCGCATCCGAACAGTTCAGCTGCCTCTCTGAACATATTAACCCAGGCATTTAAATCTGACGTGCAATTATTGCAGTGCACCATGGCTACCGGCTCCCCTTCCGGAGTTGTTACCAAGTCCAGTTCCGGGTAAACACCGGAGAGCGGATGCTCCAAAACCATCATGGAAAATATGGATGTACCGGCTGATACATTTCCGGTTCCCGGCTCAACACTGTTGGTCGCCACCATTCCGGTACCCGCATCTCCTTCCGGCGGACACATGGGAATTCCGGCCCTGAGATCTCCATCCGGGTCTAAAAAAGCAGCTCCTTCTTCTGTCAATGTTCCCGCCGGCACTCCAGCCGACCGTACCTCCGGAAGAATGTCCAGGACCTTCCATGGATATTTTTTATCAGCAATCAACTGGTCGAAGCGCTCTGCCAGGTCTTTTCTGTAATCCTTTTGTTCTGTGTCTATGGGGAACATTCCGGAGGCCTGCCCGATTCCAATTACCTTTTGTCCGGTCAGCTTCCAGTGAATATATCCGTCCAATGTGGTCAGATAACGAATCTGGTCAACGTGTTTTTCTCCGTTTAAAATTGCCTGATACAGATGCGCTATACTCCATCGCTGGGGAATTGGAAAGTGAAAAATTTCTGTCAGTTTTTGGGAAGCCGCCGCTGTCATGGTGTTTCTCCAAGTCCTGAATGGTACCAGAAGTTTTTGATTCTGGTCAAACGCCATATAGCCATGCATCATGGCCGAAACTCCCATGGCGCCTATAGTATGCAGTGTAATATCATATTTCTTATTCACATCCTCTTTTAAGGACCGGAAGCAGGAGATAAGCCCCGTCTGGGCATCTGCCAGACGATAGGTCCATATTCCCTCTTCAAACCGGTTTTCCCAGTCATAACTGCCCTGTGCAATAGGCTTATTCTTTCCATCTACCAGCACTGCCTTAATTCTGGTAGAGCCAAATTCGATTCCCAGAGCCGTATTTCCCTGTTCTATCGCATTCCTTATCTGATCCCTGTCCATACTGTCCATCCTATCTGTACATTGGGCCATACGCCTGACATGCTCTGTAATCCTGGGCTTCCTTGTCCATTCCGAATGCATTCCAGCATGCCGGACGGAATATTCTCTCTTCTTCCACATTGTGCATACATACCGGTATTCTCAGCATAGAGCAAAGTGTGATTACATCTGCGCCCACATGACCATAACTTATAGCACCATGATTAGCTCCCCAATGATTCATCACATCATAAGCACTAGTAAAAATGCCATGTCCTGTCACTCTGGGAGCGAACCAGGTACAGGGCCATGTATAATCGGTCCTCTTCCAAAGCTGGTCCGATATGGATTCCGGAAGATGCACACTCCATCCTTCCACCAGCTGCACAACAGGGCCCACTCCCTTTACCAGATTCAGACGTATCATGGTCATGGGCATCTCGGCCTTTGTCTCAAACCGTGATGAATAACCACCTCCGCGGAAATACCCCAAATCCGCCTCGCACCATGTTGTAGCATTCAGACAGTTTTTCACATCTGTCTGCGTCATTTCCCACCATGGTTTAATGGCTGGCTTCCCTTCATTATCCCGTGCTTCCGCACAGGCATCCAGGCAGCATGCGCCGGAATTTATCAGATGAATAAAACCGCCGGCCTCTTTGGCTTTACCTTCCAGGCAATAGCCTGTTACACGTTTTACCGCATCTTCTGACCAACAAGTCCTGACATCCGCAAACATCTGAGCACGATTGGTGAGAAGCTTAAGAAGCAGCATGCTTACACCGTTGAGTGTATCATTCTCCGTAGCCAGAATATAAGGTTCTCTGGGGCCGTTCCAATCAAAAGATGTATTTAAAATCGCCTCAGGAAAATCCGTGTTGGGATAGTGGTCCGTCCATTGCCTCTGTCCTTGAAAACCAGCCGCAAGAGCATTGTGCCCCAATGTTTCCTCGCGGTGTTCATCTGAAAATGTCGGGTTGCCGTTCATTAAATCCTTGATAATAAGAGCGCATTTCACTGTAAATTCCCAGTTCTTATCCTTCTTTTCCCTGCTGTGTCTGGCAAATTCCGGATTCTTGTCCAGCCCCTCTTTACAGTTCTCTCTGGTCCAGTGCAGGGCCCTTTCATATTCGTTATGATTATAGATACCCTTATCAATTCTCCTGAGAATTTCCACTTCATCGACTGACTCCACCCTCATTCCCAGATATTCCTCAAAAAAATCAGGGTCAATGCCGGAACCGGATATCCCCATACACATGGAGCCAATCTGCAAATAGGATTTTCCCCGCATGGATGCAGCTGCAATGGACGCTCTTGCAAAACGGAGTAGTTTTTCCTTCACATCTTCCGGGATCTCAGGGTCATCTGCTTCCTGCACATGTCTGCCATATATCCCGAAAGCCGGAAGTCCTTTCCTGGCATGGGCTGCCAATACAGAAGCCAGATATACGGCACCCGGACGCTCTGTGGCATTCAGTCCCCACACTCCCTTAATTGTCATAGGGTCCATGTCCATAGTCTCAGAACCATAACACCAGCACGGAGTGACTGAAAGAGTGATATCTACTCCCAGCTTTTTAAACTTATGTGCGCAGGCCGCTGCTTCGGCAACACGTCCTATGGTACCGTCCGCCAGCACTGTCTGAACCGGCTGACCATTCGAGTACCGCACGTTCTGCTCAAACAGTTCTTTGACTGCTCTGGCCATATTCATGGTCTGCTCCTCCAGCGACCCTCTAACATCCAGCATGCCCTGTCTCGCATCAATAATGGGTCTGATTCCAATAATTGGATACTCCCCTATATATCTGTTCGTATACTTCATTCTCTATTCCTCCTTTAAATTCCAAGCCCATCTGGTATTCTGTACGGCAAATTTTCCGCCTGTTACCTCCAAATCAAAACCTGTCATATATTCCGCCTGTTCAGATGCCAGAAATACAATGGGGCCTGCCAGGTCTTCTGCTGCGCCCAGACGTCCCAGAGACACATTCTGAACCAGTTGCTCCCCATTCTCTTTTATATTGGCTTTGCTTATTTCCGTATCAATCATCCCGGGCACAACACCCAAAACGCGGATATGATAAGGTGCCAGTTCGGCTGCCAGTGTTCTGGTAAGACTGGAAACTCCCGACTTAGCCGCCCCATATATGGCTCCTCCGGCGCTGGGAATCTTTGCCGCGAAGCTGGATATATTAATAATTACGCCACGTTCCTGCTTCATCATAATGGGCGCCACCAGACGTATGCAATCCCATACCGCCTTAAGGTCTGTATTCATGATGGTGTCCCATTCATCTTCTGTATACTCTAAAAATGGCTTATCTATGGCAATACCGGCATTATTAATCCACACGTCCACAGTTCCGAACTTTCGGCACACCTTTTCCGTAAACCAGCGTACCCCCTCTTTGTCCGCCACATCCAGAACTTCTCCATAGAAATTGTCATACCCCAGTCCGCGCATCTCCCGGCAGAAGTCATCCACCTTTTCTTCCGTTCTCGCAAAGACAGCTACAGCTGCCCCTTCCTTCAGGAATCCCCTTGCAGCCTCTTTTCCGATTCCCCCGGCCCCGCCGGTAATGACTACTGTTTTACCCTCCAGACCTAATCTCATCGCTGCCTCCATCATCCGCCCAGGTATGCCTTTTTGATCTCCGGACTATCCAGAAGTACCGAACTTTTTCCATGATTAACCACATGCCCTACTTCCAGTACATAAGTTCTGTTGGAAATTCCCATAGCCATAAAGGCATTCTGCTCTGCAATTACAATCGGGGTTTTTTTCATCTCATTGATATGTATAATGGCCCGGAACATTTCATCCACAATGACCGGAGCCAGTCCCAGGGAAGGTTCATCAAACATAAGAAGTTTAGGATTGCTCATCATGCCTCTTCCTATGGCTAACATCTGCTGTTCGCCGCCGCTCATGGTTCCTGCTGCCTGTTTAGACCGTTCCTTTAGTCTGGGAAACAGGTCGTACACTTCAGCCACATGGTCTGCCATCTCCCCTTTTGAATACTTTTTGCTGAAAGCGCCCATCTCCAGATTCTCCAGCACCGTCATCTGAGGAAATACCTCCCGTCCCTCAGGCACATACACAATTCCATCATAAATGGATTTATGGGGCTTTTGGTTATGGATTGCCCTTCCGTTATATTCAATGGAACCCTGCGCGGTGCGGTTGATACCCACAATGGTTTTCATCAATGTGGTCTTTCCTGCTCCGTTTGCCCCAATCAGGGACACAATCTCATCATCACCCACCTCAAAGGAAACGTTGAACAATGCCTCTACTTTTCCGTAATATACGTTGATATTATTTACCTTCAGCATGTGCCAACACCTCCTCCTTAATATGCATGATAGGCTTATAACGGTCACCAAGATACGCTTTGATTACCTCATCATTATTCTGTATTTCATCCGGAGTCCCCTCCGCAATTTTCGCTCCGAAATTTAACACCGTGATATTGGTACAAATATTCATGACCACATCCATGTTGTGTTCAATCAGGAAAATATCCACCCCTGAATCAAAGGTTTTGAGTATAATATCCACAAACTCCTTCCGTTCTGTTGGATTCAGTCCGGCGGCCGGCTCATCTAAAATAAGCGTATCCGGTTTCAGCATCAAAGCCCGTCCAAACTCTGTCATTTTCTGTTTTCCGTAAGGAAGGTTTTTTACATTTACATCCCGGATATCCTCCAGGCCTATATATTCCAGCACTTCCTCTGCCCTTTCCCTAAGTAACTGCTCCTCTTTTCCAGCTTCCCTGAAATGGTAAAGAAACTTAAGAATACCTAATTTTGTCATCTGATGGCCTCCAACCATCAGATTTTCCATGACTGTCATGGACTGGAATAACTTTAAATTCTGGAACGTCCGGCTTATGCCCAAACGCGCTATCTGGTACGGCTGCATAAGGGTTGTACATGTATTCTTATAATATATCTCCCCTTCTGTAGGTGCATATGTACCGGTAATCTGATTAACCGTGGTTGTCTTTCCTGATCCGTTTGGCCCAATCAGGGCGTGTATGGTTCTTTTTTTCATTTCAAGGGACAAATCATTCACTGCAACAAGGCCGGAGAATCTTTTTGTAATGTGATCCAGCTTTAAAATTGTATCTTCACTCATTATCTATTCTCCCTCCTTTTTGCACAGATGTTTTATCAGACCAAATTTTCCAAACGGACCAGTATGGGTAAACAGGGAGACAATGCCATTGGGCAGGAAAATCGCAAACAACAGGGCGATTACACTGAATACCAACCAGTAATAACTTTCCATGAAACGCAGGAACTCCGGCAAAATCGTGATAACCGCACCGCCAATCACATTTCCTCCCACGGTACCGATACCTCCAATCATCATCATAGCAAGATAGTTAGCCGATAAATCCTGAACAAAGGTGGTTGGGTTGATATATCCCATCATATGTGTATACATGGCTCCCCCAAAACATCCCAATATGGTGGCCAGGGTAAACGCAAGTATCTTCATCTCAGCAATATTGATACCGCTGGCCTCAACCGCCTCCACATTGTCCCGTATCGCCTTAAATACCCTCCCCCATTTGGAATGAACGATTCGGTATGCCATGATAGTGATGACTATTACAATAGCTAGATAAAAATAATAGATTCTGAAGGATGTATTTAGCTCTATTCCAAAAAGATTAATCCACGGTATGTTTTGTACGCCCATTGTTCCCCCGGTCAACCCCACCCAATTCGTAAGAATAAGCCGGGTTATCTCGCTGAAACCAATGGTAGTAAGGGAAAGATATACGCCTTTTAAGCGCAGACTGGGATATCCCAGACCCTTTCCAATCAGGATACCCATTACGATGGCAACTATAAACCCCACCACAACCGGCATATGAAATTTAGCGCTGCATAAGGCAGCAGAGTAAGCTCCCAGTGCCATAATTCCAGCCGTACCCATATTCATCTGTCCGGTCAGTCCGGTTATAAAATTCAATCCGGTAACCACCACAATATTGACCAGCGTCTGGCACAGTACGATGTGATGGTAGGTATTCTTGTCAACAATCGGAATGAGGACCAGCAGGAAGATTCCAAAAAGAATTCCTATTATCTTTGTCGATTTATTCATGTGTACCTCCATCATTTTTTTCTGTGTCCCAGAAGACCGGTAGGCCGTATAAGGAGACATGCGATTAAAAGTACAAAAGCTACACAGTCTTTATACAGTGTGGGAATCACAAGTGTGCTCAGATTCTCCAGTATTCCTATTACCACGCCTCCCAAAATCGCTCCCGGTAAATATCCAAAACCGCCAAACACGCCGGCCGCAAATCCCTTTAGTCCAATCATGTTAGCTATGGTTAAATCCACAGTAAATAAAGGAATCACCATAATGCCTATGACTGCACAGATTGCCGCACTGAGGGCAATTGTTAAATTTATATTTCTGGTGACGTTAATTCCCATCAAGGTGGCCGCTGTCTTGTTCTGCTGTACGCATCTCATGGCCTTTCCTGTTTTCGTGAAATTAAAAAACAACTGTAAAAGAATGACAATTGCTATGGAGACTACAATAACAGTGATGTTTGCTACCGTAATCACAATATCCCCAAGCTTTACCGTTCCTTTTAAAAAACCGGGAACTGTAAAAGGGGTGGCACCCCAGATAATTCTGGCCAGTTCATTGAGAATCCTTCCCAAAAACACCGTACCCATAACAGCAAAGATTGGGGACGTCATATTACGAAGAGGATTAAAGATCCCGGTGGCCACCAGAACACCAAATATAAACATGGTAAGAACCGTGGCCAGGACTCCTGCCACCGGATTAGTTCCCATCCTCATAAGGAATTGAGCTGCAAAGATATAAGCACCCAGCATAATGAATTTATCATGGCTGAAATTTAACAGACCAGTAGAATTGAAAATCAATGTATACTCAATTGCCACCAGCGCATAAATAAATCCAAGAGCAAGACCGCTTACAATAAGCTGGATAATAATGCTGTAAGTCATTGGCGACCTCCCATCTCTTAGTTTAAAATGGATGCAAACCGCATTCCTGTCTGCATCCATTTTTCAACGACTGCTACTCTACCGTCACATAATCTACCATGCCAGGAATCTTCTCCTTAATCTGCGCAATAACACAGCCATGGACCATATTTCCTTCTTCATCACATGAGAACACTCCTTCCGGAAGTTTTATATCCTTTGTTTCCGCCAGAGCATCCCTGACAGCCTGAGGTTCGGTTGACCCGGCTCTTTCTATTGCGTCTGCCAGTACATAAGCCGCGCTATAATATGTAGATGCATAAAGTTCAGGAGCATATCCATATTTTGCTTTAAAATCCTCCACGAATTGCTTTACAGTGTCGTCATCATTCGTTGAGACAAAATCAGTTACAGCATACCATCCTTCCACATACTCCGGCTCCAGCAGATTTAACACCTGGTCCATAACAACACCTGCGGAAGCAATTACCGGGACATCAAATCCGAGTTCATACAGCTGCCTGGCGGTTAATGCCACCTCAGCATCATCTGTCCATGAAATAATACAGTCAACGCCTGCACTCTTTAGCTGCATCATCTGTCCTGTTAAATCCTTATCGCCTGCATTATGTCCGACTGCCACATACTCGATGCCGTCTGCTTCCAATATTGGAATGATAACATCTCTTCCACCGGTTCCAAAGTCATTATTATTGTAGGAAATTCCAATCTTCTTAGCTCCAAGCGTATCAATTGCATATCTTGCTGCCACCTGTCCGTTGATTGTGTCCGAAGGCCTTACTCGGAAGAAATAAGGGTTATCCAATTCCGCTAATTTGGGGCTGGAACCGCCAGTCATAAATGGTATCTGGGCATTTTTATACAAATCACTGGTAGCTGCTGCATTTCCGGAGGTATGTGGTCCAATCACGGCACATACGTTCTCATTTAATAATCTGGTTACTACATTTACCGCCGTTGTCTGCGTATTTTGATCGTCCTCCGCTACATATACCAGTTTCTTGCCCAAAACGCCTCCATTGGCATTAATCTGCTCCAAAGCCAGGTCAATTCCCTCCTTCGTTCTCTGACCTGCCAACGGAAAGTTGCCAGTAATTGCGCAGCTGACACCAAACGTAATTTCCCCATCCAATTCTGCTGATGTCTCAGTGTTTTCCTTTTCAGAGCTGCCTGCCTCCGTCTTTTCTTCCTGCGTCTGTCCTGAATCAGTCGATGCAGATGCATTTGTTCCTCCTGTTGTTCCTCCCCCTGAGCATGCTGTCAACCCCAGAATCATGACTGCCGCCAAACTTACTGCCCATCGTTTTTTCATCATACCAAAATACCCTTCCTTTCATCATTCGTTGGTTATCCGTTTACTTTAATTCCAATGGAACCCATAGTGTCCATCAGAATTTTTCTCTCCTCCTCAGTAATAGGCGCCAGAGGCCCTCTGCACGGTCCGATCGGAATGCCTGTTACCATCTCAATCGCCGGTCTCATAATCGAATTCGGAAGAATTCTTCCATTCTGTCCGCATGCTTTACAAAATCTGTAAAGCGGTACGAACAGTTCCTTTGCCTTATCATGATCCCCCTCCGCAAATGCTTTTAAAATTGTACGGATTTCATGTCCAAAGATATGGGCTCCTCCGCTTACAACACCCATGGCTCCCTGGACTACCGTGGGTAGAAGCATGATATCATCTCCGTTAAAGATTACGAATTCCGAATTAATATCTTCTGTTGCTAATATAAAGTCCGTAATCTGTGTGGGGTTAATGCCTGCCTCATCTTTGATTCCGATGATATTCTCAATTTTTGAAAGCTCTCTTACCGTTGGGGCATCCACGTTTACACCCACGAAAATCGGAATATTATAAAGGAGGATATTAATATGTACGCTATTGGCAACTGCCTTGTAATGGTTATAGATGCCATCCTGGGTAGGCTTGTTATAATAGGGGGCAACCACCATACAGAGCTCAATGCCTAAATCCTCAGCCTTTCTCGTAAGAGCAATCGTTTCCTTTGTAGAGGCGCATCCTGTACCGGCTATAACAGGTTTCCTGCCAGCCGAAGCCTTAAGAGCTGTTTCCATTAATCTGACTCTTTCATCAAATGTAAGCAGGGATGCCTCTCCCGTTGTTCCTGTCACGATTAATGAATCACAAAGGTCATTTTGAATCAAATATTCGATTAAGTCTTCATAGGCCTTGTAATTAACCTCTTCATTGGTATCATACGGCGTTACCAGGGGGCATAAAATCTGTCCATACTTCTGCGTAAACTCATTTCTTGTCATTTGATGTTCTCCTTTGCACTTTTAATATTGGTCTAATCTTATATGTTTTGCGGTTATCATGTTGTCTGATAACATGATAACTATTTTTTCATAATATGTCAATAGATTTTTATATTACAGTATATTTTTATGCATTATGTATATGATACCGACGTTTTTTTAGAGTAAACAGCATTTTCCTAATTCCATGCATTTTACAATTGACATGTTGTCTGATAACATGATATGCTATATTTAATATAACTATTTAATTAGTGCCATATACATTCATATACGCTCCGCTGGCCCCGCTATCCTAATGAAAAAGCCAGGTCGATGTCAGATATACTGGAACTATTGCATTTTACAGAAATATAAATATCCCCCCCATTTCGGTAATAGCACTTGTAAATTCTGGTAAACGTTGATAAAATATAAACCAACCGGCACGGGAATGACTGAGAGAATATAAGCAAAGAAGGGGAAACGAATGAATAAACCTCTGAAAAGTATTGCAAGGATTTCTGTTGTGGATCAGGCAATTCAGAATCTCCAAAATTACATAACGGATAATAATTTGCAGCCAGGTGACAAACTGCCTACAGAAAAAGAAGTCTGTGAAATGATGGGAATAGGCCGCTCCACTGCCCGAGAAGCTTACCGAATGTTAAAAGCAATGGATTATGTAACTGCGATTCAGGGAAAGGGCATTTTTTTAAGTGACAAGTACAGAAAAAATGATTCCAATGAGATGGCGCTTGAATGGTTTCGTGAAAATGGCAGAAGTATGATTGAGTTCATGGAAGTGCGGATGGCCATAGAACCTATGGCTGTACGTCTGGCTATTCCAAGGGCAACGGATTCCGATATTGAGGCATTAGAAAAAACGCATTTTCTTTTCCAACAGGCTCTTAATGACAAAAACACAGTCAAACTGCTCTCCTATGATGAACTTTTCCACAATCAAATTATGGAATTTACTGATAATCAGCTGATGATTCGTATTAGTCAGAATATCACTGAATGCTTCCGCAGTTACCGCTCCAAAGCCTTTGCTGTGGATAAAATTATGGGAAATGCAGTTACGCCGCATGCAAAAATTATAGATGCTTTCCATAAACGCGATACCCAGCTTGGTTATAATCTCATGATTGAGCACCTGGAGATTTCTCTGGAGGATATACTGAAATATTCGACACCTTAAATATCCATTTCCAACAATTGACCGCTGTACCCCATCTTTGGAGGAATACAGCGGTTTTATTCTCTCACCTTTGCACGATAATCACATTTCCGGCACTACGCCAGCTGCAACTCCCTATCTTCCCTATGATACGCACCCGGACAACTGCAGATATCCTGCTGGTTCCCAACGAGATGATTAGATGCATCCGCATTAAAGTATCGTTAATACCAATGGCACAAAAAGTACGTTTTTACGTGGTTTTTTGGTTTATTTGTGACTTTACTGTGTCTAATAAGGTAGTATAAGAAAGTAGGAAATGGTATGAAATTAGGCGGGCCCGGTCATCCGGTACCCGCCTAATAATTTTATCTTGTAAAAGAGCTAATAAAATGATATTATTTTACTTAATTATTACTTTTAAAGGAGAATGTAAATATGGAGTATAAAAGACTACTACCAGGTAAGATCACTAGAGAAGATTTCAATTTATGTATAACGGGTGATTCTGAAAGAATAGGAAATTGTTATACACGAATCAAAGTCGAATATGACGAAATACGGAGTGTCTTTAATACAGAACGTTTAAAGGATTCGTTTTCATTCAGTGGCACTGCTTTTTTATTTGACAAAATTGATGTACATAGTGCTCCTTATAAAAAGGTAGGTACATTTATTGTTAACTACAATGTAGATCATCCATATTCACCTGATGATAATGATTGTACTCAAATTATATATACTCCTGCATTAAATAACAACGATTATTGGCTATCTGTTGTTTATAATCTCATCATAGGTGAGAATTCTTAGCTGCTAAACTCTCTTATGTACTGCTCCCCCTCTGGTGCCACATACATGGCGCATTCCAGCGGATGCCCGGCCCGTGGCTCAAAATAGTAATCCTTGCCATCAATTACTTGCCAGCCTTTGAGCGCATAACCATCTAAGTTAAAATAGTACTTATGGCGATTGATGACCTGCCAGCAGGACCTAATATAATCTCTACATCCATCTGGGGAGTAAAACCATCCATAATAATCATAGTTCCATCCCTGGTGGTAATTCGCTTTAGTTCCATACCGTAGTGCCATAGCTGTGTGATGCCCTTCATAAACCAATACATCCCCTGCTATCAAATATGTGTCGCTGGTCAGGTACTTATTGGCTATCAGCACATCAAACTGCCCAGTAGCCTCCAGGGCCTTAACCATGTTACCCGTGTATATGTCCTTACTCACGGTCACACCGGCAGCATTGGCGCATACTGCAATGAGGGCGCTACAATCCGTCTCGCATGGCACTGTAATCTTGCTCAGGTCCCACCCGGCAGCTTTAGCCTGTGTATATAACGTGGTGCGCTGATACTGGTCATAACCGATATTGTTATTGAGACAGGCGTCCCTCATTGCTCTCACCATACCAGCAGCCACGTAAGGTGACTTCGGCCGGACCACCTTATTCCACGGCCGGTTATACCACTCCCTCACATATACCTCTCTCCCATTCTGGTCCCCGGCCTGCCCTCCATTGTATTTTCCACGTTCATCTGAACTGGCATGTCCAATCATAATACTCATAATTACCTCCAATTAAATAAGGCCCGGGACTGCTCCCAGGCCATGAAAAGTTGTGACGTCACAAGTTGCGATATCGCAACGCCCGCTTAACCCCGCGGCGGGAAATATTGGACCACCTCATCTCAGGCATCCACTTTTGTATCCAGCTCTGGAAGACCTGCCACAGATGTGGCCATAGACAAGATTCCGGCCAGTACAGAGGCAGATGCAACCATAGGCCAGTTCACATCTCCCATTACTGATGCCGCGCCTATAGTGGCTACAAAAGTCTGAGCCACGTTCTTTATTGCTCTCCGGGCCGCCGCCCTTGCCCACTGCATCGTGTCCACATCCGCTTTAAATACACAATTTTTAAACATAGTCATACCTCTCTTTCTTATTTGATGTATTGCGCCACGGTATAAATAACGCCGGTGGCAAATGCCCCGGCTCCGGCTCCTACTACAGTATTAAAAATGGTACGTTTCATATTGCTCCACTGTTTCGCCGGTTCCTGCTCCAGCTTTTGTAGCCTTTCATTCTGGCTTGTCTGCTCATTAAGCATCCGCTCCATGTTGATAGCCAGCTTCTGTACAGACAGAACCAGGTCATTAATTGCCTTGCTCTGCTCCTCCTGTTCTTCCATCCGATGTTTAAGTGATTTTATCTGCTGGTCATGATTTTCAAGCTTTACAGCTACCTCTGTCTCCATCACATCTGCATCCTACCTTCCTTTATTTTGTATACTCCTCGCCAGTAATCTCTTTGTAGTCCGCCTCAAACAGCTTGCCGGCAGCCACCAGGGCCTTAAGCCGGTCAATGTCCCATAATCTCGGATAATACTTCTGTGCCAGTCCTTTTACATCCATGGTCTCACCTCCTATAAATCTGTCCCGGTCATCACAGCCAGGAAATCAATGTCAGCCCTGTTATGCTCCACCACGGCCTCTACACTCGGCTGGGAGAGCGTCAGTAGCGCCACACGGCCATATACAGCCTCCGCGGTGACCGCACCGTCATCCCCGTACTGCTCCGACGTGATAAGATAGTTGTCATCAATACTCTTTGGATTATCCAGCATCGTATAACCATCATACACGGCCAGGGTGCTGCCGTCCTCGTTGACAGTCTTAATCCGCACCGTGGCTGCCGCATCCGCAAACAAGGACACGATATCCTCCAGCGGCTCCGTAGTCCGGAAGATAAGCCGTAGAGTGCTGGGCGTGGAGGATGTGCCGCCGATGACCAGCGGGTACTCCTTCCCGTTTTTCAATACAATCTTTTCATTCATAGATTCATTCCTTTCTCCCGGCAGGCCGCCGGGCAATAAAATAAGACCCTGGTTTAGGGACTTGGATAAAATTTACTCTTTCAAATAAATACATAACAGGTGCTATTGAATTACAAGAGAATGGTTGCTATACTTAGTAACAAAAGGAGGTGTAGAGCATGCCAAATAATGATTGTAGGTATTGTGGACAACCGTTAAACATATCACAGTATTCAAGTGATAAAAGGTGGAAATCGTGTCCACTTTGTTCCCAAAAGGCAGGAGAACATATTTTTTATCCATATGAAACATTCGGCTTTACAGAGCAGAGGGTTACATATAATAATCCAGATGGAATACAAAGCTATTGTCCACCATGTCGTCCACAAGGAGCAAGTGGCGGACCCTATGCAGGTCACAAAAAATGTTCTGAATTACATTGATTTTAATTAGTACACTCTAAAAGACGATACTAAATCTGTATCGTCTTTTTATGATGTGCCTTTATTAAATAAATAGGGACCTGATTTGCAGGTTACTGTTGTTATTAGATAACCATATTATAAAATAGCTGTCCACATTATATATGGCTGAGGAGTATAGTCAGTATTGTTATAAAATCTTATTGTAAATCCTGTAGTTGATATATTTATTGCAGATATCGACATGCTTCCATATTTTATACTTTCAGATTTGCTCCCATTGCTCACAAATACCAATGGAGGTGAGCTGAAAGACTTTTTGAATTTGATATCATTGTCAGCAAATGTATTTGCTTTTAGATTGCTGAACAATATACTCCCATATTCAATTACTTTCACCAAATTGCTATCTATGTTATCTTTAACTTGTTTCAGATAAGCGCTGGATGGGACCTTATTTGTAGCTGTGGACTCTGTCTGCACGATATCAGTCTTTTTAAGATAATCCGCCAATTTCGTGGTAAGGGCTGTATTGCTTACCAGCTCCAGGGCAACCTTACGGGCCAGCGCATCCAGCAGGGCCTGGGCATTACTGTCCGCTCCGGCAGCCACGACAATCCCCTGTGTATCTGTTGCCTTGACGGATGTGGCCGTCCCGTCAAATCCCCCCAATCCCGCAGCAATATCCTCCACCGCTTTTGCACTTGCCGCTGCATTTGCCGCGCTTCCGGATGCAGCAGACGCAGAGCCTGCCGCCGCGGATGCGGAACCCGCTGAGGCCGTGGCCGATTCCTGGGCAGATACCTTTGCGGCATTGGCCTCCTGCAGGGTCGTATTTGCCTCTGTGATGGCTTTCTGTACCTCCTCCGATGCCTTAGTGGCTTTCTGGCTCGCTCCGTTGGCAGTAGTCACTGCCTCATCCACATGGGTTGTATTAGTCTCAACCTCTTCGTTGACCTTCTCGGCCAAGGATATCATACTTTCCCGAACATCCCGCCCATACACCGCAACCCGGAAGTCATTAATCTCTTTACTGATGTCAGCCATCGTTTATCACCTCTTTCTTTTTCCTTGTTAAACGGTCTATCTGCTTCTGCTGGGCCTGTATTGCACCGGTCAGAAGAGCAATGTAATTCATATAAGGGATACAGTAATACCCATCCTTATCCATGGATGTCAATGGCAGGTCAATCCCCAGCTGCTTCTGCAACTTCTCCACGTCCTGGGCCACAAATCCCATCATCGGCTCACCAGTCTCTTTTATTACATATACTTTGGGATGCAATCCAAGTACCAGTGCCAGAGACTGCCCGTCCTTTAAAGGTTGTATTCTTTTCTTCTTTCGCCGGTCGGATGTTTCGTAGAATGACCCGTGGAAATCACCCATGAAACTGCCGTGGACATAGCTGCCTGTACTATACATACCACCTATGTTAAACGATGCCCCGCTGGCCATTATTTGGTTCGCAACCCGGAGCGTATTAACATTAATCAGGTTGGCTCCCACCGTTGTATTATTACTTGTACCGTCAAGAGTAAGGACGCCACCGGATGTCAGCTTGAATCCTGGCAGTGTGATACTGCCTGATGTCATGTTGATGTTACCCTCATTGATTGTTATACCATTCTTATTGAAACGCGCCAGTTCCTTTCCGTCAACATTTCGGATTATCAGGACACCATCCTTACCAGGTCCGGTACCTCCAAGCTCCAACGTCCCTCCACGGATTCGGTCCGCCAGCATCTGACCGGCAGTGATAAAATCAGCCACCAGGTTCCCGTCTATGGTCCATGCATTCTTATACGGCCCATTGATTCCGGTTGTCGAAAAGCCGATGCCATTCTGATTGAACTGGATTACATTTGTAGCGGTCTCCTTATCCGGCGTGTTCATGATGAGGATACGCCACGGTGTGGTCGTATTCCCGGTATCAGGTTCTATGTTGTCAATGACGACATAGCCTCCCTTACCTCCCATAATGAGCTGTGTGGCATTCTCCACCCTGCGGTTAATCTCCTGAGCCGTATCTTCTGCCACCTTCTCAATGCGCTCAGATACAGCTGTCTGGTTCTTGACCGTGGTTCCGGTCAGAGTCTCCGTCTGCCGCCCCAGTGTTATACTCCCCTGGCCAGGGTCAAGCAGATTGATTTCCCGCCGTGTAAGCAGAAACTTCTGATTGATTCCATGAGGGTCACTGGATACATCCGTCCAGAATCCTAATTGAAATTGTTGTACGGTGCTATCTATGGCTGCCAGGTCCACAGCAGATACTTCCATTGAGGCAGGAAGGGTTGAAGCCTCTTTGAGGTATTCCCTGGACTTAGCAAGCAATATACCAGGTTCCGTCACATCGTCCCATTTCTGATATCCCCATATTCTCCCGTACAGCTCCACGGCTTCCGCGTTCTCGATGTAGTCTACACCTCCATTAACGGATGTGATATCTACTGCCCTGGACTGTGTCTCCCCTGACTCATCCTTGTATTCCACATCTGCCCCCTGAGGAATCAGACATGTTATAATCTGCGTGGCATCTACATAGTGTGTCAAATCCAGCAGGTTCTCCCCGAACCGGATTACCTGGCTGTTAATCCCGCCGTAATCCCACAGATAGTCCAGATAACGCACTCCCGCCTCATGCCTGATACGGAGATAGCCCCCAAATGATTCCGGTAACTGCCTCAATAGTGTGAGCGTGTCTGAGAAGCCCTGGACGATCCACTCTTTGTATCCACCATCCCCACTCACCACTATGTTACCTTTTTTAATCTGCCGGCTGGCGTCCACCTGGCTGTTATGTACGTCAAGAAGCTGTCCTATGTATCCGTCTATCCCTCCAGTATACGTAAAGGGGCGTTGCCGGCTGTCCAGAAGATATGTCAGCTCTCCCTCACAGGTAATCGCGACCATATTATCAAAGTCTTGTTCCGGCCTCCACATCCGGCCACAGAATACACATGCGCCATCATCATAAACAATCACCTCAGACGTCAGGACTTTCAATTGCTTATAGTATGGATGCCCTTTGTACACCCGGAATGTGAAAGAGCCGGCGCTTCCCATCTCCTGGGTAAGCACTGGCTCAAATATCCGGAGCGTATCATCAAGCGGCTCGTATATGGGGTATTCTCCATTCATGTTTTTTACATATACCCGATACATTTACAATATTCCTCCCCTGTACGATATGGTAACTGTCCCCGTCCCGGTGAACATGAGCATGTTCTCCCCTTCCTTTATAACGATGTCATATATCTTATTCGTTCCTTGTTTCAGTTCATAGTCCTTACCGCCATAGCTCACCGTCATAGCAGCTGATACCGTAATTTCAGGAATAACCCATCTCTGCGTGCCTGGGACGTTAAGGGACAGGCTGCCATTCACCTCCAGTTCCTTATAATCGCGGATTACCCCTTTCTCGAAGGAGAATGAATCCCATAACCAGTCCTCGTCTGACGCTGTAAACTCATACTTATAAGGGTCAGCATTCACGCTGATAGTGAATGTCCCCAAGGTCCTTGCTCTGGAGTATTCAGATACCGTCATGCGCCCGGCATAATAGTACATCGGGTCATCATCGAATATCAGTTTTCCTTCCCTGCCGTGGAAATTTCGTAAGATTTCCGAAAACACCTCCGGCCACTTGTCCATGGGGTACCCGCATCCAAAATTAAGAGTAATTACCCTCCGCTCATATATAATCCGGCCCGCAATCGCTGTGGAGAGGTCCAGGGAGCCGTCGGCCCCCGGAACATCCTGATAGATTGTCTTTGGCACTGGCGGCTGAACACAATGTCTGTTTGCCAGTGCCATCCTGTAGGTTGACAGCATATCAATGCCGTTTATGCTCACGCTTTGATGTATCATCCTATCCGCTCCTTAAGGGCCTGTACCTGGCCCAATTTCCGGTCCATTTGTCCCGCGGTCTTGCCCACCAGAGCCTTCCCGTCCATCATGACATACTTTTGGGAGGCAATGTCAGGAAGATATGCCTCCAACAGGGAAATGACCCGCTGTGTGACTCCGCTGTTCTGTTCCCCGCCGCCTGACATATCCATGGTCATGACGTCCATGCTCCCGGCCAGAGCTGCCATCTGGTCTGTTACGCGCCACATGTTCCCTCTTATGCCTTCTCTCAGTCCCTGCATCATATGAGGCATCCATTCTTCGTAATAACGGAGTGGCCCCTTCTCAGGTCTTGTAAAATGTAGATAATCAGAGACCGTGCCCGCCACGTTCCGGCAGGCTGCCTCTACTTCGGCAGTTTTCTTCCTAATACCATGAACAAAACCATCCATCATATCCCCTGACCAAATTTCAGCTAATGGGGCAAGTTCTTCCATTATGGGCCGCATTTCTGTGGATATTTTCGATACTTCTTCGGTTACTTTTTGTATTCCATCAGCAATGCCTCCAGCAAGACCCTCATCAAAATACGTACCTATATCGTATGTCACCTTGGAAGGAGAGTTAATTTTTAGGGCATCTTCCGCCGCGCCCACGCCTGATTCAGCCAGCGTTTTCACCACATCCCTAATTTGTCCTACACCACTTAGAATACCAGAAGCAAGCCCCTCAGAGAAATTAGCCCCCGCTGATTCCATCTCGACGGTTTTGCCTTTAATACCCTGCGCTACATCCGTCAGAGAATTAGCAGTATTTTCTGGTATCTTTGCAAGTTCCTGCCTGCTTTTCAATTCCAAACGAACAAGCTCAGCCACATACTCATCCGTAACACCTGGTGCGCCTTGCTTAACTGCTTCCCTTGCCTCCACTAATTTTGTTTTGTAGGTTTCACATTGCCTTTCCAGGCTCTCCCTTGTAGATGTCTCAGCGGTCTGAAAATCGTTGGTCAACAAAGCTAATGATTCTGATATTTTTGCTTGGTCTTCGGAAATTATAGCCGCGCTCGCACCTTCATAATTTGCAATCGTAGAGTTATATCCTTCCAGTGCCGCAGTTGCGTCTGCCAAAGTCTGATTGTTCTCAATCATGTGGTCCTTAAAACCTGCTGTTGTTTCTCCTGCCATTATAAGTTGGTCTTGCAGGTCATATAACTGCTGCCTTAACGTATCATTTGTTCCATCAGAGGCATATTCAGCCATAAGACTATTATATTCTGACTGCAGTTCGTTTTCTTTTGCAAGCGCTTCATTATAATTCTGAGTTGCTGACTCTGAATTCTTGGTTGCATCAAAAAGTGCCTCCCTTGCCTCCTTTTGCTCGACAATAGCCTCCGTATATGATTCCAAATAGGCATTCAGTGTGGCCTCTGCCTTTTTCTTCTCAATGAGATTATCAATCTCTTGCTGGAGCCCCTGATAATCTTTGATGACACCATCGACCATGTCAATCTCAATTCCCAACGCATTTTTCAATTCATTGACTATAAATGCAGCCCTGACCTCGTAACCTTCATTGATTTTTCCATTCTCGTCTGTGATATTTTGTAATTCCTTCCACAGCTCCTTCTCTTTTCCCGATTGCGCCTCTATAACAGATACAGATTCCTGTCTATGTTGTGACAACTCGTCATAAGCATCTTTCAGTTCTTCTACTTTTTCTTTATTCTCTTTTTCTGTCTCGGTAAGCTCCCGTACCTCTTCGTAATAGTTAACCATATTATCCCGGGACGCAATGAATGCACCCCCAAGGACACCAACAGCCAATGCAGTTAGGAAGAGCGGGCCTCCGCTCGCAGATAGGGCAGTCAATGACCCTGATATTACAGGAACCATCTTCAACAGTGCACCAATCCCGGTAGAAAGCTTCCCGATGGTTATAAGCAGGGGGCCGATAGCCGCAACAATTAAACCAATTTTCACAACTGTCTCTTTTTGGGTTGCATCCAGTTTATTAAACCAGTCTGTCCATTCCTGTATCTTTGTCACAAGCGCCCGTATTTTAGGTATCAGCGCGTCTCCAATCGCGATTGCCGCCTCTTGCAGCTGGCTTTTGAGGATGGTGAGCTGTCCGTTGAGATTGTCCTGCATGGTTTCCGCCATATCCTCCGCCGCGCCCTCTGAGTTGGCTATGGCATCCGACAGTTTCTTGTAGTCGTCCTCACTGGCATTGATAATGGCAAGCATACCGCTCATGGCTTCCTTACCAAACAGGGTTACCGCCGCTGCGGACTGCTGCTCCTGGGTAAGCCCTTCAATGGCCTGAGTCCCCAGAGCAAGAGCAAGGTTCTGTGCTACCTGTGCTTTATTGGTCTTTTTGGTCACCTTGATTCCCAGTTTATCCATTGCCTGTTTCTTAAACTGTGCCTCGGACATGTCCTTTATCTGCTCCTGACCGGCATACATGGCAAGCTGGAAATACTTTTCCTCCTCTGACAATCCCTTAAGCGTGTCCCCGTACCCATCCGCAACGGCCTGCTGTTCCAGGGTGGCCAGGCGCTGGGCCTTCTGTTCCTCCGTGGTGACAGCAAAGGATTCGCGCAGAATCTTCAATGTTTCATCCAGGGATTTCATGGAACCGTCCTCATTGGCAATCTCAATCCCCAACTCCATCATGACGCCTTCCATGGCTTCGGTCGGCTTGACCATGTTGGTGATGGCTGCCCTCAGCTGTGTGCCGGCCTGGCTGGCCTTGATTCCGCTATTGGCCATCAGCCCAACCGCCAGGGCAGTATCTTCCATGGAGTATCCCAGGGAGCCGCAGACGGGCGCCACATACTTGAATGTCTCACCCATCATCTCCACATTGGTATTCGCATTGCTGGAGGCCGCCGCCATGACATCGGCCAGGCGCCCGGCATCC
>ERZ791680.881-NODE-881-length-26150-cov-7.530140_pt1 | contig 26150 bp, 4 predicted proteins | sample MGYA00510051_ERZ791680 | MGnify/ENA primary metagenome ERZ791680 (study PRJEB30046, sample SAMN00715238) | human gut metagenome | study: EMG produced TPA metagenomics assembly of the A metagenome-wide association study of gut microbiota in type 2...
CAAGCTAAGCCAGCATGCATCATTGTGGACTCGTTTTTGTAATGAGCTACGCCCACTGCAATCGCGGAGTTACCACGGTAGTTACCATAACCAGCCATGATTTGAGTTGGTTCCAATGGATCGTATTGCATAGGTTTCAATGCGGACAATGCTGCACCTTGAGCACCTACACGGCCGATTTCTTCGTTCAATTGATCAACACGTGGGTCAACTGCGCCTTTTACGGAAAGGTCATAGTTTAAACCACCATCAGCAGTTTCAGTTTTCTTCAATACTACGGATTGATCATCAGATGTCAATGTAGTACGGGAGTCTTTCAATTGTTTAACGTTTACTGCATCTGTATCATTAGTGCCACGTTGAACATTAGTGATTTTGTTTCCACCCATGTTGAGGTTACCACCAGTGATGTTTACAGTATCGCCACCGAAGGATACTTTAGGACCATTGGAGTTATTGGAAATGGAAGTGATGTTAGTGAGGTCACCTTTTACGTCGAAGGATACTTTACCGTTTGCATCAGTGTGAGCAGTAGTATTTACACCATTAGAGAAGTCTAAACCGTCAGATAACATTACTGTTCTAGCGTTGCCACCATTTTCTTTATAAGTCAATGGAATTTGCTTAGCTGCTTCTTTACCATTGAAGTTAACTTGGTAGTTAGTTGTATGGTTAGTAGCATTTGGTTGAACGTCTACAGTGATCGCTTTGTTGTCACCTGTTACAGTAACTGCTTCACGAGCTGCGTCTTTAACGTCATTTTTATCTACAGATACTTCGTATGTTGCACCAGCTGCACCGAATGTATCGCCAGCTTTAGGAGCTACTTTAGCGATGTTATTAGCATCAGCTTTAGCTTGTACTTTTTCAGTAGATTTTTTAGCTGCTTCTTCTTGAACAAGTTTCAATTGTTCTTCAGTTGCGGCACGACCTTTAGTTGCGAAGTCAGCGGAATCAAGAGTTTTGTTAGTTAAGCCAGTGATATCACCAGTTTTACCATCAAGCTTGATTGTGTTGTCGCCAGCTACGTTAACTACTTGGTCACCTTTGAATTCTAATTTGCCATCGCCTTCGTTGTTAGTGATGGAAGTGATTTTGTTCAAATCGCCTTCAACATTAACTTTGTAAGGGTTAGCTTTAGAACCGTCGCCAGTCACTTTAGTGTTTTGACCGTCAACAAGGTTAGTTTTAGCTGCTTTCAATTGACGTACGTTAACCGCATCAGTGTCGTTTACACCGTCTTCAACGTTAGTAATTTGTTTATTACCAGCATTGATACCGTCTTTAGTTACAGATGGGCCATTGTTAATTACCAAGCCACCATCAGTGATCTTAGTATCGCCAATTGTTACGGAACCTTTATTAGTAAGATCTACATTGTTGCTCAATGCATATTCTACTTTAGCACCATTTTCATCGCTAGTTTGTTTTACAGTGAGGTTTTTACCGCCGGAGAATTCAACAGTTTTACCATCAGTAATTTTCTTAGCTGCTGTTTCAGAATCAGCAGTAGTATTACCGGAAGATTTAACGTTGAAGCTGTTCATTGTACCAAGGCCAGTACCGCTAATTGTCATTTCGCCATTAGCAGATTTGGATACTGTGATACCGTCAGCACCTTTAACATTTACTTTACCGCCGTTAGCTGGAACATCTGTGCCATTAGCTTGGATTGTCCAGATATCGTCAGTGTTAGCGAATGTTTTGTCACCGTATTTAATACGGTCTCCATCTTTCTTAATTGTTGTGTAGTTATCAGGTGTACCTAAGTGGATTTCCTTAGTTTGGATAGAATCGATGCCTTTGATGTTTTTATTCAAGCGAATGTTCAAAGTATCGTTACCATCAGCAGTTACAGCGATGTTACCTGCAGCAGATTCAAATGTTTTTTCTTGCTCTTCAGTAACGCCTTCACCTTTAACTTTAACTGTGGAGTTAAGTTTGTTTTTGTTTACAACGCTTTCGTTGTTACCAGTGAATTTCAAGCCGTCATCTGTAGTAGCAACTTCGTGTTTGTTGTTGTTACTATCTTCGTAAACGATACGAGTCATACCGTTAGTACCGTTTTTACCGTCTACGCCGTCTTGACCGTTAGCACCTTTGAAAGTAAGACCATCTTTACCGTCTTTACCATTCAAGCCGATAGAGCCGTCTTTACCGTTGATTACAACAGCAGAACCGTCTTTACCGTTTACACCAATCTTACCGTCAACACCTGGTTTACCGTCTTTACCATCATTACCAACTTTGATATCGTCGGACAATGCATAGTTGTAAGTGTGGTTGCCAGTTACTGCATCAACGATTTGTTCAACAGTTAAGTTTTTACCTGCACCGAAGTTTACAGTTGTGCCAGGTTTTACGATTGTAGCACTGTGATCGCCTACTGTGTTACCAGTAACGTCACCTTTCCAACCGGAGTTGTTGATTGTATCAACTACAGTTTTAACTGTTGCGATACCATTTTCACCATCTACGCCTGGTTTGCCGTCAACGCCGTCTTTCACTTTACCAAGTGTTACGTCGTATTTAACAACACCGTTTGCATCAACGGAAGCTTTAGTGTAATTACCGTCAACGAAGTTCAAGCCTTCAGACAATTTAACTTTTTGTTTAGCACCGCCGTTAGCTGTGTAGTTAAGTTCAGCATCGCCAAGGTTAGTTGCTTTTGCATTTACTGTGTAAATGTTTTGACCATCAGCACCAATTGTTTTATCAACTGTTACATTGTCACCAGCTTTAACTTCTGTCTTAGCGGATTTCAATTGTTTTACGTTAACTGCGTCAGTATCATTTACGCCAGCTTTCACGTTAGTGATGTTCAAGTCACCAGCATTGATGCCACCTTTAGTAATGGATGGACCATTGTTGATTACTAAACCACCGTCAGTGATCTTAGTATCGCCAATTGTTAAGGAACCTGCTGGAGTCAAGTTGATGTTTTGAGCCAATTGAACTTTCAATTTGCCATCTACGTTGTTCACGCCGATGTTGTTTTCAGTCAATTTAGTGCTGTCCGCACCGCCAGTGATATCCAATGTTTGGTTCAATTTCTTAGCGATAACTTTAGTGGAGTCAGTTTGACCATTGTCGCCAGCATATTTCATGCCGTCGTCAGTAGTTGCCACTTCGTGTTTGTTGTTGTTGCTGTCTTCGTATACGATACGAGTGATACCGTTAGTACCATTTTTACCGTCAACGCCGTCTTGACCATTAGCGCCTTTAATAGTAAGACCGTCTTTGCCGTCTTTACCATTGAGGCCGATGGAACCATCTTTACCGTTGATTACAACAGCGGAACCATCTTTACCGTTTACGCCGATTTTACCGTCAACACCTGGTTTACCATCTTTACCGTCATGACCAACTTTGATATCGTCGGACAATGCATATGTGTAAGTGTGGTCTTTAGTTGCTGGATCGATAGTTTGTTCCACAGTCAAGTTTTTGCCTGCTGCGTAGTTGATTGTACCACCGTTTTCAACAGTTGTTGCAGTTGCAGTACCTTCTACTTTACCGCCGTTAGCAGTTGCATTTGCTTTGAAAGTGAAACCATCTTTGATTTGATCTGCCAAACCAGACAAGTCGATTTTCGCAATTGTACCAGCTTGGTTAGCGCCATTGCCATCGTTGTATTTCAATGTAACGGATTTGTCTGCTGCATCATAAGAGTAAGATGTAGTAGTTTCACCTGCACGATTAGATTGAGTTGGTGCAATGTGTAAGTCGTTAGCTTTAGAAATACGAGTTACGTCGCCAATGTTAGCTGCGTTATCGATTACATCGCCGCCAGATTTAAGGTTAGTGATGTTGTTGCCACCCATGTTCACGTTGCCGCCATCGAATTTAAATTCGTTGCCGCCAATTGTCATAGTTGCAGGGCCATCGTTCTTAATGGAAGTGATGTTTTTCAAATCTTTGTTCAATTGAACTTCGAGAGTATCAGTACCATCAGCTTTTACGTTGATGTTACCAGAAGCGCTCTTGAAGGATGCAGAAGTTGTTTTATCTACGCCTTCACCTTGAACTTTAACAAGGCTGTTCAATTTGTTTTTATTTACAACGTCAGTGTTGTTACCAGTGAATTTCAAGCCGTCATCAGTAGTAGCAACTTCGTGTTTGTTGTTGTTTTTGTCTTCGTATACGATACGAGTGATACCGTTAGTACCGTTTGTACCATTTACGCCGTCTTGACCGTTAGCGCCACGAATAGTAAGACCGTCTTTACCATCTTTACCATTGAGGCCGATGGAACCGTCTTTACCATTGATTACAACAGCAGAGCCGTCTTTACCGTTTACGCCGATTTTACCGTCAACGCCGTCTTTACCGTCTTTGCCATCGTTACCAATCTTGATATCGTTAGCCAAGTCGAATTCAACTTTAGCACCATCGTTGTTGCTAGTTTGTTTAACAGTCAAGTTTTTGCCTGCCGCCATTTCAACTGTTTTACCATCAGTGATAGTTTTTGCAGTAGTTTCAGAATCAGCAGTTGTATTACCAGAGGATTTCACATTCCATGTGGATTGTGCAGCACCTGGAGCTACATGCAAGTCATAAGTAACTTGGTTACCGTTTTCAGTTTTGTTGATTGTTACAGATTTATCGTTAGATGTAACTACTGTACGTGAATCTTTCAACTGTTTAACGTTAACTGCGTCGTTATCGTTTACACCAGCTTTTACGTTAGTGATGTTCAAGTTACCAGCATTGATGCCACCTTTAGTGATGGAAGGACCATTATTAATAGTCAAACCACCATCGTTTACAACGGTGTCACCAATAGTTAAGGAACCAGATGGAGTTAAGTTTACGTTGTTGTTAAGATCGTATTTAACTACGCCATCAGCAGCTACGGAAGCTGTTGTGTTGGAACCATTAGTGAAGTTCAAACCTTTATCCAATGTAACTTTTTGGTCGTTGGAGCCATTCGCTTTGTATGTCAAAGGAATTTGTTTAGCCGCTTTATCGCCATCGAATGTTACTTGGTAAGTTGTGTTATGGTTTGCTTCATCTTGAACAGGTGTAACAGTGATAGGGTTGTTGTTATTGTTTGCATTGTTTACAGTAACTGCTTCACGAGCTGCATCTTTAACAGCATTACGGGAAACATTTACTTCGTATTTAGCATTCGCATCACCAGTTTGTTTGCCGTCAGCTACAGTGATGTCAGCGATGTTAGTGTCGCCTGCAGCAGCAGATTTTTTAACTACGCTTTCAACAGCAGCTTTATCGCCTGTTGGCAAGTTGCTCAAGTCAATCTTAGCTGTTTTATTCACTGCATTATCATTGCCATCAACATATTCCAATGTAACTGTTTTATCAGCGTTCACTGTGTATGTTTTGTCTTTGATATGAATGTCGTTAGCTTTGGAGATACGGTTAACGTCGCCAATGTTAGCTGCGTTATTGATCACATCGCCACCAGATTTAAGGTTAGTGATGTTGTTATCGCCCATATTCACGTTGCCGCCATCGAATTTGAATTCGTTACCGCCAATTGTGAAAGTAGCAGGACCTTCGTTTTTAATAGTCTTGATGTTAGTCAAGTCGCCAGCTAAACCGTATTCAACTTTAGCGCCGTCTTCATTGCTAGTTTGTTTTACAGTCAAGTTTTTGCCTGCTGCCAATTCAACTGTTTTACCATCAGTGATAGTTTTTGCAGCTGCTTCGGAGTCAGCAGTTGTGTTACCAGTGGATTTCACATTCCATACGGATTGTGCAGCACCTGGAGCTACATGCAAGTCATACGTAACTTGGTTGCCGTTTTCAGTTTTATTAACTGTTACGGATTTATCGTTAGATGTAACTACTGTACGGGAATCTTTCAACTGTTTAACGTTAACTGCATCAGTATCGTTTACACCAGCTTTCACATTAGTAATGTTCAAGTTACCAGCGTTGATACCAGTTTTAGTAACAGATGGACCATTATTAATTGTTAAACCACCATTGTTGAGAATTGTGTCACCAATTTTCAAGGAACCATTTGGTGTTAAATCAACATCATTGGACAATGCATATGTGTAAGTATGTTCACCAGTTGCATTATCAATATTTTGAGCAACAGTTAAGTTTTTACCTGCTGCATAAGAAACAGTTTTACCATTTGCTACAGGTGTAACAGCATGGTTACCAACTACATTGCCTTTAGCGTCAGTGGAGAAGGAATAACCGTCTTTGATTTGATCAGCCAAACCGGACAAGTCGATTTTCGCCACTGTACCAGATTGGTTAGCACCGTTACCATCGTTGTATTTCAATGTTACGGATTTGCTTGCTGCATCGTAAGCGTAAGATGTAGTAGTTTCACCTTGACGGTTGGATGTTGTAGGAGCAATGTGCAAGTCGTTAGCTTTGGAAATACGAGTTACGTCGCCAATGTTAGCAGCGTTATTCACTACATCGCCACCAGATTTAAGGTTAGTGATGTTTTGGTCGCCCATGTTGATAGGGCCATTAGTGATGTTGATGGAGTTAGGACCGAATTCCATTTTTGGACCGTTTGTAGTATTGGAAATGGAATGGATGTCTACTAAGTCTTTGTTCACATCGTATTTAACAACGCCTTCAGCATCTACAGAAGCTGTTGTGTTTTTACCATTTGTGAAATTCAAACCTTTATCCAATGTAACTTTTTGTTCGTTTGTGCCATTCGCTTTGTAAGTCAAAGGAATTTGTTTAGCAGCTTTGTCACCATCGAATGTTACTTGGTATGTAGTGTTATGATTTGCTTCATCTTGTACAGGTGTAACAGTGATTGGGTTGTTGTTATTGTTTGCATTGTTTACAGTAACTGCTTCACGAGCTGCATCTTTAACATCGTTACGGGATACGTTTACTTCGTATGTTGCACCAGCTTCGCCGAATTGATCGCCTGCTTTAGGAGCAACTTTAGCGATGTTTTTATCGTTAGAGCCAGTTACGTCTGCTTTAGCTTGTACTTTTTCAGTAGAAGCTGCAGTAGGTGTTACGTTGTTTACATCTACAGTGTAGATAGTTTTTGTGCCACCATCAGCCGTATTTTCTGTTACGGAAGTAACCTTCGCAGCATTTTTACCACGAACCTCTACAGTGTTGTTCAACTTAGCTTTTGCGTCAGCAGACAAATCTGCTACTACATTGCTACCAGCTGCTGTTGTTGTGATGTATTGACCATTGTTAGCACCAACTACGCCAAAGCTCAAGCCACCTTGTTTGTTCAATTTTTGTAATTCAGTAGCGCCTGTGTTACCAGTCAAACCAACTGTGTTATTGAAACCGTTATTCACGATTTTCAATTGTTCTTCAGTTGCTGCACGACCTTTTTTAGCGAAGTCAGGGGCATCCAAAGTTACGTTAGTTAAACCAGTGATGTCACCAGCTTTAGCATTCAAGCTAATGTTGTGATCACCAGCTACGTTTACAGTTTGGTTACCACCAAATACAATTTTGCCATCGCCAGCTTTGTTAGTGATGGATGTAATGTCGTTTAAATCACCTTCAACGTCTACTTTGAAAGTTTTAACGCCATTTACATCACGGTGAGAAGCAGTTGTGTTCTTACCGTTTTCCATGTCGATAGCTTCTTTAGCAAGGTTTTTAATAACAGTCTTACCACCATTGTTGATGTTGGAAAGATCTTGTTTAGCAATACCTGTGATAACAGCAGTTTCGTTAGGAACGTCTTTGTTGTTACCATCAAGATAAGTCATTGTTACTTTGCCGTTGTTATCAACCGCATATTCACCTGGTTTAATGTGACGTTCGTCAGCACGAACTTGTTTCAATTGGCTAACATTAACTGCATCGTTGTCGTTTACGCCAGCTTTCACATTAGTAATGTTCAAACCACCAGCATTGATACCAGTTTTTGTAATGGATGGACCACCGTTAATAGTTAAGCCATTGTCAGTGATGTTAGTGTCACCAATTTTGATAGACCCATCTGGAGTCAAATCAATATCTTTATTCAATGCAAATTCAACAGCTGCATTACCATTATTGTTAGTTTGTTTAATGGTCATGTTTTTGCCGGCTTGCATTTCTACAGTTTTGCCATCACGGATTTCTTGAACACCAGCGGAACCTTGTGCCACTTTACCTTCTGTAGCAGTAGATTTCACATTGAAGGAACTCATATCACCAGTTTTCAAACCGCTCAAGTCGATAACTGCTTTAGGGCCGTTAACAGTTTTACCATTACCATCTTGGTAAGTTAATGTAACCTTTTTGTTAGCATCTACAGTGTATTCAGCCACATTGTTATTAGTGCCTGCTGTAGGAGCTACATGCAAGTCGTTCGCTTTAGAAATACGAACAACATCGCCAATGTTAGCTGCATTGTTGTTTACATCGCCACCAGATTTTAGGTTAGTGATGTTATTATCACCAAGATCTAGGTTACCGCCAGTGATGCTGATGTTGTTACCACCAAAGTGCATTGTAGGACCACCATTGTTAGTGATGGATGTAATTTCTTTAAGATCCTTATTCAAGGAATATGTATATGTTTGTTGGCCAAGAGATGTTTCAATATCTTGCTTAACTGTTAAGTTCTTACCAGCTGCGTAGTTAACTGTAGTGCCGCTTTGAACTTTTGTAGGTGTTGCTTCACCGTCAAGTTTACCACCGTTAGCTGTAGCATTTGTTAAGAAGTCATATTTAGCAGCTGTATCAGCAGCGTTGATTGTGTAAGTAGTTTTACCGTTTACAGTTACTTCATCAACCTTAACGTTTTTACCAGCTTTCACCATGCCAGTGTCATCAAATTTCAAAGTCAATTTGGAATCTTTAGCACCGTCATCGCTAGCAGCTACAGATACACGACCTTCACCACGAACATTTAATTTACCGCCGTCAGTCAAGAAGTCGCTAGAACCAGTGTTACCAGTTACAGCAACGCCAACGTTTTTCAATTGAGCCACGTTAACAGCGTCAGTGTCTGCAGTACCTGCAGCAAGACCAGTCAATTGACGAGTCAATGTTTTGCCATTACCGATGGATACAGCAGCTGTAGTAGCTGTTTGTACATTACCTTGTAAGTTAGTATATTTACGAGTATGTAAATCAGATGGGTTGTAGCCAAGAACACCCTTATCTGTTGTTGTAACAGAGTTAGAGCCTAGTGCCACACCATCCACTTTATCTGCTTTTGCATTATAACCTACAGAAATAGCATTAGTAGCAGATGCTGTAGTTTTATTGCCTAAACCATCATATGTATTAGGGCTATCTGTGAAAGCAGTACCTTTACCATCACCACCAATTGCAATTGCATGGTCACCAGTAGCTTGTGCATTGAAACCAACTGCAACAGCACCATCATTAGCAGCATTAGCAGTACGGCCTACAGCTGTAGAGCCTACGCCTTTAGATTTTGTACCATTACCCATAGCAACAGCACCATGTGCACTAGCCTCTGTAACTTGACCAAATGCAATACTACCAGATGCAGTGGCTTGAGCTTTATTACCAATTGCAGTAGAGTTATTACCAGTTGCTTTAGATAATGTGCCAATAGCTGTTGCAGCATTAGCTGATGCAGTTGCTTGATTACCAACAGCAATCATGTCATATGCACCAAGATCATTACCATATGTAGCTTGTGCATTAAGACCTATTGCAATTGCCGCAGAACCTGTTTTACCAGGTGCAGATTGTGCAGTTGTACCACCAGAACCGATAGCAATGTTATGACCTGCTAAAGCAGACACATCAGCACCAATAGCTACAGAATCATCATGTTGAGTCATTGCATTGTTACCAATAGCTACACTTTGTCTACCACCCGCATGGGAGTAATTACCAACAACCACAGAATTACCGCCTGCTTGTTTAGGTGTTGTATCACTACTACCAGCTTTATAGTTTTGGTTATTGTATGCACCTATAGCAATAGCACCTTCTGCATTAGCATTAGATTTATTACCAATAGCAATTGTCTTAACGTTAGTTGCTGTGTTACTAGTACCAAGTGCTACTGCATTACCACCAGATGCTTCGTTGCGATTACCTAATGCAATAGCTGCATTGGCAGTTGCGCGGTTTGCAGCACCATAAACAATAGTGCCATCTTCATCATTAGTATGGTTACCATAACCAACTGCAACAGAATTAACACCAACAGTTTGATTACCATAATCGCCTACTGTTTTTGCAGTTTTAATATTAATTCTACTATTTTCAGTACTGATACTTCCATCCGTACTATTTATAGCATGTACAGGCATACCAGCAGTAGCGCCTGCACCAACAAGTGCCAAGCCAGCTAATACGCTAGCCAAAACTTTTTTCTTGCCGTTATTATTTTTAGCAGTTTCAGGTACTACTACGTAGCAGCCTTTAGATTTGCTATAAACGACCTTAAAAACCTTATTCATAGAAACTATGAACCCCTTTCTCTCTTATAAAGAAAACACCAAATGCCTTATATACATTTTTCGTTTCATGAATTGTTTATGACACACGTTCACATACCATTCATTAAGATATTAATATGATAACAATTTATAAACTAATTGTAAATAGAAATTCCTAAAATAATTAAAATAAATTTTATATTTCTAAACAAGATAAATCGAGTTTTCTAGATATGTGGAAATATCTCCACATCAGCATATAATAAGGGTTTATATTGTAATTGTATTATATATAATATAATACATTATATATATAAGAGTATAAAACAGATCATATCAGTTTATATTTACATTATATTTGTATATCTTAAACAAGTTTATCTTCATCTAAAATATATAAACTTTCTAAATTAGATGAAGATAAAGCATAGTAATAAAGCGTTTCTTCATAAATGCATAGAAAAAGGTAGTTAATATAAGTAGTCTATTATTTTATAATTGTTTATATTTGTACAGCTATTGAGCCTTAAGTAAGAACAACAATACATAAACGCAAAAAAACAACGCCATCCTTTCGGATGGCGTCATTTCGCATAAGGATTGTGTGCCCTAGTCGGGGTCCAGGGAACAGCAAGGCCCTCAAACAATCGCCGTATGAGGGCCATATGTAGTTGTTCATTATATACACTGTGCGTCACACATCATCTTCCTAATTCATTGTATATCGTTTATGCCGAGCTCTCAGTGTGTTAATGATTTATGGTTAAATTTACAAACCTTATTATTGAATCGCAGCGCGCAAGTCTACTTTTTTAGTTTCTTGGTTAGCTGGACGATTGATTGCTTCGCGAAGATCTACAGTATGTTCATCTTGAACTGTAGGTTCTTCACTAGCTTTATTTTTAACTGTTTGTTTAGCTGCGAACCAGATTGTTTCGTTCATGTAGTGACGAAGTTCTTCGTTAGAAACGTTTTCTTGGTCTTTAGCCATTACATCCAAAATAGCATCTTCTAATGCTTGTGCTTCGTCGTCAGTCATAGGACCGCCAACTTCTTTTTGTTTTTGGATGATTTCGTTAATACGATCTGTCATGCCGCGCAATACATTGTAACCATAGCTGTTAGTGAAGCCATCTTTTTCATTGTATTTAGGCATTTCAAAATATTCGTATTCGTTTTTATTACGGTTTTCACCATTCCAGTTCAAGAACACTTCTTGACCATGTACACGACCGATGGAATGTGTACGGAAGTAGTCAGCATAGTTGTGTTTGTCATAGGAATGTAACCATTTTTTCTCAGCTTTAGTCATACGTTCATGGTTTTCGTATTTTACTTTAGCTTTAGCGATGTTGATTTCCGCATTTTGCCAAGCTTTTACATAGTCATGAACAGCAGACACTGTTTGTGGGCTAGCCACAGGAACCAATACTACATTGCCCAATGCAGGCGCAGATACTGGGTTACGTAAAATTAGGTTATCGTCATATGTTGGAGCGGATTGTGCACCTACAACGCCTGTAGAAATAACAAGAGCCGCTGCACAAGCAAGTAATGTAGATTTTTTCATTCTATATTCCTCTTTTCTATCGTTAGATTATGGTGAAAGTATCTCTCACGCGTTTCACGTTCATATTTAAAAGCATTATTTTCATAAACAATAGGGAGAGGTAAGCGCTACGCTAGGTAGCGCATACCTTCCTTTGTTCATTCAGTTCTTACACTCACAAATGATTACATACCAAGTTTTGCCATCATAGCAGCAATTTGAGCTTTCATTTGTTCGTTTTCAGCTTTCAAATCAGATACTTCTGTTTTTAATCCAGCGTTTTGTGCTTTAACGGAAGCCATTTCTTGTTGCATTGCATAAGCAGAGCTGATAGGGCCTTTGCGGTAACGATCTGCTACAGCAGCTTCGCTATCACGGTTGCCAACTTTCCAAGTTACACCAGCGTTTGCCATCATGTGACGGGAACCACCTGCCCAAGCTAAGCCAGCATGCATCATTGTGGACTCGTTTTTGTAATGAGCTACGCCCATTGCAATAGCGGAATTACCACGGTAGTTACCATAACCAGCCATGATTTGAGTTGGTTCTAATGGATCGTATTGGATAGGTTTCAATGCTGCAAGAGCTGCGCCTTGTGCACCTACACGACCGATTTCATCAGTTAACTCATCGAAACGAGGGCTTGCACCAGTAGACAAGTCGTATACTTTAGCGCCATCAGCACTTTCAGATTCACGAACACCTACGGAACCATCAGTAGATTTAACGATTGTGCGGGAATCTTTCAATTGTTTCAAGTTAACCGCATCTGTATCGTTAGTACCTTTACCAAGGTTAGTAATTTTGTTACCACCCATGTTGAGGTTACCACCAGTTACGGAAAGGTCACCAGCGTTGAAGTTCAATGCAGGACCATTGTCGCTATTCTTGATGGAGTTGATACCTTTAAGGTCTTTGTTCAACTTAACAGTTAATGTATCGTTACCATCAGCTACTACGTTGATGTTACCAGCAGCGGATTGGAATGCAGCGGATTGAGCCGCAGTCACACCTTCACCTTGAACTTTAACAAGCGTATTCAACGCATGTTTGTTTTCAGTACCAGTGTTGTTACCTGTGAATTTCAAACCATCATCCATAGTTGCTACTTCACGTTTGATTGGGTTACCATCAGTATCTTTCAATGGGTTGCCATCTTTATCTTTTGGTACGTATACGATACGTTCAGATTTGTCGCCATTGTTAGCTTCTGGTTTAACAAGAGTTTTGGAACCGTGATCTGTAGAGATATCTACACCAGTACCATCTGCACCAGCAGGACCTTGAGGACCAGTCAAGCCAATGTGACCTACGCCATCTTTACCAGCGATGGATACAGCATCTTTACCATCTTTACCGATGGAAACTTTGCCGTCGATACCGTTAGCACCGTCTTTACCGGAGATGGATACACCATCTTTACCAGCTACGCCATCTTTACCAGGAACGCCAATGGAGTTCAAGCCGTTAAGATCTTTATCAAGACCGATTACAACTTTACCATCTTTAGTCATAGTTTTGATGTTGGATGCGCTGTAGTTATCATCAGCTTTAGTACCTTCGCCAACGATTTCAAGTTTTTCACCCAAGTTTTTGTGGATGTCATTACCAGATTGAGCACCGAAGTTCAAACCTTTGTTGCCGATTGCATCAGCAGCATTTTTAAGGTCAGATACATTTACAGCACCGTTCTTAGTATTGTTGTCACCAGCAGCGGCATCAATCTTATCTAAGAATGTATTACCAGCTTTATCCGCGATAGAAGAACCAACATTGTTCAACTTAGTAGGAGCTGTAGTAGAGTCACCTGCACTATTCATGGAAGCGATTACATCACCTGCATTTACAACAGTGCCAGAACCATCTTTAGCTGTGTTGAAAGTACCATCTGGTTGTTTGTAAACTTTAGTGCCATCTTGTTTAGTGTATACCACTGGAAGTTGAGCGTTGTTTACAACACCTTGATTATTAACTTTGATGTCATAAGCATGACCTTTAGTAGGGTCAGTGTTAGTATCAGTTACAGAGATAGAACCATCAGAAGATTTAACAGTTGTTACGTTATCTTTTAATTGTTTAACGTTTACAGCATCTGTATCGTTTTCACCAGCTTTAACGCCTGTAATTGTTTTATTACCAGCGTCAATACCAGTCTTAGTTACAGATGGACCACCAGTGATAGTTAAACCATCGTTGTTAACTTTAGTATCGCCAATTTTTACGGAACCATCTTTAGTAAGATCAAGGTCTTTAGACAATTGAACTTTCAATTTACCGCCGTCTTCATTTACACCGATATTGTTATCAGTCAATTTAGTGCTATCTGCACCGCCAACGATATCTAATTGTTCACCAAGTTTTTTCTTAACAACAGTAGTGTTATCGCCTTTGAATGCTAAGCCATCTTCTAATGTAGCAACAGTATGTTTGCCTGTTTTATCTTCGTATACGATACGGGAGATACCATCAGCACCGTTAGTACCATCGATACCATCTTTACCTTTTTCTACTTGGATATCTACACGATTAGTACCATCAACACCGTTAGTGCCGTCTTTACCGTTGATACCAATTTTGCCGTCTTTACCATCTTTACCTGTTACAGTGATAGTTTCAGCTTTAAGGTTTTTATCAAGTTTAACGTCGATAGTTGTGTTACCATCTGCATCTTGACCAATGATAGTTTTAACGTTTTCGCCGCTGTACTCAGTATCAGCTTTAGCGCCTTCGCCTTGAACTTTTACAGTGGAACCAAGTTTATTAGTTTTCACACCGCCAGAGTTAGCGTCGAATTTCAAGCCTTTATCGATCAATGCATCAGCAGTATTCTTAAGGTCAGTTACGTTAACCGCACCGTTCTTAGTATTGTTGTCACCAGCAGCTGCATCAATCTTATCTAAGAATGTATTACCAGCTTTATCAGCGATGGAAGAACCAACGTTGTTCAATTTCATTGGGTTTGTTGTAGAACCATCAGCATTATTCATAGAAGCGATAACATCAGATTTAGGAACTTCTGTACCTGTACCTTCTGGATTATCGTAGAATTTATCGCCTACTAAGTAAACTTTAGTACCATCTTGTTTAGTGTATACTACTGGAGTTTGAGCTTTGTTCACAACGCCTTGGCTATTGATCTTGATGTCATAAGCATGACCTTTAGCAGGATCAGTGTTAGTGTCTGTTACAGAGATAGAGTTATCAGAAGACGTAACAGTCGTAGCGTTATCTTTCAATTGTTTAACGTTTACAGCATCTGTATCGTTTTCACCAGCTTTAACATTAACAATTTTGTTACCGCCATTATCTAAGCCATCTTTAGTCAATTTAACATCAGTAGTAGTACCACCTGCAGGAGCAGTGATTGTAACACCGTTGTTGTCAACTTTTGTAGCGCCAGTAGTCAAGGAGCCATCAGCATCCAAGTCAACATTTTTAGCCAATTGAACTTTCAATTTGCCACCAACATTGTTAACACCGATGTTATCAGTAGAAGTCAACTTAGTTTTATCTGCACCACCAACGATATCTACAACCTTATTAAGATGTTTCTTAATAACTTGTGCATTTGTATCTTGGTTATCTTGACCGTCGTCACCAGCGAACTTCATACCATCATCGTGAGTTGCTACTTCATGTTCGTTACCGTCTTTGTCTTGGTATACGATACGAGTCATAGTTTCACCAGGTTGGCCGTCAACGCCTGGAACACCATCTTTTACAGTGATGTCAGCAGTTGCATTTTTACCATCTTGACCAGCAGGACCAGTCAAACCAATGTGACCTACGCCATCTTTACCGGAGATAGATACTGCATCTTTACCGTCTTTACCAGAGATACCAACTTTACCGTTATTACCATCTGTACCTGCTGCGCCTTGAGGACCAGTGATTGTTACACCATCTGTACCGTTAACACCATCTTTACCATTAACAACTACTTTATCAAGGTTAGTTAAGTCTTTGTTCAATGCATAAGTGTATGTTTGGTTACCATCAGTACCGATTTCTTGTTTTACAGTCAAGTTTTTGCCTGCGCCGAAGTTTACAGTTTTACCGCTTGCTACTTCAGTTTCAGCTGCATTGGAACCGTCTTCAAGGTTACCAGTTGCATTTGTTTTGAAGCTGTAAGGAGTTGTTGCTGCTGGGATGTTCAAGTCGGAGAAGTCGATAACTGCTTTAGTATCAGTTACAGCTTTACCGTTGCCATCGTTGTAAGTCAATGTAACTTTCTTAGTAGCTGCATCGTATTTGTATAGGTTTTCAGTACCGTCAACTACACCGCCTTTAACTTCAGTGCTACCAGCTTTAACTGCTGTAGGAGCGATGTGCAATTCAGAAGCTTTCAAGGAATCATGTGCAGATTTCAATTGATCTTCTGTAGCTGCTTGACCGGATACGATATTGTTAGGATCGAATGTTTTGTTAGTCAAACCACCGATGTTGCCAGTTTTAGCATTCAATGTGATAGGGTTAGTACCACCAACTGTTACTGTTTCGTTAGGACCGAATGTGAGTTTGCCAGAACCTGCGCCATTTGTTATGGAGTTGATATCTGCTAAGTCACCTTCAACGTTGATTTTGTATGGATCAGCGTCTGTACCAGTACCAGTCTTAGTAGTATTTTTACCGTTTTCAATTTTTGCTAATTTAGCATTTACAGTGTAAGTTTTTTGACCTGTAGTTGCATCAGTTGCATCAGTAACAGTTACATTGTCACCAGCTTCAACTTTAGAACCAAGACCAGTGATTACTTTCTTACCATCATTATTGATGTTGGAAAGATCGTTTTTAGCTACACCTTTAATAACAGCTTTTTCACCTGTTACCAAGTCACCATTACCATCTGTGTATGTCATAGTAACGTTGCCGTCAGCATCTACTGTATATTCATTGCCCGCAGTTGTTGCTGTGATGTGTTTTTCATCTTTAAGATTAGCAACTTTATTAACTGTATTACCACCATCATTAGTATATGTAATGCGGTCGCCATCTTTCTTGATTACAGTTTCGCCAGTACCACTAGGATCTTTCAATGTAATTTCTTTAGTGATTGTTTTACCAGTTGTTACACTGTCAAGATCTTTAAGGTCTTTTGCCAATGCGTATTCAACTTTAGCACCATCAGTATCGCTAGTTTGTTTAACTGTTAAGTTTTTACCAGCAATCATTTCTACTGTTTTAGTGTTTTCAATAGTTTTAGCTGCTGCTTCATGACCTGTTGCAGTAGCACCACCATTAGCTGTATCTGCAGAGGATTTGATGTTCCAAGTGGAAGCAGTAGTACCACCAGTATTATTAACTTTCAAGTCATAAGTTAATGCATCACCATTTGTACCAGGTGTTACTGTTACAGAACCGTCAGAAGATGTAACGATTGTACGTGCAGCTTTCAATTGATTGTAGTTAACAGCATCAGTACCATCAGTAGCAGGAGCTAGATTAGTAATTTTCTTATTACCAGCATCAATACCAGTTTTAGTTACAGATGGGCCACCAGTGATAGTTACGCCATCGTTGTTAACTTTAGTATCACCAATTGTTAAGGAACCGTTTTTAGTCAAATCAACGTCTTTGTTCAAGTCGTATTTAACTACGCCATCAGCGTCTACAGAAGCTGTTGTGTTGGAACCGTTAGTGAAGTTTAAACCTTTTTCTAATGTAACTGTTTGATTGTTAGCACCGTTAGCTTTGTAAGTCAAAGGAATTACTTTAGCTGCTTTAGCACCATCGAATGTTACTGCATAAGTAGTGTTATGACTAGTTTCATCTTTCGTAGGTGTTACAGTAATAGGGTTATCATTGTTACCACCATTATTTACTGTTACTGCTTCACGAGCTGCATCTTTAACAGCATTTTTGGAAACATTAACGGAGTATTGAGCATCTGGCTCGCCAGAGTTTTTACCGTTTTCAACAGCAATGTCAGCCAAGTTAGTATCACCAGCTGCAGCTGCTTTTTTAACTACACTTTCAGTAGAAGAAGCACCAGCTGCTGGAGTATTAGCAACAGCTACTTTATAAACTGTTTTATTAGGATCAGTTGTATCTTTAGATACTGTTACATTGCTAGAACCAGGAGCTACTTCAAAGGTATGGTTCAATTTAGCTTTTGCATCATCGGACAAATCAGCTACTACATCTGTACCAGAAGCAGTTGTTTTGATGTATTGACCGTTGTTAGCACCAACTACGCCGAAGCTCAAACCACCATCTTGGTTCAATTTTTGAGTATCTGTGTTACCAGTGTTACCAGCTAATTTAACTGTGTTGTTGAAGCCATCGCTTACTTTTTTCAATTGGTCTTCAGTTGCTGCACGACCGGAAACAACAGTTGGGTTAGTAATATTCCAATCTTTATTTTGTAAGCCAGTTACATAACCACCTTTACCATCTAAGGAAATAGGGTTGTCGCCTTCAACTTTTACAACTTGATCACCAGCGAAGGAAATTTTACCAGAACCATTGCCGTTTGTGATGGAGGAGATATCAGCCAAGTCTCCTTCCACATTTACTTTATAAGGGGTAGCTGTAGAACCGTCACCTGTTACAGTAGTATTTTTACCTGCTTTAAGTTTAGTAGGGTCAGCAGCTGCAGTACCAGTTGCACTTACAGTATAGATATCATGACCGTCTGTTGCATCTTGAGTCTTAACAACAGTAACACCAGTACCTTCTTTAACTTCTGTCTTAGCGGATTTCAATTGTTTTACGTTAACTGCATCAGTATCGTCTGTACCAGGAGCTACGTTAGTGATTTTCTTGTTACCAGCGTTGATACCAGTTTTAGTTACAGATGGACCACCAGTGATAGTCATGCCACCGTTGTTGATTTTAGTATCGCCAATTGTTAAAGAACCACCGTTAGTCAAGTCAACGTCCTTGTTCAAGGAATATGTGAATTGTTTACCAGCTTGGTCTAATACGATGTTTTTACCAGCACTGAAAGTAACAGTGTCACCAGGGCTTACTTTTTCGGAAGTAGTGCCGTTTGTAGTACCACCATTATTTAAGGATGTTACTTTCCAACCAGAGTTGTTGATTGCTTGAGTTACATTGTCAGTTGTAGCAATGCCGTTTGTAGTAGGAGCTACTGCTTTACCATCAGCATTAGTAGTGATGTTGCCACCTTTTTTAGCTGCAACTTTAATAGCGCCATTGGATTCTACAGAAGTAGAGATAATATCGTTATCACCATTTACAGTTAATGTACCATCTTTCAACAATACATCGCTGTTACCAGTATCAGCAGCAAATTTTAAGTTAACGTTTTTCAATTGAGCTACGTTAACTGCATCAGTGTCAGCAGTACCTGCAGCAAGGCCTGTCAATTGACGAGTTTTTGTAGAGTCTACACCAATGGAAACTGCTGCCAAAGTGGATGTACCAACTGCACCAGCTTGAGTACTATATTTATTTGTACGATCAGATGCTGGGTTATAACCTTGTACACCTGCAGCAACAGTTGTTTTAGAGTCAAAACCAAGAGCAACGCCACCTGCAATAGTTGCCTCTGCATTACGACCAAGGGCAGTTGCACTTTCTGCTTTTGCCGAAGATGCGCGGCCTAAAGCAGTTGCACCATCACCATCAGTTTTAGCACCCGGACCAATTGCTGCTGCACCTACACCTTTAGCATCAGATTGAGTACCGTATGCAGCACTAGACGCACCACTTGCATTAGCACTACTACCAACTACAGTAGAATTACTACCAGTTGCATTTGTACCCACACCGACAGCAATTGTATTATTATGTGTTGCCTTTACATTTTGACCAATAGCGATACCACCGGAAGCATGATTATCTCGACCGTCGGCTTGTGCACCATTACCAATTGCAAGAGCAAATGCATTACCTGTGGTACCAGTTTCACTTGGTTCACCAGAACCATATGCAATTGTATGAGTATTATTAAAATCATTACCAATTGCAATGCCACGACCTGTAGCAACTGTTACATTACTACCAACGGCAATACTATCTTCGCCATAAGTTTTATTACCAGTACCAACAGCAACATTACGGTTACCCTTCAATGTATTTTTGTTACCAAGAGCTACAGAACTGCCGCCACCTTGATTAGAAGTATCAGTACTTTTAACAACATTTTTTGCACCAACGGCAATGCTAATTTCATCACCATATTGGGACGGTCTTACATCATTAGCATTTGCAGTACCAGAACCTGGTTGACGAGCTGTAGCATTATTTTCATTTGTTGTAGCCCAAACATTAATTTGTTGGGATGAATTCATCGTCGTTGCTGAATTCGAATCAGCTGCCTGAACACCTGTTCCAACTGTGCCAGCGCCTACCATAGCCAAACCAGCTAATACGCTAGCAAGAGCTTTTTTCTTACCACCATTGTTTTTTGCAACTTCGGAAACTACTACGTAGCACTCTTTAGTTTTGCTCCAAACAACTTTAAAGATTTTATTCATATTACTATGAACCCCTTTCTTAACTAGACACAATTACAATCCTTATAATTAAATCATTTAAATACAAAAGAAGGAAAAGCCTAAATTTCCCATACCTTTACGCCTTTCTGAGTATCTTTCATATTTCTTTCATTTTGTGTCATGAACAGAATATCATATATCGAAAATGTTGTAAATAGTTTTCTTCATGTTTTTATCATAAACAGCAAAATTTGTTGTCAGAACCTTTATTTTGTTAAACAAAATTTAATATATGAGTGTTTTTTTACTCATTTTTTCGTCGTTTTATACGTATTTTATAAAATATAATCTATTTTTCTCTATGCAGTACTAGTTTTTTCGATAATAATATTAATGTAAGTTATAAATAAACGATTAATTGATTTAATCTCATTGATTTTTCTCGATTTTGGCATCTATTTATATATTATCTATAAAATATGGATCATGGAAAAATATGAATATAATAATCTAACAACCTTTTAAAGGTACTTTCATATTTTTTTCATATATGAACTCACAAATGAAATAACTATGAATTTTTCGGCCGATTTTGATAAAAATTATGATATACTAGATCATAATGCGGTATAATTGGGTCATCCCATAGGAGATGATACTAACCATTTTAGAAACTGTATAAACAGGTAGTTCATATAGATATAGTTATAGATATAGTTATAGATATAAATATAGTTATAGATATATAAGTTGGTATTTCCCCATAAAGAATAAGAAAGGACTCGTTATGGATACACAAACTAAAGAGCCAGCAAAAAACACTTCTAATGAAGTATATAAAGAAAATAAAGAAAATAATCATAATGAATCACAACAAGCAATTAGTGCCCCACCGCATCAAAAATCTGCGGATCAAGAAGGAATTGATGCATTGAAGGACTCTTACAATGATTTTCTTTATGTATCAAAAGCATTTTCTAATTGTGCTATCAACTCTTTAATCGCCAAAGCACGTCTATACGGTCTCAATCCAGCGCCAATTAAGGGCGCTCGTGTCCTCGAGCTGGGTTCCTCTTGTGGTGGTAATATTATTCCTCAAGCGCTGTACTATCCAGAAGCAACTTTCACAGGCATCGACCTATCCCCTGTCCAAATTAAGCATGGTAACGAGTTAATCAAATCTATGGGCCTCACTAATATCACACTGCTAGAAAAAGATATTATGGACATCGATGATGATTTCGGCACCTTTGATTACATCATCGTCCATGGCATCTAGTCTTGGGTACCAGATATTGTAAAAGATAAAATCTTATCCATTTGTAATCGCAATTTATCAGATCGTGGTATCGCCTATGTATCGTACAATACATATCCTGGTTGGAAACGATTGGAACAAATTCGTGACATTATGCTCTATTCCGAAACACAGGCTAAAAAAGATAGCTTGCAAGAACGTACAATTTACACAAAGAATGTGCTAAAGCTAATTGCAGAAACCATGAAGATGGATGAAGAAATTCAAAAACAGTCAGGTTATAAAATCGATAATATCAATCGTGTGTTGCAATCCAATAACTATTATGTAGGCCATGAATACTTAGAAACCTTTAATGATCCTGTTTATGTGGCTCAATTTATTGAGCGTGCAGAGCATCAAGGCTGCGTATATATAGGTGATGCACGATTAGAAAAATCCTTTATTACTTGGTTAGATGACAGCATCGTAGATAATATTAAGGTCCTCTCTAATAATGATTACAAGGCCAAAGAGCAATACTACGATTTTGTTTACGATACACAATTCCGCATGGCCTTATTAACTAAACAATGCAATGCAGATGCAATCGTGCGTAATGAAACAGTAGAGAAAGATATTCTTGAAAGCATTTACTATTGCGGGCTTGCAGAGGATAGACTTGGTACACCAAATGGTTGGACAGATCCTTTACATCAAACTATCAAGTATTTTATGAATACAAAACAACTATTTACTATAGAGGATATTCAAAAATATATAGAAGAACATTATCCAAACGAAACCTTTGATATGAATAAGCTATATGTACGCCTATTCCACCTCTCTATCCTCAACCACCTCAATGCATATGGTGAGAATTATGAATGCTTACCATTTGTAGAAAATGTGAGCTATATTCCTGAGCGATTTATTAATTATGTTTCCACACTAATTGAAGGTAATGGCAAACAGTACATGACGTTAGGTAATATGTTTAACCAAGAGGACGCTAGTGTAGATGAAGGCTTACTATATGTAATGAAGCAAATGGCAAAACCAATCTCTCGCGCAGAGCTAATTGCAATTCTAGATGAAACACTAACGATTACACGCACTCGAAATGGTGAAACATTTACGGTGCCTAGTGAACAATATTTAGACGAATCAATTCAACATATCACTGCTTTGGGATACTTCAGACAATAGATATACCTATATATATATCTAAGTATAAATCTAAATCTAAATATAAATATAAATATAAATCTAAATATAAATGCAGATATAGATTGATATATTGATTCATATTTATATTTGCACATAATAAAAGCGTAACTGATAAGAGTGCCGTCTCATCAGTTACGCTTTTTATATTCACTACTATGCGACCTCGGGGTGGAGTTGAGGTATGGCATAGTAGCTACTTATTAAGTTGTGTGAACACTATAAACTAATAGTATCCTTATTTTTTATTAACACGAACGCGTTCGATTGTTGGTTCACCTTTAGCATTTTTAGCTACAGTGTCAACACGGAACAATGCCATTTCTGGGCTGAATTCTGTTACAAGGCGATCATTAACTGTTACGCCGTCTTGAATAGCACGGTATACGATTTGAGCAAATTCATAACGTGTTAACATACGGTCACCACCGAATGTACCATCTGGATAGCCTTCTACAAGACCACGGCGAGATAAATCGCTTACAGCTTCATATGCCCAATGGTTTGTAGAGATATCTGGGAACAATGTTGTGTGATCGGCTTTCATCTTAGTACCAGCAACACCATTCAACAATGTAGTCAATTTTTGAATTTGAGCATTTTGTTCAGCTACTGTTTTCTTAAGAGCTAATACTTCTTTACCAATTGCTACACGAGAACGAGATACATTGCTATGAGCGCCTACTTTCACAGATAAACCAGCATTAAATACTGTTTCATCACTGCCTACAGTAGAACCTACGCTAAGTTGTACGTCTTCATTAGGACGGTAGAAAGCGCCGATAGCTGCTGCATTACCGCTGCGGTAATGGCCATAGCCTGCAGCAAAGTCCCATTTAGCATCTGGATCGAAATCAAGTGGATGCAATGCTGCCAACGCTGCTGCACCTGCTACAGATTTATCAACACGTTTATCGATTTTAGATAAATTACCTTTGATATTTTTGATATCATTTGTATTTTTGTTGATATTTGTTGTGTTATTTGTAATTTGGTCAGCAATATCATCTGCAAGAGATACCTTGTAATCATGAGTATTACCATTTACAGTTGGTGTAACCTTAATATGGTCACCAGCTGTTACAGTTGTAACTTGAGTGGATGCAGCGATTTGATCTTGTACGCGTTTAAGTTGAGATACGTTAACTGCATCAGTGTCTGCTACACCAGCTTTCACATTATTAATAATTTGGTCGCCTGCGCTGATACCAGTTGTAGTGTAGTAAACTGTTTTGTCCCCTTCACTTGCGTACATACCGTATTTATCAAATTTTGCTTGTTCTAAAGTATCGGTGTTTTCGATTTGAACGCCCTTAGGTGTAATACCGATATTTTCGCTACCGTTAAAGAAGCGAGCGCTATCCTTATCGATACGAGCACGAACGTCGTCAGTTGCTTTGCCGAAGTTAGCAGAGCTCATTTCTACTAAATCTTTATTAACAGCTACTTTATATTCAGCACCACCATTAGCATTTGTGCCAGGTGTAACAGTTGTATTATCACCTGCAATTACAGTAGTATGTTTTTTAGCATCTGCTTCAACAGAAGAGATTTTAGTTTCTACTTTTTTTAGTTGTGCTACGTTTACTGCATCAGTATCGTTTGTACCCGCTGCAACAGATGTAATTTGACGTGTTAAATCATTAGCTACATCGCCAACGGATACAGCTGCTGCAGTCGCCTTCCATGTGGAACTTGTATCAGTAGATGCTGCTTTGGTGCTGATATCATAACCAGCTGCACCTTTATCTACGGTCGCATTAGATTTATAACCAAGAGCGACACCACCTTCAACAGAAGCTTTTGCATCATAACCAATAGTTGTTGTATTGGCAACAGAGCGTGTTTCACTAGAAGAAAGTCCGCCTATAGCAATTGTATTATCAGCAGTTATTACATGATCATTACCCATTACAATATTATTAGACGCATTAGTAATTGTATTATTGTACCCAGTTACGTTATTCAATTTTGCAACATTACCTGCAGTACCTGTTACAGTATTATTAACACCTGTCATTGATGTTAATTGCGTATAATCAGCTTTATTACCACCACCAATAGCTAAGGTAGAACCACCAGATTTATTATCTTTTACTAAATTACGCACAGTTTCTGATAATTTAGTTACCGAGGAAGGTCCTCCAAAAGCAGTTGGTGTTATTGCACTCGCATCTATATCAGTAACAGAATTAGTAATTTCATTACCTGCGCCAAAAATCAAAGAACCATTAGAGTTGTAAGTTCTATTAGCGGTACCAACAACAGCATTACCTATCCCTGAATAGTTATTAGCAGCTGTAGCCGACTCAATGGAGTTCAAAGAGCCATTAATAGTAGCCCCAAAATTTCTAGTTGCATTAGCAATATTATTACCATCATAATTGCTGGAAATAACATTTAAAGCACCTGTAGTAGTTGCAACAGTACCATTGGTAAAACTATTTGAGCCTAATGTTGTTGAATATACACCTAGTCCAGCTTTTCGTTTTTCTGCATAAGTATCAGTGTTGACAGTAATATCACCAATTTTACCACGATAGTTATGAGACCCAACCATAGTACCACCAGAACGAACATACGTATTGTCACCTATTGCTACGCCAGTAACAACTTTATCTGGTTTTTGTGGAAGACTCCCAAAGCCAAAACTATTAAAATTAGTTTGATTAAATGCAAAGAATTTGTCTTGTTTCCCAATCGTATTTTCTACATATGCATTCTTACCGACAGCTACTGAGCCGGATTGATCGTAATAACTATGAGTTGTTGCATTTTCACCGATAACTACATCGCCATTAACATTAGCATAGCCAGACCCGCCAGCATAATTGGTATGTGCACCTTTACCGATAGCAACTACTCCATCTTTTTGAGCACTAGACCCTGTGCCAATAGCTACGCCACTACCTGCCCCAGCTACATTATCTGCAGCATTAGCTACCATACATAAACTAGATAGCAGCACACCGTTAATTAACAAGGTTAATAAACGTTTCCGTTTGTTCATAATTTAGAACCTCCATTTACAAACTACAAAACCTATCATTCTCTCGTACTTTAAAATTCATGCTTTATTCATGAGTCTTATATGAACATTGTAGCACGTATACGTATTTTGTAAACAGTAATTTATATATCTATTAAGAGAATATAAAAAAGGGTAGTTAATCGATGAGAATTAACTACCCTTCTTTTGGCAAGAGGAAGGCGATCCTCTTACCGGTGCCGTATGATATAAGTTTGTTATTAAGAGAGAGATTTTGAAGTAAACACAACACAAAGATTATTAAATAGTTGGAGAGTAACTAAGATGAACGGGCGATCACACGGCATCAAATCATAACCACCCGTAGAACGGGTGGTTTGCTCTGACCCTATAAGGGTCTTTC
>ERZ791680.903-NODE-903-length-25188-cov-3.661163_pt1 | contig 25188 bp, 31 predicted proteins | sample MGYA00510051_ERZ791680 | MGnify/ENA primary metagenome ERZ791680 (study PRJEB30046, sample SAMN00715238) | human gut metagenome | study: EMG produced TPA metagenomics assembly of the A metagenome-wide association study of gut microbiota in type 2...
CATCATCCCAAGACTCGCTATTATCTGGTTGGCTAAACCTTGGATAAACCGGAATCCCACCGGCTTGACTACACACCCTTAGCTGGGCGCACAACTGGAAGTTAACCAATTCATTGTCTTGAAACATCAATTGCACTCTATTCAATCAACATATCAGATATTGATATCCTTCCATTTTCACCGAAATCATTCTCTGTCTTTTCAAAATCATAAATCAAAAGTTCAGGTTTATTTCTAACACATTCTTTTATACACTGACCCGATTTTCCAAGGATCATTGTCGGAGCCGTTTGAAATGGTGAAATAGCATTTACAGAAATAGTGGTAGTAACATTTTCAACTGCTCGAGTTTGTAAGTGTCCTTTAATCATGTTATATCTTTCGTTATCATCTATATCTGCTACATCATAAAATAGAACTAGATTTATATCTGTATTTCTTTTGTATAGTTCTCGAAAGAATTCCGGAAATCTGATTTCAAAACAAATTCTTATTCCAAATTTTATCCCTTCCATTTCAAATATTCCATTGTTACTGCCTTTTGTGAAATTATCCTTATCCCATCCCCACAAGGCACGCTTATCATAGAACTCAATTTGACTATTAGGCTGAAACAACATTGCTCTATTGTATATTTCTTTTTCTTTAAATATAGTTCCAATAATAAAGGAAATGTCATTTTTGTTAGCTATTGATTGAAGTTTATCACACATTATCTGAACAAGATTAAAATCAACACATGACGCATTAGATATATTTCTCGGAGGATACCCTGTTAATGAACATTCTGGAAATATAAGCAACCGAACATTTTCAGTTTTTGCGATATATATTGCTTTTTCTATTTCTTTATAATTCTCACTAATATTTCCAGATACAGCAAATTGATACGCAGCAATTCTCATTTAACAATCATCTCCTCTCTACAAATAACGATTGAACAAAATCACTGCGCGATGGCCTGCCAAGGCTGTGGCGCAGTTTTATTTTTATTAAAAAGCAGTGGAATTACTTTCCATAATCCGTTATTGTTAAGTTACCACACGAAACAACTGAACTAAGAAAGCTCCACTGCCTATGATAAGAATAACATTTTCCAGTCTCTTCCGCAATCGGAATTATGACGCTAATGCACCTCCGAATAGGTAGATGTAATTATTAACACTAAGAAGATGAAGTTCTTCATCCTCTGAATCCTTAAGATTGTTTACTGCTGAAAGTAACATACCGCAAGATTCAATTCCCATCATCTTTCTAGGTGGAAGATTTGTGATAGCAATAAGTGTCTTTCCAACAAGCTCTTCTGGCTCATAATAAGCGTGGATTCCGCTTAAAATAGTGCGGTCTGTGCCTGTTCCGTCATCTAAAGTAAACTGTAATAATTTCTTTGATTTAGGAACTGCTACACACTCTTTTACCTTAACAGCTCTGAAATCTGACTTACTGAATGTATCGAAATCTACTTCTTCCTCAAATAGAGGCTCAACCTTTACATTAGAAAAATCAATTTTTTCATTAGCTGTAAAGAAGCCATTATTATTTCCACAAGCTGCGCCATTCTCAGATGAGTTATCCACCAAACTTCCTGAGTTATTAGCTGGAATCTTTCCTCCGAGTGTCTTCATCGTCGGGAATATCGTTCAATATTGCGAATATGTCTTTATATCTTATTATAACTGTGTTTCCGTTACCTGTGTTTTATACTTTGATTTCATAAATCTACACTTATCTCCATAAGTTGTCGCAAATCAGTCGCATACTGGTCGCAACAAACAAATCCACAGCTTATTTTTGGTGCTGGCTATGTGATACTTTACACCATGCTACCATTGCACCATACTCCCGCAGCAACATAGCCAGCTTGTCATAATCAATACCATTTTTCTCATAATGAATCCTCCTTTTGAATTATTAATCCAATCCTTTATAGCATCATAGCAGATGCCAGAGGAGACAATGGAAACCAATGTCATAATTATTGAGGGAGCATCTAGATTCGAACTAGAATCTGTTGCCAACAAGATAGCTTATTTAGTATAACATAAAAGACTAATAATTACCAGGCTGAGCCTTCTTCTGTTTTGCGAAATACTCGTCAAAATTGATAAGCCCCGATTTCTTCAAATCCTTAGTAGCTTCTGCATAAATCTGCATCGTTGTTTCTGCATCTGCATGTCCCAGCATATCCTGCATAGCTTTAATGTTTACACCTGCTTCACACATTCTGGTTGTAAAAGTATGTCTCAAAGAATGATTGCTAAATTTTGGAAGAATAACTGCATTATCTCGGTGATCTTTATCAAGTACCTCGAAATTGCAATCTCTAATAATTCTTCTTAGAGCTTTATTAAGTGTGCCTTGATGCTGAACATTACCAAAACGATTTACAAATATAAAATCTCGATAACCATCAACAACAGCTTCACTCTTAATTCCACATTCTTCTTGATATTCCCTCTCCATGAGGAAATTTTCTAATTACTCCATCGTCACGGACAGAGAAATGCACTGCATCAATGAAAACGATAGGATATACAGCAGATAAAGGCCGGTTTTGCCATTCCTCAATTCTTGGAAGCAGCTTGTCTGTTATATCAGATACCATTCCTTCACTTACTTCAAAACCATAAATATCCTCTATAGTCTCTGAAATCTGTCGTGTGGTCATTCCCTTCGCATACATGGAAACACTCCTTTGCTGCTTATTATCTAGGGTTAAACTTAACTACTATTTTTTCTTTGCGATATAAAATACATAACTGTAATAATCTACTACTAATCTAAAATAAAGCGATTATAAGCTATCATTTTTCCTGTGTTTGTTTTAAAGTTTTCATCTATACACTTTTTTATCTTTTCCTGTTCTTTTTCTTTATCCATAACCGTTAAATTTTCAAGCAAATCAGCTTCCCATTGTATTTGAAAATCAAGTCCATCAATTTTAGATGGAGTATGATGGTTGCCTATTATAAAGCATATTCTATCAATATTTTTGTTATAGCCTACCTTTTTTAATATTTCTTTCGCTACTTCTGGTCCTTCCTTTTCTTGATAGACACCATCAATAGAACCGTATTTTTTTTGTGCTTCAACCGCACCAATATCATGTAGTATAGCAATAATACTGATGAATTCTTTTTCTTCCTCTCCGATATTTTCTCCTTTCATTATATCTTCTGCATTTTTCAAAACTTTGAGAGTATGCTCTATGCCAAAAGGAATTTCTTTGAATACTTCTTTCATCTCTATAATAATTTTTTCTTTAAACATAAATTACCATTTATACCTTATAGGTGTTTTAGTTCTATCTATCCACTTTTTTGTTCGCCGATACAATCAGCATCATGGGACGGCGCATTTCATCCTGCATCCCCGGAATATCCATCATGTATTCCGGCGGCTGCGGCTCCACAATATGATTTATTATAAAACCATTTGAAAGCAGTGTATTTAGATATGTGGTCAGTGTTCTATGAAATTTTGTAACCTTTTCTCCCAAAAACACAGCTGTTCGTTTGCCCTCATAATAATAATTATCCACCGGAAAATGCAGTATTTCTCCTTTTTCGTTATAATACCAGTCTTGTGTTCCATAGGCAGTAAAAACAGGATGTTCAACCGTAAAAACTAGCTTACCACCAGACTTCAGTATTCTATATATCTTTTTTACTAAAATCTCATAATCTGCTACATAGTGAAACGCAAGTGAACTTAATATTACATCAAAACTCTCCTCTGGGAATTCCACATCTTCTATAGCACAGCATTTATATTCAACCTGTGGAAAATGTGTTTTTTCTTTGGCTACCTCGAGCATTTTATGAGAAATATCAACACCTACAACAGAAGACGCTCCGTGTTCCATCGCATAAATACAGTGCCATCCATAGCCGCATCCTAAATCAAGCACACGCTTATCTTTAAAATCCGGCAGCAGCTTTCTCAATGTTTCCCATTCTCCTGCACCGGCTAGTCCCTGCTGTGAGCGACTCATTTGACTGTATTTTTGAAAAAATATATCATCATCATATTTGTTTTCTTTTCCATATTCTACATAATTCAACCTCTTTCACCTCGCTGTAAACTTCCGATTTGTATAACCTCTCTTAACATCTATACCACTGCCTGCAACCACCCAAAATGGTCGAGTTGCCGGATTGGTTGTCGGCCCTTTCCGTTTTCCAAAAATCAGCCCAAAATGCCTGACATCTAATCCACTGCCTCAAATCGTGACATCTAATCCGAAGTCACAACCTGACACACATTTTGCAGTGGATATGTTTCCATATAAGAAAACCGGGCTTTTTCAGAGGTTAGGCTTTACATCCCAACTTCCAAAAAAGCCCGGAAATACGCCGCTTTCTGGCACTTGATTTTATTTCCTTGACATCAATACTACCGTCTCGACGGTATTACCTTTTTCCCACAAGAGCCGTCTTATCTCTTGTCCATCACGATATATCGGAAAATTAAACTCTATCGACTTCAAAGGCATCTCTGACTCTCCATTAGGATATATCTGAATTTCCTTTATTAGATAAGTTATAAGGCTTTTCTTTTCCTCGTCACTTATTATATCATAGAGCTTTCCGAAATTCAGCATAAGCTTGTAAATATTGTCCAGAGTGATTGCTTCCATTTCGATAGAACTTTTTCTCAGCTTTGCATCTTCAATCCGTTCTTCCAACTCGACAATCGTATCATACAATCCATCAAGCCTTAATGTCATGTCGTGGATTTTTCTTTCTCTGAAACGAGCATCAATAGGCAGATTATCAATCTCTCGTTCCAGACGGGCTTTATTCAAATCTACTTCTTTCAACTTGCTCTCATAATTGGCAAGTTCCTTATCAATAGCAGTGGTATCGGTCTGTACGCCAATACGCTTTTCTATCTCTTTCGCAAAATATTTATCACTTACCAATTCTTTAACAACTTCAATTACAAGTGGTTCAATGTCTGTTTTTCTAAGCGATGCCTTGTAATCACAATGATGCCCTCGCTCCTGCTTGTTCCTACCGCAAATATAATAGTAAACTTCTTTGTATGTGCCATCTTTATTCGTCCACGCGTGTTTATTCGTATACATTGAGCTTCCACAAATAGGACACTTTAATATTCCCGTCAACAGATGCGACCTGTCCTTACCAATTTTGGACGGCTGCTTAATTCCTGTTGACATACGTTTTGTGTGAGCTTTTTGCCATAATTCTTCGCTAACTATTCCTTCGTGTTGTCCATCTTCCAGAATATAATCATCTGTATGAACCTGCTTATATTCATTTTTTGTGCCTTTTACCTTTTCTCGTGTTCTTCTGCCATAAGCAATCTTATCACAATAAACAGGATTATCTAATATCAACCTTATGAAATGGCTGCTCCATGTTTCTAACGTTCCATTCTGACGAGGTATCTTTTTTATTCCTTGCAGATTAAGATATTTTGCTACTCCGCCAAGCCCTACGTCTGAATTGGCAAACTTATCAAATATAATTCGGATTGCTTCCCTATAAATTTATGGAGGTGGTACGATGAACAAAGAAGGAAAGAAATGTGTCTTATATCCGAGAGTAAGTACTGAAAGAGCTGCTGATTTTCAATACTGTCCAAAAAATCCTCCACCGTTTTTATTTCGGGCGGTGTGGTGTCCTCTGCCACTTCCTCAAGATATGTACCCGATTCTTGCATACGCTGATAGTACCGTCTGTCGGAATTGAAAATCGCCCAATCGTGGACATGGAACTTTTCAATGGTGTCCTCGCTGACACCCAAACTCCGCAACTGTTTTTCCTCGGCTTCTTTCCAGAGCCGCCATTTCTTTTCTTCTTTGGCTTTGTTGTAAGCCATACTGTGTACCTCCAATCTGAAAATTTTGAGAAATTTCCAGGTTGAAAGGCGGAGAACGGCATCCAACACTCAAAACAGCCTTGCGGCGAGTTCTTACAAAAAGCGACAAAAGAAAAACCGCAAAGGCTGTCATACCTTTACAGTTTAAGGAGAGTTTATTTCTATTGTGTAGAGATTTGGCTTCTATTTTCGAGGTGCAAAGCCCCCATGTGTTGACGAGGATTTTTTTAATAGGTTATCCGCCCATCCTCGATATGGTATATGTAAATAGAAGCCGCTGCCTGCAGGCAATAAAAATCCCTCCAAACTTCAAAACGAAGTCGGAGAGTGTTCAGAGCATGACAAAACAGCTCACCGAAACATCGTTTTTTTTATTCGGTGGGCTTGTCCTACCTATGAATATATAAAAGAAAGAGCCGACAAACTGCGATTGCTCACAAGTTTATCGGCTCTGCGTCTTAGCGTCTGGCTCTTTGATGATTGTAATTGATTATGTGTTTAGTAACTTCCGTGGATAAAATGAAAATCACAGCAGTCAGCACCTTCTCCGAGTGTCCCTGCTCGTTCAAATCTAATTTTAGGTTCATATCCAGAAAAGGCAGTTATATCACTCTGACAAAAAACTGTACATAGTTCGGGACAACAATATTTTTCACTCATATCTCTGTAAAGGCAACGAGCTATATCAAAATGGATTTCATTACTATCATTTCTTTTCCATTCTACAGTAAATCCTTCTATTGGATATTTTTTCTTCATATGTGATTTTGCAAACATCTTAAATAAGCCGTATGTAAAGGGCATTTTTTTTAGCTTGGCATTTTCTTCTGCCATATTGCGTGCATGATGCTGTATTTCCTTATGAACTATCATAAGTGCTTCTTCTTGCGTAAAATCATTTTCTATAAGGGTTAAATACATACTTATCGTTGGCAACATCCTTTGAAAAACATGCTCATTTATTTCATTATTTTCAGATTTCATCTCTTTCTCACATAGATAAGCAAATTTTTTGCACATTAAGGCATAAAGTTGTTTTCCCTGTTCATTTCCATATTCTTTAACTAAATCGTCATATAAAAAGCTTATATGTGTTTCCTTGTAGTCCATACTGTTTTCTCCATTTCATACAATAGTTTACTTGTCTGGATTTTCCACGACTGTTTTTACTTCAATCAATATTTCCTGCTTGCACTTCGGGCAGTAAAGTAGAAGCATGAAAACTGTAATTAAGCCGAATAGCCAGAAATGAAAGAGCCAATGAGCTATGAGTTATCTCACTTGTTTATTCTGCGTCTTAGCGTCTGGCTCTTTGATGGTTTTAGATAATATAGCTCTAATTGCCCCTTTGGCGTGAATACGAACTACACTAACCTCATCGTGCGTTGCTATATATTCTAATTTTTCTAAATATGGTCGCACAAGCTCAGGCGTTCGTTTTCCTAACACCCGAAACATCTCTGGTGCTTCTATTCATACTCTTTCGTTTTCATCGTTAGGAACAATCAAGTTGTTTCCAGAAAGTTTATAAGCAGTAGCAAACCCAATTCCAACGACGAACAGCAAAAGAATATCCTCAAAGGTACGAAATCTCGGATAGCCCACATGGTAAAGCGAAAACATCAATCCAGAAACCAGAATTGCGGTTATTGAGCCAAATTCTTTCTCGAACTTATTTTGGAAAAATCCACGGAATAAAAACTCTTCAAAAAAGGTTGTCATAATCAATGGTATAATCCCCAAGGGGAGCAAATTCCACGGAATAATCTCGCCATTAACCGCTTTTGGAATAATCTGTCCTCCAACAGAAAAAACAACAAATACTACTAATATGGAAATTTGCTTTTTCCCAAGGGTTTTAATCCCAAGGAAGTCAAATACATTTTCCTCTTTCCGTAATAAGAAAAGAGATTGTAGTTCTAAGACCGCCAAAGTGCTATGTGGCAATTTAATCACACCATTTTTATCAATATCAAGCCAAGCATATTTACGCCCTTTATATTGCATAAACTCACCCTCTGAAAGCAAACAATCCCTTAATACAGGACAATCCTCTAAAATATGCTTTAACTTTGAGTTTGACAGCAACGAATATGTAGTAATGCAAAAACCTCCTGTTATTTTGCTTCCTGTAAAGATAATAACTTTCCCATCTCGTGTTGCACCATACTCCAACAATGCTTGTGGTGGAATATGAATTGTTAAATCTGGGCATATAACAGAAAGCCCAAATACAAATTTACCTCCTTTATTAAGCTGTGGCATAAAAACCTCCTTTTCAAGTATTCCATTTTCAAGTTGATTGTGGTATAATAATGCTTATTAAAACTACTTTATATATAAAGTACTGCAAATGTAAAGAAATGTCAAGGAGAAAACCGCATGTTATCAAAGCCTGCCACTATGCTTTTAGGTCTTATTTATGAAAAGCCACTTAACGCATATGAGATAATAAAACACTTAAACTACATGAATGTAAAATGGTGGTTTAACATCGCTGATTCAACCGTATATTCTACGCTGAAAACTCTCGAAAAAAAGGAGTACATAATAGGCACAACCGAAAAAGTCGGGAATATGCCAGACCGTACTGTTTATAGTCTTTCTGACAAGGGGAAAGACGAATTTATAGTTACACTAAGGACATCCATCCTGAAATTCAATTATGATACAAACATCTTTTCTATTGCTGCTTTCTTTCTAAATACCTTTTCGCCTTGTGAACAGCGAGAGCTTTTGCAAAAACGCCTTAAGGCTTTACAGAAATACCGTGAAGGGATTGAAAAACAAATCAATCCTTTGTGGGAAAACGAGGTTTCTGCTATTCATTCCGCAAATGTAAAACGGATGATTGATTTAGTAGACGCTGAAATAACAGGAACAAATCGTTTGCTTGCTAGCTGTAGTAAAAACGATTAGTATAAGTACATGAAAGAGCCGATGAGCTGTGAATTATCTCACAAACTCATCGGCTCTGCGTCTTATGCGTCTGAATTTGCGATGATTAGTAGTAGCAAATTCTTTACATTTCGGTATTTACAACTCTTGCTATAGGATATTTCACTTCCTGTAACAAGAGATTTCAAATCGTTTAACTGGAAGCCACATCTCTGTAAAATATATGCTCCAGTACTCTCAAGAAGCAGCACTGGGCCGCCAGATAAAATATCAAAATTTTGCACTTATTCTTATAGAATCAGAAGAACATATTTACGACTTTCTCGCGAGCGAGGATCCTCTGATGATGCAAACCATTCTTCGTCTTTTAGCAACAATGTTAATTTTGCACCATGTTAGGAGGTTAGTCGTGAACGATATCGACTTAAATCATCTGCAGGATTCCATAGAAGATATCATGGGAGACTACGTGGAATCCCCGGAATACAATAAACGAATTCAGGAAGTCAACAAACTGTATTATGACTTTCGAAGCACTCTTCTCCCAGCCAAACAGCCAATTTTTGATCAGATCTTTTTAGAAATGCAAGCCATCAATGATGACTTCGCTATGCAGGCTTTCAAAAGAGGCATCACATATGGCAAATCAGAGTCTTATGAAAGATAAACTATTACTTATCATCAAAACAAGAACCCGGCTAGTAAGCAATTACCAGTCGGGCTTTTTTGTTAATGCCAATAATCATATGGTGAATGAAAGCCATTCCTCTTAATCTTTTGCGGCATTGATTTTACGCTTTGGATACTTGCATCCGCTGATTCTTTGGTATCAAATAACCGATTTTCACTAACCTGTATTCCACCACCATTTTCAAATCTAATAATAATCAATTTTCCGGTCACGCGTTTGACTGTGCACTCCCGTATTATTCTGTTACTTTCCACAATATAGGCTTTATCGCCTGCTTTAAATGCTGCCATAAACGCCTCCAAATCTAAAAAGAAAAACCAGTTCAAAAGGGAATCAAAGCCGGTTTCTTCTACAACTTATTCTGATACTACTTTTTTTCTTACGGCTATACCCTCCACAACTCCATGCATATATGCTTCCGAAATAAGCATGCTGTTCATGTTTGTTGCGGTATCCAGGAATGCATGAAGTGCATTTTTCTGGCTGTCGTTAAGTAAACTTTCTAAGTAAACCAAGCATCTTCCTTCCTGCTTCTTTGCTGAGACATATTCTTTAGAGCAAATATAATCTCTTAAAGAATCATCGAATCCATCCTTAATACATTCTTCTAGTTCCATTGTCATTCACACCTCCAATACCGGGATTAATATTGATCGGCCCGTTTAACAAAATAAAATAACTCCAGGTAGCGAACCTAGAACTATTATGTCGAACATTCGTTCTGTTGTCAATTTGATTTTATTCATTTTCAAGCTCGACCAGTTTCCAACCTCGTACTCCTCCAGATGTATCAAGTCTGTATTTTTTTGAGCATTCCGGACACTGTAGCCACACATCGTGATCTCTAAAGCCAGGAATATTATCATGTTCCTCTATGACTCTTCCCTTTCCACAAGGGCATAGATACTCGTATCTCTCCGTATCTCCCTCTCCAGCTCCATATCCTGGATGATTTTCTTGATTTGAGTATATTAACTTAGTTCTCATACTAAACCTCCTCTCTGATAGCTAACTTAGGAATTAATTCATATTCTTTATATGCTCCAAATCCTAAAATCAATGAGGCGGCTCCAAAAAGTATGACCTTTACTTCATGTGGATGCTGCGCATAAATATCACGCGCTACTTGTTCTATAAAACCTGATGCCTGCAGAGGCATTTCCTCTTTTACCATTATATTTTCTTCCATATAATCACCTGATCCTTTCTTTTTCAGTGGGCCCTGCTGTAATTATAGGTTATCATATAATGATTTAAATTTCCTAGGAACGAAAATCCGGAATTCTGCTATTTATGTATCTGGTTTAAAACTTTTCTCACATTCCTAATTCTATTATTCGATAATTCCTTTTTATGCCATGCTCCAAACATATCATAATCTTTAAAAAAGGACGCCCAATCTTCCATCGTAGTCTCCTTAGAAAATTGCTCACGTAGCGTATTGCCATTTGCTAATTTGATACCATTATTGAGTTGGGCCATAATCACAAGCAATTCTGCATAACACCTCTGATCAACTTCGAAATCATTTGACCATTTCAGATCCTCGGGCACAAGTATATCGATCATTTTTTGTCGCGGCTTAATCATTCTGCTATCAATTCCAACTTCACATCCCAGAAAAGACTGTATTGTCATTCTCGCACACAGAATGGAGAAAAAATTCTTATCTATCTCTTTTACTTTTAATTGCTCCATTTTCTTAGCTAACATGTATGCAAATTCAAAACCATATTTCCAATCAATAGTAAAAAAGGCTAATGAGTAAAACACCATATTATAATCACTTTCAAGTCTTTTTTCTTTCCATTCTTCAACATTCCGATCATAATCTTCCAGCATTTCTTTAAAAGACGTATTCGACACTTTCTTGACATCCGAAAGTCTATTTTCGACAAATGCCTTCAATGCAGTCATATCGTGAATATTCGTCATCTCGAAATATTGCATAGGAGTAATTGAATAGCCTTCCTTTTTTTCATCCATTGTCTGCATACTTTTCGCTTTAAGTTCCTCGATATCGACGCCCTTTCTTTTAAATTCGTCATACTCCTGATCACGATACTTCTGACAGTATTTAAGCAACCTGGTATAAATCATTCTCTCATCGGTATTTTCGTCTACTCCATATGGTACATAATATCTAAGGGGATGCTTTTCCTGAGAATTATCGAAGGCGTATTTTATAAACTCAACTATAATTTCATCAACAAATTCTTTTTCTGACACGCCACCAACAAAAGCCATTTCGATATAATCCTTCGGAAAGCATGTTATAATGGCCCTAGCAATCTCAAACCTCATTCTCTCCATATTGTTTGTCACTAAGGTCACCCTCTTTCTTTTTATTTCCTAAAACATTTTCTATTGTTTCAAGAGCATTTAATAACTGTATACATTCAAACCGTTCTATTTCTCTGCAACATTTTCCATGCAATAACCAATTTCTATTTATGTATGGCGGTTCCACACCCCTCTCAAATGTATATTCTCCATCTACAAATAACCTGTTCAGAAAAGCTATTAATGAAGGATATACATCCAAAAAGTAATATCTCTTAGTAAAAAACGTATCGGTTTCTGCAAATTGATCCTGTTTTATACCACCAAAACCTTTATCAGAATATTTGTCTCTATATTTTGCTCTTGGCGGGAACTGAACCAATGCATTTACTCTTGCTTCTAATAAACCAACCAAATACATTGCAGATGTCATGTAGTCGTTATCTTGAAATGCTTTCATTCCTCGAAAATAATAATTTTTATTTACTGGATCATCATATTTTTGTTCCAAAGTAGCAGTGATATTTTTTATTACACGACCATCATCTTCTTCAAAAAAACATATAATTTTATCCGGTTCTCCTTCAATAAGTGCTCTATACCAATTCTTTATATATCTTGGATTGCTATGTCCAGAAACAACCCAGCCATTACTGCCCAAAACCTTGCATACTTCAAATTCTTCACCATATCTTTTTTCGAATTCTTCCTCAGATAAACTTTCACTTTCCTTAGCTTCTTGGATAAATTCCCGAACTTCTTCCGAAAGTTGAAATGAAGGAATCACCTCGGAAAGTTGTTCTGAAACTCTAGAAAAGTCTTTCATTTGACTTTTAATCTCTGTTAACCTATTTGACAGTTCTGTACTAATGTCCTGACTTAGGATAGACCTTAACTGCAAATTTTCTTGAAACATGTTTTGCAATTTTACTGGCACTCTCTGAGAAATTCGATTCATATTCTCGATCATCTTCTTGTATTCGTCAGAAAACACTCACTTCATCACCTCTTTCCTTTTCACTCTCTTTCCATTCTATCGCGTCGGTCTGTCAATTTTTCACCTTCATAAGTGAAATACGCCGTTCCTTGAACCGGATATTCACTTTCTAATAATTCTTTTGCTAATGCCGATGTAGAAGTAGTTACTCCTTTATATGAGATATGGCCATCATCAACTACTGTTGCTTCAATAGAAGGATCGTTAATATATTTAATCACTGCGCCAACCGGAATACCATACTTACCGAATTTAAATCGGCCCCTTTTAGCCTCTTTTGAGACTTCCATTGCGGTTTCTTCATCAAGAATCTCATGTCCCTCCGGGGTCATCTTCTTCAGTCGATCTTCCGTTCCACTTATCTTCGCAATGCACTCCAATAAACTGTACGCATCTTCCGGCGACATTACATAAAACTCTCTCTTACGCTCTTTTCCATCAAAGTTCTCTATTGATCGCAAATCCGGATTTAACTTATCAATTAGATCATGCAGCACAATATCTGTAAGATTTGATTCTACCTCATATACCGCATATGCACGAAATGCAAATGGAATAGTTTCACTTCCATTCAATTGATTCATTCGTTTTTCCAAATCCTTTGCATATCCTATCTTCACATACTCCGGAAAAGACGGATTGGTTAATATGTAAATTACACCTTTAGCCATAAATAGTTGCCTCCTCTTTAAAAACTATTATATCAAAATCTGTACATTTTTTGATATAATAGTATTGAAATCTTATAGAAAGGTGGGATTTTTATGCCTAGACGATCTAAATATAGTAATGTAAACAAAACAAACCAGATACGTGCTCCACATGTTAAAGGCATGGGTGATGTAGCTTTCAAAGGATTTCAATGTTTAAATCCCTACTGTACCAATTTTATATTTGTCCGAGAAGATGAGATAACTGAAGATTTTCGTATAGTTTGTCCACAATGTGGATATGTTCATGAAGCCGGTGGTGAAACTGTTTTTTATGATTATTCAATGGATGTTAATGACGAAAATGGAAATCCTGTCTCCGTAGCTAAAGGTCAATTTACAATATACCATGATGATTACATTGCTGAGGCTAAAGAATATAAATATTGTATCGTCTGTAATACACTTAAGCCTATTGAAGATTTTGATAGACATAGTGCAAGAAATACCGGTCATCAAGGCGAATGTCGCTTATGTAAAAAAGCATACAACGAAATTAAAAATGGCACAAGATTAACCGATCAACACAGAGAAGCCTCACAGAGAAGACGCCTATTACTAGATATTGCTGGCTCTCCTAAAATTGATAGTGCGGCAATAGAAAAAAGATTCCATCACAAATGTTTTTGTTGCGGTGCAGATCTTAGCCATGTAACCGATAACCGGGAAAAACCTCTTGATCATACATTACCAGTGTATTACTTATGGCCGCTTAACACTGAAAATGCTACTTTGCTTTGCCATGATTGTAATGGGCAAAAATCTGGTACATGGCCTTCTCAATTTCCCGGCTATAGTGACGCTAAACTTCATGAGTTATCGATTTACACAGGAATCCCATACGACATATTAGCAGGACCTCCTACATATAATCCTGCTGCCATTGCAGTTCTACATGATCCTGTAAAAGTAGATTCGTTGCTTGTTAAATTTGCGCATTATATGAACGAGGTTATAAGTCTTCGAAATCGAATTTTACGTGATACCGGTTTTGATTTCTTCAGTGTATCTACAACAATATCTGAAGCATATATCCGCCAAGCTAATGAATTATATAACAAATAAAAATATCTGCCTGGTTTAAACCAGGCATTTATTTTTTTTGCAAAAAAAGATACTGATGAGCAACTGTACTCCCTTTATCTTTTATTCCATGTTTTTCAATATTAGTAACATCTTCATCTGCTCTGTAAATCTCTGTGAATCGTTTCCTAGATCTAATTGAAAGTTCTTCAGCCATATCTATTTTTTTTGTTTTACCTAGATGAAGAATTAATATGCCATTTTTTTTCAAATTATGATAACACATTTCAAAAAAATCATAATATATGTCAAAATTTTGATTTTGCTTTTGATCGATAAATTTATCATTTGCAGTTTTGAAATCCTCTGGTTCCCATCCGCAAGCCCATAGGCGCATCCAATTTTGTGTATAAAATTTCATTGAATCTGCAAAAGGAGGTGATGTAATTATCGCATCTGCTCTTATATTTTTTATATCATTACAATCCCCATAAATCGCCCTTCCTTTTTTAAATTGTCCAAATTCTTCTACACTATAAACTCTCTCTATTTTTTCACGAATATGTTCAATAACATTTTTATAGATATAGTCTCCTTTTGGAGCATATGGCGTCAATGGATGTGAATTTCTTGATAACGCATAAGGACGATTTCCATGCAGCACATGCAAGAAGCATGTATACACCATGGCTTTTTCTGGCGTTAATAGTTCAAATTTATCATGTAAATATTCTCTTGCTGCTATGATTTCCACATAGGTATCTTTCTGAAAATATTCCTCTAACGTATGATTTAAACCAAATTGCTTGTATGGCAATTGTTCATATTTATTTTTTTCTTTAAAAGCATCGATGTGATTTTCAAGTTTTATTAACTCTTTTAACACCTTTTTCAAAGGAGGTTTACTCAGCTTTGCCAAACTCACGCAATATGCTAATTCGCTAAGATCATTTCCAATACCTTTTCTTCCTTGCAATGCAGCTTCAAACGGAATAGTTCCAACACCACACAACGGATCTAAAACAATCTGGCCTTCTTCTGTAAATTCAGATACAAGAAAATGTGCAATAGCCGGTTTCAATTTACCATGATAAGAACATAAAGAATGCCATTCATGTCCCCAATTTCTACCAGCATAAACGCCTTGCTTATATGGAAGTTCTTTTATAAAATATGCTGCTTCTTTCTCTATATCCATATCCTAACCTACTTTCTTATCTCAAAACGCAAAACCCTCTGAGATAATTGTGTACCATTCTTAGAACGTCTTGTTCTTAATATTTCTTCATCATACTTTTCAAAACCATAGCCCATTGCTATTGTCTCGAGAATTTCATGCGTAGGAATGTGCACACCAGAAAATTGTGAATCTCCAATATCCATTATAAATTTTCCATCTGATTTCAACGCCACACTTAATCGCTCTAAAACAACCTGCATATCTCTAAAATAACCTGCTACCATTAAAGGGATACGTTTATCATATGCTATCGGCTGCAATTGATCGACATATGGCTTCACACATTCTAATACATCTATTACTCCATTTCTACTTGATACGCTATTTATTCCAGCTATTATTCCTTTACCATGTAATATTGGCAAATCCGATTCATCATTTATAAACCCTAATAATTTAAGTTCTAATTTAGTATTTCTAATATAGTTAGTCCCATTTAAATATGGCGGTGAAGTAATCACACAATCTATCTGATTTTTAAATGTAATTTTCCTAGAATCCTCACTAGCTAATTTTACATCATATGCAATATTTACATCTGGATTTTCAATATCCTCGATTATATCATGTAACTTATCCAATACCACTTCCTTAACGTTTTGATTTATCTTAGATTTTTCATTTTCCTTAGCATATCTTAAATCTCCCTGCCGCACCATTTCCGAGATTTGTATCGCCACCCCCGCTATAGCGACCTTTGATATATCTCGTGCTACACTATTATTGCAAGCATTTATAATATCTAAAATCTGTAATATTTCACACAATCTGTTATTCTCGAAATATTTTTCAAATCCATCAAATTTTTTATCTGCTTCATAGACAAAAATTATATTTTCTATTTGCTCATATATTTCTTTTATTGCTTCTAAAATAGTTTTATCCTGTTTCGCCTTACGAACGCCATTTATTTTTGTAGAGCAAATAAATGACATAACCGGATTTGTTTCTGAATAAAACGGTTCTATTCCATGCTCGGATGCAACTAATAAACTGGTTCCTGATCCACCGAATGGATCGTATAACTTTTCTATACTATCGTAACCAATTTTTTCCAATTCTTTCTCTACCAGTATGCTTGAATAGCCTTCCATATAAGAAAACCAGCGATGAATAGGTTCTAATTTATTCAATTCAAAAGTACCAGAAAGTCCTTTTTTATCTCTTTTCACTTGATTCCTCCAATTATGAATTGATTGCGCTTTTCCCGCTTTTTATCCACGCATCAACCTCATTTTTTTTAAATTTCCACTTCCGCCCTATTTTGCAAGCCGGTATATCACTTTTTTTAATCCAATTGCGTATGGTGTCTTTATTTACTCCAAGGTATTCGGCTATTTCTTCTATTCCTACCCAATTATCTTGTTCTGCCATATTGCACCTCCTGATACAGATTAATATACCATTTTTCCTCATCTTTTTCAACTTGTTATTTATGAATACTTATGAATAGTTATGAATAGTTCATTTTTTTCTAACATATGCCATTCAGAATATGAACAAACGGTCCTTACTTCCAGAATTTCAAATCAAATTTATCCATCAAAAGCAATGCCCTTTTATAAAATAGAGTTTCTGCATTACTAACTATGTTTTCGCGCATTTGTCCCTTATTTCAAAATCAATACACATATGCGCGTTACTTTTTGGCATAAAAAAATCGAGATTTTTTCAATCTCGAAATGTATATATTGCCCTCTAATCCGCATAAATACGGCATTTCTTGTTGTTTCTTTCTATGACGTCAACACCTAAGTAAAAAACGTCTTGTCTAATATATGGGGTGCAACTATTCGCGGACACCAAATCTCTACCGATACTATTCCGGCGCACAAAATTGGTCTCAACAAATTTTTGCACCCCTCTGCAATTACTAAATTCTATATTCATTTGTTCCTGCTAAAAACACAGGTACATATCCTTCAAAAAAGCCCGCTAACCCGCATAAAATCAAGGTTTCTTCGACATCAAGACTACCGTCTCCACATGCGGCGTGCCGGCAAACATGTCGCAACAGCAGATCCGCTTGACCTGATATCCGCTCGCCTGTAAGACTTCCAAATCTCTTGCGAGGCTGGTCGGCTTGCAGGAAATATAGATCATGGATTCCACACCATAGGCAATGATCTTGTCCAGTGCCTTGGGATGGATACCATCTCTTGGTGGATCAAGCACAATGTAATCCGGTTTCTCCTCGATCTCATCGATCACCTTTAAGACATCACCTGCAATAAAATCACAATTTGTCAGACCATTTTCCAGAGCATTTTTCTTTGCTGCCTCAACGGCCTCCTCCACAATTTCAACACCGATCACATGCCCTGACACTGGTGCCAAAATCTGGGCAATCGTTCCTGTGCCAGAGTAGAGATCATAAACGGTCTTTCCTTCCAGAATATCTGCGTTTTCTGCAGTAATAAAATCTCGCGCCGTCTCGTATAATTTTTCAGCCCCAAGTGAATTTGTCTGAAAAAATGAAAACGGTGTAATACGGAAACGAAGCCCCAACAACTCCTCATAAAAATATGCCTGTCCAAACAATACCCTTGTTCCCTGATCCTCTACTACATCCGCAGGGCGATCGTTACGTGTATGTAATACGCCTGTAAGTTTTCCATCATAGGAAACTTCCTGTAAGCGCTTGCTCCATCCCTGTAAAAGTTCTGACTCAAGTGCCTCTAACGCATCTGCCTGCACCTCTGTTGCCGGTTCTGTTGCATCCTTCTGCAAAAAACATGCATCCGAACTTGTCACAAGATCCACTAAAATCTCTCCTGTTTTTGCCGCCTTGCGCACCAAAAGATGACGCAGATAACCTTCATGGCGCATCTTGTGATAGTAATTGGCTCCTCGTTCCTGAAAATATGCCAGTGTCTCCATCAGTACACAACGCATATCTTCATCGATGATCTGACAACCATCCACGGTCACAATATCATAAAAACTACCACGCTTATGCATCCCCAGTGAAAGCGGTCCGTTAAAATAAGCATCGCCAAAAGAGAATTCCATCTTATTACGATACGCAAACTGATTTGGGCTCGGTATCACACCTTCAAATAAGTCATCAAAACTGTTCTCCGGCAAAACAGGTTCTAATAAACGCTTAATCTGTCTGCCTTTTAATGCAACTTGTTCTTCGTAAGGAAGCGTCTGATAAGAACATCCTCCACATTTGTCGAAATGTTTGCAAGCAGGTACATCCATCTCCAATGGTGATTTTTTGACAACTTCTAACAGTCTTCCTTCTGCTTTTCCTTTTCTTGTTTTCTTTATTACACAAAGAATGCGTTGTCCCTCAAGCACATTCTTGACGGTGATCAGATCACCGTCATCCGTCTGCACGATTCCCTTATTTGGGAAATCCACCCGAGTAACAACGCCTTCTACCTGTTGACCTTTTTTCACTCTATTACTCTTCCTCTAAATCCTCTACATCTTCTTCTGCATCATCTTCAAAAAGATCTTCATCGTCATCCCAATCATCAAAATCATCCATGAATTCATCTTCATAGTCCTTCTTGAAATAACGATAGATCGCATAGGCAACCCCAGCCACTGCGGCGATCACACCAACCACACAGGCAACCTTTTTCCAGTTGATGGTATGCTTTTCTTTTACCACGATCTCCTTGTCCTTAAGACCATTGATCATGTTTGTCAACTTTGTCATATCGATCAATTCCATTACATCTTCTTTTTTCATCATAAGGCTTCTCCTCCTGCTATGAATGTGTCAACTATATTTGCTCATAGTATAGCATTTATTCTGCCCAATTACCACAGAAAAACACTTACACTTTTTGTAATTTTGCAAAGGATGCAAACATTTTTTTACGTCCTGCTCCGTCAAACTCGACCGTCACCTCAAAATCACGACCGCCATCGTTGATCTGTACTACGGTTCCCTCGCCAAATTTGACATGTTTCACGCGGTCTCCCTCGCCATAATCCAGCGAATTTTTCTGGATCTTTGTGCCAAAATCCTTGGCTGCCTGATAAGTCTGCGCTGCCAGCGGTGTTTTTTTCATATTGCGCATTTTTTGCCGGTTGCTCATCGGGCGCTCACTAAGGAAATCATCCTTTGGCTTTGGTTCCCAGGTATTTCCCTGGATCAAATCTTCCGGGATTTCCTTTACAAATCGCGAAATGCCATGATACTGCGTTTCGCCACGCATCATACGCATCCGCGCCCCGGTAATGGTCAGTCGCTCCTTTGCTCTGGTGATACCCACATAACAAAGCCGTCTTTCCTCCTCGATCTCCTCGTCGCTATTATCCGCCGTGATGCTCATATAGGACGGGAAAAGACCATCCTCCATGCCGGAAAGATAGACATTCGGGAACTCCAATCCCTTGGCACTGTGCAGTGTCATAAGGACCACATAAGATCCGTCGTCATCCAGAGAGTCGATATCCGCAACCAGAGCCACTTCCTCTAAAAATCCACTCAGGGTCGGCTCATCTGTCTCCTGCTCATAGGAAACCACCTTGGTGATCAATTCGTCGATATTTTCGATACGCGCCTGTGCCTCGTCCGTGCCTTCCACTTTCAGTTCCTCGACATAGCCGATCTCTGTTATGATCTCCTGTAAAAGTGCTGACAGCCCCTCATTGGCACACACCTTACGGAAGTGATGGATCAGATCTACAAAAGGTGCGATCTTTCCTGCGGCACGTCCTAAAGTCGGGATCTCCTCCGCCCGCTCAAGCGCCTCAAAAAGATTGAGTCCCATCCGATAGGCATAATCGCTCGCCTTGCCGATGCTGGTCGCCCCAATGCCACGCTTTGGCACATTGATGATACGCTGGACTGCCAGATCATCCTGCGCATTATCGACCACCTTCATATAACTCAAAAGATCCTTGACCTCGCGTCTGGCATAGAAATTAACCCCGCCAACGATCTTGTAAGGGATGCCCGACATGATGAGTTTTTCTTCCAGCATACGGGACTGCCCATTGGTACGATAGAGGATCGCACAATCCCCATACTGGTATTCACTGCGGCGCACGCGAGCTGCAATATCTCTCGCGATAAAATCTGCTTCCTCATAAGCACTGTCAAACTGCTGGAAATAGATCTTTTCTCCATCCCCGGACTCTGTCCAGAGCCGCTTTTCTTTACGCCCCCGATTGTTGGCGATCACGCCGTTTGCCGCATTTAAGATATTTGCTGTCGACCGATAATTCTGCTCCAGTTTGATGACAGTCGCATTGGGATAATGTTTTTCAAAATTTAAAATATTGTAAATATTTGCCCCACGGAACTTGTAAATGGACTGGTCATCATCACCGACAACGCAGAGATTTTCCCTGCCGGATGCTAAAAGCCGCACCAGTTCAAACTGCGCCGTATTGGTATCCTGATATTCGTCCACCATAATATATTGAAACTTTTCCTGATAAAAATTGCGCACTTCTGTGTCAAATTTCAAAAGTTCCACCGTCTTCATGATCAGATCATCAAAATCCATGGCATTGTTTGCCTTTAGTCTCGCCTGATATTCACGATAAACCTGTGCCTGTCTGGTCTTATTGAAATCGCCGATCGCATTTTGTGCAAATTCCTCCGGTGAGATCAATTCATTCTTGGCAGAAGAAATGACATTCAAAAATGTTTTTTCCTTATACATCTTCGTGTCGATCTCCAGACGTTTGCATATATCCTTCATCAGGGTCTTGGAATCATCCGTATCATAAATGGTAAATGAATTATCATAGCCAAGACGATCCGCGAACCGACGTAGGATCCGTACACAAGAAGAATGGAAAGTCGATACCCAGATACTCTCCGATCCCATGCCGATCATGGAATCAATACGCTCACGCATCTCGCCCGCTGCCTTGTTGGTAAAAGTGATCGCCATAATATGATATGGTGCGACACCTTTTTCCTCGATCAGATATGCCACACGGTGGGTCAAAACTCTGGTCTTGCCCGAGCCAGCACCTGCTAAAATTAGCACCGGTCCTTCTGTAGTAAAAACGCCCAGTTTCTGCTGTTCATTTAACGAATCGTATGTATTCATGCCATTTCTCCTATAATAATTTTTTGCAACACCTGTTGCAAAGTTTCCGATTTTCCTTGATTTTTCAACATTCTTTAGCATTATACCATAAGTCAGCCCCAGATTCACTCCCCACTTTTTTACCATCATTTTTTATAAATTAGGATTTCAAATTTTGGTGACTTTTTTGTCGATAAACCTGTTGTTGCAAAAGAGTTTCCATTCTACAATATGTGTATAGGGTTTTTATTGAAACATGATCGCCGTCCGTAAGTCAGCGATCATCACATTTCATGTAAGGGGGTTAATCATGAAAAGATTTACAAAAGTCAAACGTATTCTGGCACTGTCACTCGTTCTTGCCATGGCAATCGGCGGCACGGTATTCGCTTCCGATTCCAACACGGCTCTCGTTAATGCCACCTATCAGCAGTTGGCATCCCGTGGTACTTACACCTACACCAATGCATCCGAACTTTCCCGTTTCGTGCAGTTGGGTTATGCATGTACCCAGCCACAGCATCAGGGACCTTTCTCCATCACACAGGGCACTTTGACAACAAAGAACTGGTTTGGCAAAAAGTCATCCAAGGCAGTCTATGTCATCGCCTTATCCGGTACGGATACTGATGTCAAAAATCAGTCCACCGGTTACTGGACAGATCTTCTGGTCGGCTTTGAGCAGGACAACAAATACATCCAGAATGTCAGAAACGCTATCGTTTCCAACGTTCCAAAGGGGTCCAACCTTGTCGTTACCGGACACAGTTTAGGCGGTATGGTCGCACAGCAGGTTGCTGCGGACAGCACCATCAAAAAGAACTACAATGTCTTAAACACCGTGACCTTTGGTTCTCCTTTGATCAACGGTTTCCAGAGAGAAGGCACCGTAAAACGTCTGGGTGACACATCCGATCCGGTACCATATCTCAGTTTGACGACCTTTACCAATATCGTTTGGCAGTCTGCCGGACTCAATAAGGAGAGCGGCAACTACGGCACCAACCTGCTTGGTGCACATTGCGAAAGTTACAATCGTGCCGATGTCTGGGGCGCATATGACGTAACAGGCACCAAGAACGGTGGGGCTACACTGACACTGAATATGGCAACGACCCGTTTCTATTATTCACCGGTTACCGTCAATAATTAGTCACTATTTTTAACCTAAGATATGTATGATAAAATAAGCCCGGAGGTCATATGATCTCCGGGCTTATGCATTGCCTGATTTATGATTTATCCTTTTTCTCCTTCGCCTGATCGGCTGCCGCTTTTCTCTGCTGACTGTTAAAATCGATCAAAGTCTCGATCATCATCTTTTTGATATAGACATCAAAACTCAGCATACAGATAAAACCAAAGTTACGCAAGAACTCCTGATCTTCCTCCGGCGCATCGGAAAAAGCATTTTGCATGGCATTATATTTGGCGATCACATCCTTGATCAATGCCTTGGACTGTCCATTGCCCTGCGCCACCAGTTCTTCGTACAATTCATAAAAAGACAGTTCTGACTCCGTGCCAAAGTATTTGTCTGTGATCGGCTCCAAGAGGGTCTGGATATCCTTGATCGACAGAAAACTCTTGAGATAGTAGATCAGGATCAGCGTCAACACATGATCCTTGGAATACTTCTTCTTGTCCGGTGACGGCAAGACATGATTCTTGGTGTAATTGTTGATCATGGTCTTGGTCAGGATCTTTTCATCCTCATCACGCTTTAAGGACGACAACTGCGACTCGATAAAGGTCGTGACCTGATCGACATATAGATCGATGTTGGGTATGTCTTCCGGGTGCACATAATCAAGTTCTGAGAACTGCTTCAATATCAAATTCAGCGATTTTCGCATTTCTGACTGCATCTTTTACTCTCCTGCTTCTTCCAGACGGCGCAACACCATATCGTAACCGTCATTGCCATAATTGAGGGCACGGTTCACGCGGCTGATCGTCGCTGTAGATGCCCCTGTCTGCTCAGCAATGTCCAGATAGGTCTTTTCCTGACGAAGCATTGCCGCAACAGAAAAACGCTGGCACAAAGATACCATTTCATTGACCGTACATAAATCCTCAAAGAACTGATATGCTTCTTCCTTGTCTTTCAAAAGAAGGATACCTTCCAAAAGGCGGTCCATCTCTTCACTGCGAATTTTTTTGCTCATAGTCTTTCCCCATGCTTTCTATAAAATAATAACACCTCTGCTCTTGGCATAATCGATATCTTCCTGTGGCCATACAGATACCTGTACCTCGCCGATGTGTGCCTTGCGCAGGAAGAACATACAGATACGGGACTGTCCGATACCTCCACCAATGGTATAAGGCAGTTTTTTCTCGTATACGGCTTTCTGGAAAGGCAATTCCAGGCGCTCTTTGCAGCCAGCCAATTCCAACTGGCTGACGAGCGAATCCTCATCCACACGGATACCCATAGAGGATAATTCCAGTGCAATATCCGTCATCGGATAGTAGACCAGAATGTCGCCGTTTAAGGACCAGTCATCATAATCCGGCGCACGTCCATCATGCTTTTCCCCGGATGCCAGTTTGCCACCGATCTGTGAGATAAAGACCGCACCATGCAGTTTGCAGATCTTGTACTCTCTCTCCTTTGGCGTATTGTCCGGATACATATCCTCCAGTTCCTGCGAAGTGATAAAGAAGATCTGTTCCGGCAAAATGCATTCTATGTAATCATATTTGTTTGCCATGTACTTTTCCGTCACGCGGAGAGCATCATATACAGACTTAACAACGCTTTGCAAAGTTTGTACATTGCGCTGGTCTTTGGTGATGATCTTTTCCCAATCCCACTGATCGACATAGATGGAATGGATATTGTCGGTATCCTCATCACGACGGATGGCGTTCATATCCGTATATAAGCCTTCCCCTACAGAAAAGCCATAACGCCCCAGTGCCATTCTCTTCCATTTTGCCAAAGAATGTACGACCTCGACCTCGCGGTCATCCTGCTCCTTGATACCAAAGGCAACCGGACGCTCCACACCATTTAAGTTGTCATTCAGACCGGATTCCGGTGTGACAAAAAGCGGTGCAGATACACGATGCAGGTTGAGTTCTGCCGTGATCTGTCTCTGAAAGAAATCCTTGACCTCTTTGATTGCGATCTGTGTCTCTTTTAAATTCAGAGCCGGCACATAATCCTCCGGGATATACATTTTGCTCATTTCTATCTTCCTTCCCTTCCACAATTCAAACTGTGCACACGCTTTCGCATATGCACAGTCACTGCCAAAATTATAGATCGCAGTTTCCTACGGTTCTTGGGAACGGGATCACGTCACGGATGTTGCCCATTCCGGTCAGATACATAACGCATCTCTCAAATCCAAGACCAAATCCGGCATGACGTGCGGATCCATACTTACGAAGATCCAGATAGAACTCATAATCTTCTTCCTTCAGACCACACTCAGCCATACGGTTCTTTAAGACCTCATAATCATCTTCTCTCTGGC
>ERZ791680.916-NODE-916-length-24817-cov-8.032590_pt1 | contig 24817 bp, 19 predicted proteins | sample MGYA00510051_ERZ791680 | MGnify/ENA primary metagenome ERZ791680 (study PRJEB30046, sample SAMN00715238) | human gut metagenome | study: EMG produced TPA metagenomics assembly of the A metagenome-wide association study of gut microbiota in type 2...
GCGCGATTCCTCCCGCGACTAAAGTCGCAGGTTTCCTCGCGAGTTTCTATGAAAAACCGGACTTCTCTTCGGAAGATCTGTTGCTCTTTTATGCCGTCACGGGCGGCGTGGCGCGTTACGCGGAACAGTTCGTCGTCACTGGGGCGCTCAGCGAGGAAGCGATGATCGAGGAGATATTCCGGGATTCTTCGTATTTCCTTACGGAAGCGGAAGTTTTGCTCGCCAACGAGTTCAAGGTGGAGTCCCGATATTATTCGATCTTGGTGGAGGCGATCGCCCGAGGCGTCACGAAACGTGCGGAGCTGCAGAATTTGGTTCCGGAGATTCAGGTGAGCGGATTGTTGGACCGTCTGCAGAAACGCTACGGAATGATTCGAAAGGTCGAACCGCTTTTCAATATGGATTACCGCAAGGTTCGTAATTCATTGAACGATCCTTATTTGGCCTTTTGGTATGCCTTCGTGCATCGTGAAAGAACACTTCTCAATGCTCATCAATTTGAAGAATTGAAACGTCGCTTTCGTCAATAGTACGCAGATTTCTCCGGAAGAACGTTGGAAGGATGGTTTCGGGAAAAGTTTAGGGAAAGCAAACTCTACCCGCAGGTCGGATCCTGGTGGGACCGCAAAGGCGAAAACGAGATCGATCTGATTGCCGTAAACGACGAGAGACGCATCGCCTGGGTTTTTGAGATCAAACGAAATCCCCGGAAGGTGGATTTGCCTGTGTTGCAAAGCAAAGCAAACGCGATGCTCGCATCCTGTCGTTCTCTTGACGGCTATGAGATTCGCACGAAAGGTTTGAGCATGGACGACATGATCCGTCCCGTGGAGGAAATCGCGCCGTTCGACGCCTGACGCCGGTCTTGGCGGCCAAGGTACCCGGCAAGGCGCGCCCGCGGCTGCGGTGCCCCGGCGATCGGGAGCGCAAAGAGACGCGCCTTTCGGTCGGATAGCTTGCGACGCCTCCTGCGGACGCAAGCTCCGATCGTCAAGTCTCCCGGGGGCTCCGGCATGTCGGCGGGCGAAGGTCTGCGTCCCGTCTGAAGCGGCCGCCCGCAGCCTTCGGTCACGAATGGACGCCTTTTTCCGTTGACGCGTCCGTGAAGTAGATTCGGTTTCGGTCGTAGAGGAGCTTTTCTTCCGGCAGTCCCACGAAGGCCGACACCTGCGCTTCGTAGGAGGCGAAGAGGTCCTGCATGGCCTTCGAGTACCACTCGAAGAAAATCCGCACGCGGCGGCTTCGCCATCCGGCTCGGTTCGTCACGTTGAAGCACTCGACGGGCGGACGAAACCATCCCGGGAGGATCGGCACGAGGGCGCCGCGCCGCAAATCCTCCACGATCTGCACGAGCGGCATGTCGACGGCGACCCCCATGCCGTCGAGAAGCGCCTGGCGGATGGCGAGAATGTCGGTCGAGCGGACGCTCCTGTCGAAAACCACGGGCTCGGCGTCGTCCCCGCGGTAGAGCATCTTCGTTTCCTCGCGCACGGGTCCGTTGTAGACGTAGCCCGTGTGCGTGCGGAGGTTTTCCGGAGAGAACGGCATGCCGAAGCGCTTCACGTACTCGGGACTCGCGACGGGAAGATAGACGTTTCGCCCGCGGCTCATGTAGACGAGCCCCGAGAGGGTGGGTTCGCCCGTGAGCGTCGCCACTTCGCAGAAGCCCTTCTGCACGTCCGCCTCCTTGAGGCCCCCGAGGATTTCGATCGTCATCTCGGGGTGAAGTTCCTTGAACCGGTGCAGAAGTCCGGTGAGGCGGCGGGAAGCGAAGCCCGGGGCCGAGGAGAGGCGGATCTTTCCTTCGAGCGAGCGTCGGTCGTCCGAAATCTGGCTGATGAGCGCGTCGTGGGCGCGAAGGATCGTCTCCATGCGCTTGAGCGCCTGCGCGCCTTCCTTCGTAAGTTCCAGGGGACGGGCGTTGTGCCGCACGAGCGGAACGCCGAGCGCCTTTTCGAGCCCCGTGATCGCGCGCGAAATGTTCGCCGTGTTCACGTCCATCGCCGTGGCGGCGGCCGTAAGCGTTCCCGAGCGGGCAAAGGCGACGAAGTAGCGCCAGGCGGTGAGGTCGTCGAGTTTGGACATGAAGGATTCCTGTGCGAGAGAATGCGAGGCGGACGTTTCGCCGAAGCGGTGCGTCGGGTGCGGTTGGAAAAGAGAGGCTTCCGTTGAGCCAACTTGCCCCAAAGTAGCCGAAATCCCTGGAAAGGGGAAGAGGTTTAATTTGCGCGACGCGCAAAGAGATTTTGCGTCATACGCACTTGCGGCGCAAGTCCCCTCCGATCGAAACTCTTCCCCATGACGAATTCGGACCGATCGGTTCGGAAGACACACCCCACCCAAAGCAAAGGAGAATCGCCGTGCAGCGCGATGAATTTTTCTGGCTTTCCGCCATCAACAAGGCGACGGTCGTCGTGAACCGCGCCGAGGGACTGATCGGGGACGACACGGCAAGGCTCGCCGCCCGCGGCATCCGCGCCGTGGAGGAAGCGGCCGCGGCCGACCCCGCCAAGCGCGTGAAGACCTACATCACCTATGAACCCCTTCTCATCGAGGCGACGAGTCCCGAAGTGACCCTCATTCACGCGGGCCGCTCGAGCCAGGACATGCTCTCGACCGTGCGCATGGCGATCGACCGCGACGAAGCGCTCGTCTTTGCGCACGCCTTCGACGCCGTGCTTGAAAAGCTGATCGCTCTTGCCGAAGCCCACCGCGACACGATCGTCCCGAACTACACGAACGGCGTCGCCGCGCAACCCAACAGCTACGGTCACTATCTCTTGGGCTTCATCCACGCCTTCCTTCGCGACCGCGAACGACTCGACGAGTGCCTCGTCCGCTACGACCGCTCCTCGATGGGCGCCACCGTCCTGAACGGCACGGGCTGGCCTTTGAACCGCGCGAAGATGGCCGAAGTCCTGGGCTTTGCCGCCCCCGTCACGAACGCCTTCGACGCGACCTGCGAATCCCCCGTCGACTTCCCGGTCGAACTCGCTCAGATCGCCGCGTCGTCGGCGCTCCACGTCGGATCCTTCATTTCCGACGTCATGGTGCAGTACGCGCAGCCGCGCCCCTGGATCCTGCTTGCGGAAGGGGGCGAGAACACCTACGTCTCGTCGGCCATGCCGCAAAAGCGCAATCCGGGGCTCCTCAACAACTGCCGCGCCGACGCGTCGAACGTCGTGGGCGAACTCGCGTCCGTGATGCTTCGCGCCCACAACCTCGTGCCGGGCATGGTCGACGCCAAGAGCGTCGCCATGAATACGCGCATGCTCGCGGCCGCAAAGGGCATGATGGAGCGATTCCTCAAAGTCTTGAACAGCCTTCGCATCAATCCCGACCGGGCGCTCGAAGAGCTCAACTCCGACTGGACCGCCTCGCAGGAAATCGCCGACCGCCTCATGCGCGATTACGGACTGCCCTTTCGCATCGGCCACCACATGGCAAGCCGCATGGTGTCCTACGCGAGAAAGGAAAACATTCTCCCGCTCGCCTTCCCTTACGACGTGATGCAAAAGCTCTACCGCGAAGAGGTCGAAGAAGAGTATCCGCAGGCCCCGCGCGAACTGCCCATGTCGGAAGCCGAATTCCGCGACGCCTTGGATCCCCGCAAGATCGTCGCCGCCCGCCGCACGTCGGGGAGCGCCGCTCCTGCGGAAGTCGACGCCATGGTCGCCGGCGCCCGCGAAGCGCTTGCGCGCTCGGTCGCGAAGCGCGATGCCATGGAAGCCCACGTGAAGGCCGCGCTCGACAAGCTCGAAGCGGACTTCTCGCAGTACCTCTAATCGAATGACCGCGGCCGGGGAGGGGAGCCAACCGCTTCCCGACCGCCTGAACCCTCTCAACCACCACACACAGCGGAGAATTTTATGACCGCGCTCCTACCTTGGATTGCCGTAATCGTGACGATCGTCGCGGGCTGGGCGCTTCTGAAGCGCTACTCGACCCACATGGTCCTCCTCTTTTCCGGCCTCGTCATCCTCGTCTGCGTCGCGCTCGCGGGCGTCGACTTCCTTCCAAAAGGCGTGAAGCCCTCGGGCTTCTGGCTCTTCGACATCTTCGCGACCTTGAAGAACATCGCGACGAAGCAAAGCGCCGGCACGGGCTTTCTCATCATGACGGCGGGCGGCTTTGCGGCCTACATGGACCGCATCGGCGCCGCGAAGGCGTTGGTCGACGTCGCCGTGAAGCCTCTGTCCCTCCTCAAGGCCCCGTACCTCGTCCTTGCGGGCGGCTACATCGTGGGCCAGATCCTCGTCACCGTCATTCCGTCGGCGGCGGGGCTTGCGATGCTGCTTTTGGTCGCGCTCTTCCCGATCCTCACCGCCGTGGGCACGTCTCCCGCTGCCGCCGCGGCCGTGATCGGGACGTCGGCGGGCATGACCTTTGCCCCGACCGCCGGGACCGCTTCGCTCGCCGCGAAGGTGGCGGGTCTTGATCCGATCATCTACCTCGTCGAATACCAACTCCCGCTCGCCATTCCGACTTTGATCGTCTGCGCGGTCGCCCACTACTTCGTGCAGCGCTACTACGACAAGAAGGCGGACGACGTCTACGCCGAAGCTTCCGAAGTCAAGAAGTCGGACGCCCCCGAAGTTCCGAAGTGGTACGCGCTCTTCCCGGTCCTCCCGATCTTCCTTCTCATCATCTTCTCGAAGCTCGTCGTCGCGTCGGTGAAGCTCGACACGATCGCCGCGCTCTTCATGGTGTGGGTCTTCGTCGTGATCGTCGAAATCATCCGCAACCGCGGCAACGTCAAGAAGATCTTCAAGGACGCCCTCGCGCTCTTCCAGTCGATGGGCAAGATGTTCACGGGCATCGTCGCGCTCATCATCTGCGCCGAATTCTTCGCCACGGGTCTTCGCGAATCGGGCCTCATTGACGCCCTCATCAACTCCGCCCAGGGCGTGGGCGCCGGCATGGGCTTCATGACGGTGATCCTCACGGCGATCGTCTCGATCGTGACCTTCCTCACGGGTTCGGGCGTGGGCGCCTACTCGTCGTTTGCCGCCCTTGCGCCGGACGTCGCTTCGGGCCTCGGCGGGTCGGTGGAAGCCCTCGTCACGCCGATGCAGTTCGCTTCGGGCATGCTTCGCGCCATGAGCCCGGTCGCGGGCGTCATCATCGCGGTGGCGGGCGCCGCGGGTGTTTCCCCGATGGCCATCGTTCGCCGCACCTGGATCCCGATGATCCTCGGTCTTATCACGACGATCGTCGTCAATCAGATCCTTTTCGGCTGATGAGTCGATCCGACTGAGCGGAAAGGGCCGTCCTTCGGGGCGGCCTTTTCGCAAGGGAACGGTTCGGCCTGCGACATCCCGTGTCGTCTGACGGGAATTTCCGGAAAACGGTGCCGGACTGCGCTACATTGCCTTGGAAGGAGAGGATTTCCTTCTCCAACAAGGAGAGACAGCATGACGGATAACATCGGTCCGAAGGAAGGTTGTTTCGAAGCCGAAACACCCGAAGCGGAGCGTTCTGCAAACGATCTCGAACGCCCGAACGAAAGCGCTTTTGACGGCGCTGCGGAGGCGTCTTCCCGGCGGGTTTCCAACCGGGATGGTCCGCTGATCATTCGGCCGTTCTACAGGGACGGCCGACTCATCATGCCCGCGGCGTGGCGGGACGAGGACGACGAAGACGACTTCTACGAATGCGAAGTCGAGTCGGGCGCGGAAGGGGACGGGGCAAAAGCTTCGCGGGATCTTTGAGCCGCCAAGCGCGGATCAAATGAAGGGCGACGGAATCGCCCCGTAGCAGCCCGTCAGATAACGCTTGCGAAAGTTGTCGACGTTTCGTACGTCTTCGAAATCCGACAGTCTTCGGACCTTTGTGCCTTGGAACCCGCTCTGCGACACGAAGGCGACCTCCGAAACGGAAAGCCGGTCGGAAGCGAGCAACTCGGTGTTGTGGAGCGTGAAGACGAACTGCGACTTACGGTCGTTGTACGCGCGCACCTGAAAGAGCTTGACGATTTCGTGGAGGAGGGCCGGATGAAGCGATTGGTCGAAGTCGTCCGCAAGAACGGTTCCGCCGGTCCGCACGGCCGTCAGAAGGTTGGCGAGAAGGCCGAAGAGCTTTCTTGTGCCGGCCGACTCCGCTTCGAACTCGAACGGGATTTCGCCGCCGTCCTCCGCCAAATGGAAGGTGCGGAATTCCGCGTCGGCAACGGTTGACGACGGGCCGCCCGCGGCGAAGGACGGAAGGAACGGATGGACTCCCGCCGGAAGCGCTTCGACGGACTTGGGCGTTCGCCTCATTTCGATGCGGCGAATCCGGACGTCAAACTTTTGCAGGTATTTGGTGATCAGGGCCAGGGCCGCGCTCTCGCGCTTCGCCTGCGTCGGCAGGTCGAAGGTGTCCGCGAGGCGTGTCACGCCGATTTCGGGCGGAACGCTTCGGTCGAAAAACTGAATCTTGGTGGTGAGACTTCGATGCGCCTGATTGATGTCCGCGTCATAGCCCGGAAAGTTTTCCGCGATGACGGGGAGAGCGGGGCGAAGCTGTTTTTTTGTCGGGGCGTCGAAGCACCGCAGGCGCAGTCCTTCCTCGACCGCTTCCCGGCCTTCCTCCGGTGCGAACGAGAGGGAGCCCTCCCGCAGGCGGAACTTCAGTTTTCCGTCTGCGGAGAGCGTCTCTTCCGTGATGCGGTCTTCCGCAACGGCCGCCGCGTAACAAAAGCGTTTCTCGGCGTCGGACCATTCGAGCTCGATGCGCGTGGTCCGGGGCTCGAGCCTTTTGAGCCGATGCGGTTGGAAAAGCGGGAGCGGCTGCACGAGAGGGTGCTTGTTTTGCGCGAACGAAACGAGCGAAGCGATCGCATGAAGGACGGCGGTCTTGCCCGAAGCGTTCGGCCCGTAAAGCGCCATGCAGGGAACGAGCCTCAGTCCGGCCGTCTCGATGAAGGGATGCCTCGGCGAGTTCGCGTAACCGTTTGGCGCCTTCCGCTGGGCGTAGTGGAAGGTGAGGGTGGCATCCTGAATGCTCCGGTAATTCTGAATTCGGACCCGTGAAAGCATGACCTGGCTCGCTTGGATGAGGTGACTGACATGTAGAGGATAATCAAAAAATTTGTTTATCTCTTCGTATCTGCGTGATGACGACGGTCGAAGCGGCCGTTTCGTCTCCGCTCTTCAAGGAAACCCGCCTGCGGCTCGGGTTTTCCAGAGGAAAAGTGTCGCTTTCGGGCGCACTTCTTTAGAATGCCGCATATTTTTCGTTGACCCGAAGGTCGTGGCCCCTCGGAAGGCCCTCCGATCTTCCGTCGTTTGGTTTTGCACATGGACTGGCTTCGCGCACTCTTTACCGACACGAACGCCGTGGCGCACATCATTCTCGTCTACGCGCTCGTCGTCGCCCTCGGCACACTTCTCGGACGCCTCAAGGTGGCGGGCATTTCGCTCGGCGTCACCTTCGTCCTCTTTGTGGGGCTCGCCGCCGGGCACTTCGGCCTCACGGTGCCGGAGCCCGTGCTCTTCTTCATCCGCGACTTCGGCCTCACGCTCTTCATTTTCTTCGTGGGCCTGCAGGTGGGACCCTCGTTCTTCTCGTCCTTCAAGAGCGGGGGACTGGTTTTGAATCTCCTCACCGTCATGATCGTCCTGCTCGGGATCGTCGTGACGGTCGTGCTCTGGTTCCTTCTCAAGGACTGGGTGTCGCTCCCTCAAATGCTGGGCGTTCACTACGGGGCCGTCACGAATACGCCGGGCCTCGGCGCCACGCAGGAGGCGCTCGACCTTCTTCACTACGAAGGGGAGAACATCGCGGTCGCCTACGCCTGCGCCTATCCGCTCGGCGTCGTCGGGGCGATCTTCTGCGCCGTGCTTCTTCGCAAGGTCTTCTCGATCGACCTTGCGGAAGAAGACAAGCATTGGGAGACGGAAGAAAAGGAACACAACCGCGAACCCATCTTCTTCCACGTGGAAGTCACGAACCCCGCGGTGGCGGGCAAGACCCTCGGGGCGATCCGCGAATTTACGGGGCGCTCCTTCATCTGCAGCCGCATCCTCTCGGGCGGAGAACTCACGAGCCCCACGGCCGAAACGGTTGTGAAGGAGGGCGACGTCCTTCGCATCGTGGCCGCCCCCGACGACCGCCTGCCCGTCACGGCCTTCTTCGGGGGTGAAAAGAAGGGCGTGGATCTCGCGAACGAAAAGTCGCCCCTTGCGACCCGCACGATCCTCATCACGCGCGAAAAGTTCAACGGGATGACGCTCAAAGATTTGGCGCTCAATCAAATGGACGGCGTCAACATCACGCGCGTCTTCCGCGCGGGGATGACGCTCTTTCCGTATTCAAACCTCCATCTGCAGGTGGGCGACCAGGTCTACTGCGTCGGGCCGGAACCCGCGCTCCAGCGTCTCGAGACGCTGCTTGGCAACAAGGTCAAGAAGCTCTATCACCCGAACATCTTCACGATCTTCGTGGGTCTCGCGCTCGGGATCGTCCTCGGGAGCATTCCGATCGCGGTGCCGGGCATGCCCGCGCCCTTGAAGCTCGGTCTTGCGGGCGGGCCTCTGATCGTCGCGATTCTTCTCGGGCGCTTCGGAAATTTCGCCCGTCTCGTCACCTACACGACGCAGTCGGCGAGCCTCATGATGCGCGAAATCGGGATTTCGCTCTTTTTGGCGAGCGTCGGGCTCGCCGCGGGCGAGAGCTTCGTTGCGGCCATCACGCAGGGGAACGGGTTGCTCTACGTACTCCTCGGGCTTTTCGTCACGCTCATTCCGCTTCTCGTCGTGGGCGTCGTCGCGAGAAAGGTCTTTCATATCAACTACCACAGCATCGTGGGGCTGATGGCGGGCGCCACGACCGATCCTCCGGCGCTCGCCTACGCGGCGACGCTATCAGAGAAGAACTCCTCGTCGGTCGCCTACTCGACCGTCTATCCGCTTGCGATGTTCCTTCGCATTCTCACGGGGCAGCTCCTTTTGGTGCTCCTCTGGGGATTCATCTCATAACGCAAGACAAAAGCGCCGGAATTCGCGGTTTCCGGCGCTTTTCGACAGAACGATTACTGACTGAACAGATCGCTGTGCGTGCCGGTACGGGTAAGCGTGAGCACCAACACATCATTTTCTATACGGTAAATGAGGAGCCAGTCCGGCAGAATATGACACTCTCGAAAACCCGCCCAATTGCCGGATAATCCATGATCCCTGCATCTGTCGGGCAACGGCTCCCCCTTCGACAGTAATGCTACGACCTGCTCGAGCAATTCAATCTTCTGTCCACGGCGGATCGCTCGCTTGTAGTCTCGCTTGAAAGTGCTCGTGACCTTGACGGTGTACTTGGTTGCTGTCATTTTTTGAGGTCTGCAAACAATTCGTCAAGATCGTCGTACCCCTTCACGGAAGGGTCTTTTGCAATTCTTTCGGCTTCAAGCATGGCCGCAACAGTTTCCCGGTCGGGTTGGTCAAGTTTAAGGTCAAAAGGAAGACCGCCAACGTAAAGTGACCTATATACGAAGACATTGAAGGCGGTTGTCAAAGACATGCCCAATGCATTGTAAAGAGCGTCAACGTGAGCCTTCACATCCTTGTCCATGCGGACGGTGAAGTTTGTGGTATTGGCAGACATATCATCTTCCTCATTCAGTGAACAAGTGCATTGTACGTCATTTTCAGTAAAAAGGTGATGGTTTGCACGTGAATTGCAATGCAAATTAAAGAAAAATAGCTTGGAGAGTGACAAAAGGAAACGGCCTGCTATATGTTCTTCTCGGACTCTTCATTAGATTCCTCCACTGCTTGCAGAGGGCCTCATGGCGGGCGCCACGACCGATCCTCCTGCGCTCGCCTACGCGGCGACCTTGTCTGAGAAGAATTCCTCGTCGGTCGCGTACTCGACCGTCTATCCCGGGCGCACCGGCTGCGCGTATGCCAAGTTATGCGCTCTTATGTATGACTATCCGCAGTTATGCGCCTTTATGCGTTGTTATGCGGTCCTATGCAGACCTATGCAGTCGTGTGCGGTGTTATTCGGTCGTATTCGGTCGCATGTGCGGATCGCGGGAGGCGGGTTCTTTCTTCAGGCTTTTCCCTCCGTTTTCCTTTTTGCACAAGGAAAACCGCCCCGCGAAAGTTCGGGGGAGGGCACTTTCGCGGGGCGATCGGGATGAGGTTTATTTGACGGCGGGCTGCCAGCGCATGAAGCGGCGCTCAAGTTCGGTGACGGCGCGGTCGATGACGAGCGCGAAGGCCGTCAGGACCAGAATCCCCGCCATCACGGTGTTCATGTCGAAGGTCGTCTCCGCCTGCAGAATCAGGTAGCCCACGCCCTCGGCGCTTCCGAGGTATTCGCCGATCACGGCCGCGACGAAGGCCATCCCGACCGAGGTGTGAAGACTCGAGAAGACCCAGCTCATCGCAGACGGAATGTAGACGGTGCGCATCAGCTGCCGGTTCGTGGCGCCCAGCATCCGCGCGCTCGCCAAGACCGTGGGATTCACTTCGCGCACGCCCTGATAGACGTTGAAGAAAACGATGAAGAAGACGAGCGTCACGCCCAAGGCGATCTTCGAAGCGGGCCCGAGTCCGAACCACACGGCGAAGATCGGCGCCAGAATCACGCGGGGCATGGAGTTCAAGCCCTTGATGAAGGGATCGAGCACGGCCGCGGCCGTGGGGGCGCGGGCAAGCCACAGCCCCACGAAGAGCCCCGAAACCGTCCCGATCACGAAGGCCATCAGGGTTTCGTAGAGCGTCACAAAGAGATGACGGTAGATTTCGCCTCCCGCAAACCACTCCCAGATGCGAAGAAAGATCTGATCGGGTTCGCCGAAGAAGAAGGCCGCCTGACTGTCGTTTTCAAAGAAGAAGGGCGGCACGAGGCCGGGCTTCGTCATGAGCCACCAGAAGACGAAGACCGCGACGAGCAGACCCCACTGGCCGGCCCGCACGCGCCAGCGGGCGCTGCGGCGTTCGCGTTCCGCGCTCGACCTCTTCGTTTCCTGCGGGCCGAAGCCCTGCACAGCAGCCTGACATTGCGTCATGATGTTTTCCTCCTTCAGATCGAATCGCGGTGTTGCCGGTAGCTCTTCATCACTTCGTCGCGTAGCACGTTCCAGATCGCTTCGTGGCAGGCGAGGAAGTCGGGCGTCGTGCGGATTTCGACGACGTTTCGCGGACGCGGCAGTTCGATCGGGAAGTTTCCGATCGGGTGCGAAGCCGGTCCCGCCGAGAGCACCACGACGCGGTCGGACATCGAAACGGCTTCGTCGAGGTCGTGCGTGATGAAGAGAACCGCCTTTTTGGCGCTCTGCCAGATGTCGAGAAGTTCGTTTTCCATCAGCTGCCGCGTCTGGATGTCCAAGGCCGAAAAGGATTCGTCCATGAGGAGAATGTCGGGGTCGGTCACAAGCGTCTGTGCGAGCGCCACGCGCTTTCGCATCCCGCCCGAGAGTTCGTGCGGATAGCGGTCCGCGAAGCGGTCGAGCCCGACGCGCGCGAGCCACGACATGCCCGCTTCGCGCCGTTCGGCTTCGGGAACGCCCCGGTAGCGTAGCCCCATCACGACGTTTTCATAGGCCGTGGCCCAGGGCATGAGGCTTTCCGCCTGGAACATGTAGCCCGCGCGCCGGTTGATCCCCGTGAGCGTTTCGCCGAAGACCCGCACTTCGCCCTCGGTCGGCTTCAAAAGCCCCGCCGCGGCGTTGAGGATCGTGGACTTGCCGCAGCCCGTGGGGCCCACGACGCTCACGAATTCGCCCGCTTCGACCGTGAACGACACGTTCTCGGTCGCCGTGTAGTCGGGCTTGCCGGGTTTGCCGGGGAAACGGCAGGTAACCCCCCGGAAGTCGAGCGCGGGGGCGTCGCCCGTGGATTCGAACCTTTCCTTCATCCTCTCTCTCCGAATCACTTGGCGGTCGTCTTGTCGACGAACTCGTTCGTAAAGACCGTCTTGTAATCAAACGGGAAGTCCTTCAGCTTCGCGTCGACCGTCGCGAGGGCCGCGGAGGAAATCTGCGCGCAGCCTTCGGGGAAGCGCCCGTCGACGGAGAGCGCCGGACGGTTCTTGAGGAACCCTTCGACATAGACCTTGGGGTTGCCGAGGAAGGCCGCGCGCGGCACGACTTTGACGAGTTCGTCGGGGGTGACGGTCGCGAGCCATTTGTCGGCGCGCACGATCGCGTTCGTCAGGCGTTGCACCGTTTCGGGGTTCTTCTCGATGAAGGAGACGGGGGCGTAGAGGCATCCCGCCACCATGGGGCCGCCGAAGAGGGCGTCGGACTCCGCGACGTTGCGCGTGTCGGTGACGATTTGGATCGCGTCGTCCTGCATGAGCTGCGTGATCACGGGGTCGAGCCCCACGAAGGCGTCGACCTGGCCCGCGCGCACCGCGGCGATCGCGCCCGCGCCCGAACCGATCCCGATCACGGCGACTTCGTTCGAGGCGATGCCCGCGCGCTTCAAGACATAGTTCGCGATCACGTGCGACGAAGACCCCGGCGCCGTCACGCCGATGCGGCGGCCTTTCAATTCCTTCACGTCCTTGAAGTTCGGCATCGTCTTGCGGTTCACCGCAAAGACGCACTGCGGAGCGCGGCCCTGAAGCACGAAGGCGCGCATCGCCTGACGCTTCGCCTGCATCGAGAGCGTGTGCTCAAAAGCGCCTGAGACCACGTCGGCGGAGCCGCCCACGACAGCCTGCAGCGATTTGGATCCGCCCTGAAAGTCGACGACCTTGACGTCCAAGCCTTCTTCCTTATAAAAACCCTTCCAGTCCGCGATGGCGGCGGGGAGATAGTAGTAGAGGTTCTTTCCGCCCACGGCGATCGTGACTTCGGTCTTTTCGGGCTCGGCCGCGAAAATCGGGGGCGTCGCAAGACCCGCGGCAAAGAGGGCGGCGCCGCGGCAGAACGTGCGGCGGGAGAAGGGAGCGTTGAAGATTTGAGGCGTTTGGTTCGTCATGACGGTCATCCTTGGTTCGTTTGGGTCTCACGTCGTCGCGAGAGGTTCGAACGAAGGGCCGTCGTGGCGGTTTTGCGCTCGTGCGGGCTGAATGGGGAAGATCCCCGTACGCCGTCCTGCTCGCGATTCTTGGCGGGAGAACGGCGGTGAGTGAAGAAAATAATCAGCGGCCGTCCCCCGTCCTAAGGCGGAGAAGGCTCGTAAGTCGGAATTCCGAGGCGGGCACGAAGCGCGCGGGATCCTTGCGGATCGTGCGTCGTATGGTGAATCGTGCGGTCATGGGGAACTCCGTGGTGGGGAAGAAATCCGGAATGGGATCCGGTCCGAGCGCCTCTTTGTGAGTGCGTAGAAAAGACTTTATTGCAAAAGCTAAGGACTCGCAATAGGTTCGATTGCCTAGGACGTTTGGTGAGGGGAGGAGGGGTTGCGGGGAGGTGTGGCGTTCGTTCCGGAGGAAAGACGGCGTGCAGAACGGGTCGCCGTGCAAGGAAGGGGCGCTTCTAGCGCATTCGGACGGGCCGTGCGAGAACGCCCTTTGTCAGAGTGCTGTAACGCGAATGCCATGTAAGCGGCGGGGACTTCTTACATGGATATCGTGCTGAAAACGGTGGTTTCTTACATGGATACCGTGCTTAAACAGCTTGTTTTATACTTGGATATCGTGCTAAAAATGGTGTTGACATACATGGATATCGTGCGACGCTGTAGGTTGTGATGACGATTTTATATTGCGTTGGAAGTAAAAACTGTGAATGAGGGGGTTGAAGCTGTGATCGATCGAAAAGCGATGGACCGACTAGTTGAGTGGAAGCAGAACCGTCGGGGAGCGACGGCTCTTTTGATTGAGGGTGCGCGCCGGGTGGGAAAAAGTACCTTGGCGGAGGCGTTCGGGAAGCGTCATTATCGCTCGTACTTGCTCATAGACTTTGCCCGAATTCCGCAGGAGGTGGCTGACATCTTCATGAACTTGCGCACGGACATCGACAAGTTCTTCCAGTATTTGAGCGCTTTCTACGGTGTGAGGCTTTACCCGCGCGAGAGTCTGGTCATTTTCGATGAGGTTCAGACTTTTCCGATCGCCCGCGGTTTTATCAAGTACCTGGTCGCGGACGGACGATATGACTACATAGAAACGGGGTCACTTCTTTCGATCCGACAAAATGTTCAGGAGATCGTCATCCCGTCGGAAGAAGAGTCCTTTCGTCTGAACCCGCTCGACTTTGAAGAGTTTCTCGTCGCGACCGGCAATGACTCGCTCTCCGACCTTATCCGTGAAGCTTTCGAGCGGGGGGATGCCGTCCCCGACGCACTTCATAGGAAGGCATCAAGGTTATTTCGCGAGTACATGCTTATCGGGGGTATGCCGCGCGTTGTCGACGTTTATGCACAGACATCTTCCTTTGAAAAGGCCGATGAGGAAAAAAGAAGGATTCTTGATCTTTATAGGAAAGACGTTGCTCGCTTTGCCTACGGTTACCAGGATAAAGTGGGAAGCATTTTCGATGAGATCCCCGCGCAACTCTCGAAACATGAAAAGCGTTTTACGCTTGCGTCGCTTGGCAAATCCGCTCGTTCTAGAACGTACGAAGAAGCCTTTTTCTGGTTGGCGGATGCGCAAATCAGCATTCCCTGCTTTTCCTCGACGGACCCCTCAGTGGGCTTGGCGCTCTCGCGAGATTCGTCAGCGCTGAAGTGCTATATGGCTGACACGGGACTGCTCGCCACGATGAGTCTCCTCACCTCGAACGCAACGAAGGAAGATCTCTATCGCGGCGTGCTGTTTGGAAAATTGTCGCTTAACGAAGGGATGCTCGTCGAAAACGTCGTGGCGCAAACCTTGGTCGCAAAGGGGGATCGACTTTTTTACTATTCGCAGAGTGGAAAGAAGGAGGGTGAGGAACGTCTTGAAATCGATTTTCTAGTCGTTCGACCATTCAAGGATGCCGGAGGAAAGCCCCGAGTGAGCCCGATCGAAGTGAAGTCGTCCGTACGTTTTCGTGTGCTGTCACTCGAACGCTTCGCGGAAAAGTTCCGGGAGAAAATCGGGACGGAATACGTTGTTTATCCCGGCCCTATGCGCAGGGACGGGAGGCGCCTTCTTGTGCCGCTTTACGCTGCGCACTGTCTCTAAGGATTCCCAGGCAGGAAGGAATCGGCCGGTTTCCAAGGTGTGCACGGCAAAGCAATCAGAAACCGTATTCCGCCTGCGGCTTCAGGCTCGCACCCTCGCGTTTGCCGCAGTAGCCGCGCAACCGCATGTCAAAGAGCCAGGGGGAACCCGCCTTCGCGTGGTGAATCCCCGCTTCGTTGCGGATCGTGTCGGTAAAGTCGTACTCGAAGGCCGCGCCGAGGAAGCCCTGCCAGTCGCCTGCCGGGTGTAGAGTCGGGTGCCCATGTGCACAGCGATCTCAACGCAGGTCGGAATCTGCAGAGTCTGGGTTACCAGCCGGGGACTCAGGCGCCGGCTGTAAACAGGCCTAATGCGACGTGCCTCGGCAATAGTTGCAAAGCCTTCAATTTTAGTCGAGGGTTGTTTGCCAATAGCGAAGAGTGTTGAATAATCGCGATTGTTTAGTATCTTCTTTCTTTGTGAGTTAAGGTTAACCATGGATAAATCAAACATCCGGAATCATACGGCCGACTTTCTCATCTTCACTAAGGAGAATGGCGGCAACGGTATTGAAGTTCGTATCGAGGATGAGACTATCTGGCTTACTCAGAAGTTGATGGCTCAACTGTTTGACTGCACCCCTGAAAATGTCCTTCAGCACTTGAAGAAGATTTTCGATGACGAAGAATTGATGGAAGAGGCAACTACTAAGGATTTCTTAGTTGTTCGCGAAGAAGGCTCCCGTACGGTTACCCGCAAGGTTAAGCACTACAACCTCGACGCCATCATCGCCGTCGGCTACCGCGTCAATAGCAAACGTGCCACGGCTTTCCGTCAGTGGGCGACGAGAGTGCTTCGCGACTTCGTGATCAGGGGCTACTTGTTGGACTCCGAACGTCTAAAGAACGGCAAGCTATTCGATCAGTCGTACTTCGACCAACTTCTTGAAGAAATTCGGGAGATTCGCGCTAGCGAGCGCCAGGCCTACCAAAAGGTGACGGACCTGTTCGCAACGGCTTCCGACTACGACGTTGATTCGGACGTTGCCCGCCGATTCTTCGCAACCATCCAGAACAAGCTTCACTACGCGGTTCATCGTCACACGGCAGCGGAGATCATCAGGGACCGAGCGGATGCGGAAAAGCCGCACATGGGCCTCACCTCCTGGAAGAATGTCAAGACGGGCGGCAAGGTCATCCGCACCGATGTTCTCATCGCGAAAAACTACCTCTCCAAAGAAGAGATCGACACGCTCAACCGCTTGGTTTCCATGTATCTCGACATGGCCGAGCTCCGCGCCCGGAAGCACGTTCCCATGACCATGGAGGACTGGGAGAAGCGACTCGACAGCTTCCTGGTATTTAACGACATGGGCATTCTTCAAGGTCCCGGCAGCGTTTCGGCCCAAGAGGCGAAGGAACATGCCCTGGGGGAATTTGAGAAATTCCGCATCAGGCAGGACCACGAATTCCGAAATGCTTTCGACGTACGAATCGCTGCGGATTGGCTGCTCGACGATGCCCGCAAGATGGTGAAAGACGAGGACTGACGTAGGATTTCGACAGCGCAAAGGAAAGAATTTCGAGGACGCAATCGGCGAAGGCTTGTCGCCTCCGGGTGGCGTCGGTCCGAAAACGATCTCGGCTACGACCGTGGCCGGCTCTTTATCTGGCCCGATGCCTTCGAATGGATGCAGACGGCGTACCCGAAGGAATTTGGGCTTCTGCAGAAAACGAACAACTGACAGATCGTTCTTCCCGATCGACTGTTGGACTTCGCCCGTCAGCACGGTGCGCTCGTCCTCCTGCACGAGTCAATCGGCATTACCGGCGTCGGCCGCTTCAAGATGAGCGAGAGCGCCCCGGAAGACGGCCGCAATGAGGAGGTTGCCCAACGTTGCCGTAGCAACATCCTTCGCGTCGTTCGGCAGGTTCACCACCACACGACGTCCGAAGAATCGCTTGACCTCGTGTTCTACAGCAACGGCGTCCCGGTGGCGACGGTGGAGGTCAAGACCGACTTCAAACAGGGGCTCACCGGATCAAAAAAGAACCTCTCCGACAATGGAAATCCGCTAAAATTTCTGGATCTTGCAATCAAAAGGATGCGGGCCTTCGGGCCCGCCCGTCATCCGTCGGGAGGAAAACATAATGGCGCGGCAGACGAAAGAACAGCGCAGAAAGCAGCGAAAGGCCAAGGAACAACGCAAACGCGAGAGCCGCCGGCAGGAAATCATCCGGTCGGCGATCATGTCCGACGGACTTTTTCAGGCGTTTCACGCCTACTGGTTCATTTTCCGGACGATGGAGGAACGGGCTCCCTTGTTGGATGTCGTGTCCCGGAAGACCGGGCTCTCGTACGACCGGGCTCACGGGCTCTTCACCGGTCTTTTCCTCGGTCTTTTGAGCTGTGTGGATCCGGAATTCCTCGACGAAGAACTGTTGGAAACCGTCAGCAAAATGATGTCTTCCAGTGTTCCGTCGACGAACGAACCTTCCGAAGAGGAAACGGTCGATCCCTTCGTTCAGGTCGAACTGGTCGAGCATTTCGCCGACGTTTCCCGAATGATTTCGATCGCGGAACTTCTTTCGTTGGGGATGGACGGTCTCGAAGAGGTCGATTCAGTGGAATACAAGGCTCTGAAGGCGGCGGTTTCCCGTTTTGTCGCCGCGGACTTCTCGGATTGCGAGATCGTGGACCCTGAGGACAGCGCCCGCGTCTTCCAATACGACCCCGAAGAGGTTTTCGAACCCTGGATCGACCAACTTCTGATGCGCGAGACGAGCGAACCCGACGAGGAGGAGTGCGTTCGCCGAACCGACTGCATCACTCAATTTCTGCAGAAGGCGATCGTTCGTCATTTGGAGGCTGAAGACCATCCCGAGGACGAGTGCGACGAATTCCAACGGGCACGTGTCCACGGCGAAATCGTTTCTCAGATCCTGTACTTGACGGCGAGTCGGCACGACACGAGGTCGGAAGAGGAGGACGGTCGGTACGAAGAGTGGATCGAGCAACACGCCGGAACCGCTCCCGACGAAAGCGTACAGGCGGAAATCCGCGCGATGATCGAGCCCGAAGCGAAAGCGTTGGGAGCGCTCCCGCAGACCGATTTCTATCGTTTGATTCTGGTCGCCGCCCGCTTGGCATTCGGGTTCTTCCCTGGGACGGCCCGGTCCGTCGGTGCTGCGGGCGCAAGTTTCGTCCGCTCCGTGATGGACGCGCTGGACCCGACGTTGATGAAGACGCTCGAGGACGAGGAAGAGAACTTCTTTCAGCGGATGATCGAAGAGTCGGACAATCTGGACGCCTGAACGATTCGGCCGGACGGTTGCTTCGATTACCAGTGGGATCCCCTGCGAACCTTTGCGGCGCAGGGGATTCGTTTTTTTTATTGACCGAGCTGAAAGCGCTTTGCTCAGAAGCCGTATTCCGCCTGCAGCTTCAGGCTAGCACCCTCGCGCTTGCCGCAGTAGCCGCGAAGCCGCACGTCAAAGAGCCAGGGGGAGCCCGCCTTCGCGTGGCGAAGCCCCGCCTCGCCGATCCCCGTGGCGCCCCGGATCGATTCGCCGCCGCGGATCTCGACGCCGTTCGCCTCGTTGCGAAGCGTCTCCGTGAAGTCGTACTCAAAGGCCGCCCCGAGGTAGCCCTGCCAGTCGCCCGCCGGGGCGTAGAGTCGGGCGCCCGTGCGCACGCGGTGGTTGTCGACGCTCTCGAAGCGAAGCGTCGTCGTGCCGTCCGAATCCTTGACGCGCGCGGTGTCGCTCGGCAGATACGTGAAGAAGTACTTCCCGAAGACTTCGAGCTTGAGGTCTGCCGTCACCGGGAAAATCCGGCCGAGCCCCGCATGGGCCGCGGCGTAGAGCGAGCGCGTCTTGTAACCGTGCGAGAGGCCGTCGGCCCCGACGAGCCCGTGATCGACGTCGTTTTCATAGCGCCCGACCCGAAGCGAGCCTTCCGCGTAGAAGCCGTTTTCGAGAAGATGCCGCGCGGACGTTCCGACGCCGTAGTAGGTCATCGTGCCGTCGAGTCGGCGCGTGAGACCCGAAAGCCGCATCGAGTCGTCAAACTCCCCGCGCCCGGTTTCCGCAAAGAAGTTGACGCGGGCGATGCCCGAGTCGGTCTCGACGCTCGTTCCCGCGCCCGCGAGGAAGTTCATGCCGCGCACGGTGAGTTTGCCGGAGGACTCGTACTTGACGTCCGCGCCGTTCATCACCGCGAAGGTCTTGGGACCGAGGCGGTAGTCCTTCGGGGGTTCCGTGAGGGTGTCGCCCACGATTTCCGCGGCCTGGCCGAGGAAGGTCACCGCCATGTTGCGGTGGTTCGTGACGAGCGCGAGCTGCCGGTTCGCCACGGGGGCGTCTTCGAGTTCGAGAACGATCGACTTCCCGTCTTCGGCGTTCACGATCCGGCCCTCGACCTCGGTCGTGATGCCGGTTGTGAGCGCGATCGCCTGGCCTTCTCCGTCGTAGAGGGGATTGAGCGTGAGGTCGGTATGGTTGCCCGCCTCGATGAGCGTCATCGATTCGCCGAGGTGCGCGTCGGCGCCCCTTTCAAAGACAAAGCCTCCGTCGACGAAGGTGAAGGTGGTGCCGCTCAGGTCCAGGGTTTCGTCCGTGACGGTCCCGTCCCAGGTTTCGTAGGGCGTCATGTCGACCCTGAGCACGGTGCCGTTCGCCTCCCAGGGGACGGCGTTGAGTTCGATTCGATCGAATCCCTTGATCGAGGAGACCTCGCCGCGCCAACCATAGAGGCGCAACGCGTTGTCGTGAATGTCGTTTTGCTCTGTTCCGCCGAAGCGTTGAGCGCCCACGAACCGGGCTTTCGAGAGGCGTTTGTCCCAGTTGCCGTCGCCCACGATTTCGACGGCGTTGTCCGTGAGCTCGCAGCCTTCGGAAGCGGAGAGTTGGCCCGCGATGAAGAAGGCGGTTTGGTTTTCCTTGAGATCGAGCGTCACGTTCTCAAGACGAATGACGTTGCCTGCGATCCTGCCGTCGAGACCGCCGTACCCTACGTGGAGACCGCCGTAAACGAAGATGTTGCTCCCCGAGTCTCTCCTGAGCGTCGTGTTCGAGATTTCGACACGATTTCCAATCACGTCGCCGCTCGCATTCATGGCGGCTCCGAAGGAGGACGAGTCGATCGAGGAATTGTTAACCGATAGAAAGTTGTTGGCGAGCGTAGAAGGTGCGGCGGATCCTGCCGTAGCGGCGAAGAGGTCTACTTGGACGTAAAGGTTCTTGGCGTCATCAATGATGATCACGTTTTCCGAGGCATTGCCGCTGTTGGTGTTGGCAGCATAAGCCATGTTGAGGCGGCCGTTCTGAAGTCCCTTGATCTCAAGACGGTTGCGGGTGAGCGTGCCGACCTCGGCGTAGGCAACTTCAACGTCCGCGTCCGCTCGGAAGTTCCCGCCGATGATTTCGATCTTGTTGTCGGCAAGCGTGAAGCCCGCGTCCGTAACGTCGTTTTCCGTGATCGTGTTGTTTGCGGCGAAGAACATCGTCTGCACGCCGAAGTCGCCGCCCGTAACGCGGACCCAGTTGCCGCTCATGTCGCCCGTGCCTTCGGCGGCGGTAAAGGTGAACTTTTCGCTCGGCGTCGTATCGGAGGGTTTGAGCTTGAAGTTTCCTCCCTTGATGACGATGGCGTTGCCGTTTGCTTCCTCGGTTGCATGGTGCGCGGCAACAAAGGACTGCACCGATTCTGTCGCCAGGAAGTCACCCTCCGAAAAGAGAAGCTGATTTCCGTTTTCGACCGCGGCGCCCGAAGCTCCGAAGAAGTGGAACCCCGAGACGTCGTTTCCGGAGAGAGCAAAAGTGAAGACGTTGCCGCTGTGAGAACCTTCGGCGCTACCGCTGTAGGTATGTTCCTGAGACTTGTCGATCCAACGGTCAAGGTCGGCGACCGTCGCGAAGCGGTCTTCCGAGGCGGAAAGGGCGCCGGCGGCGAAGAGCGCGCCCGCAAGGAGAGAGAGTTTCCCGAGGGACGGGAAAACGAAGCTGAGCGTGTACGGGAAAAGCGCGCGGGAAGAAATGTGCATGTAGGTTCCGATGTACGTGGAAAGAAAATGTCTTTCCGTGAAGAGGATCGTTCATCCTAGAGCTTTTTCTTGCCGTAAGTTCCCGAAACGGCACTTTATTTTTCTATTGATGCGATAGTGTGTAAGTTTTAGTTTCCGCTTCTCCGTAGGGAGGGAGTGGTGAATAAGTGAATGCAATGTGTTTTTCCGAGATGAAATGTACGCTTTTTCGTTGTAGGGTAGCGGGTATTGGGATAACCCTAAATTTTCTTGCTGAGTCTCTCGTCGGGGTCGGGTGCCGAGGGCGTGGGGAAGGGCGTCGCCGGACTCGAAGGATGAGGCAAAAGGAGGGCATTAACTTGGATTTCGTACTGAAAACGCCACTTCCATACCCGGATATCGTGCTGATCGGAGGACATTTTTACCGGGATTTCGTGTTCGGATCACGATTGTTTTTGAGGAAATCTGCTCTACGGCACAGCAATGCGGAACTTCGACAAACGACTGTGCGGCGTGTTCGGATCGCGCCCCGTCAGTGTGCGGCTTCTCTTGAACGTGGCAGGCCCGGCTCTTCGATCTCGGAACTCTTCTAGAGGAACTCGTACTTACCCGCATGAATGCCCGTCGGTCGACCTTTATCCTTTATCCTTTGTCTCAAGACTTGGGGCGAGGCGGCAGAGACCGCCCGCGCAGGTCCCTCTCAACCATCGATTGGAGAACTTCTATGTTCGGAGTCATTTGTACGCTTTTGGCCGTCGTGCTCTTGGCGTACTTCGTCATCAAAAACTACTACCCGCCCGTCATCCTGTTGGTGCTCGGCCTCGTGCTCCTTCTCATCGGCGCCTTCATGGGCAACGACCCGGTGTCGGCGAAGACCGCCACGAACTTCCTCGGCTTCGACCTCGCGCAGGCCGTGACCGACCTCACGAAGAGCCGTATCGGGGGCTTGGGCCTCAACATCATGGCGATCGGGGGCTTTTCGGTCTACATGAACAAGATCGGCGCCTCGAAGGCCCTCGTGAAGCTCTGCGTGCGTCCGCTCTCGGCGATTCACTCGCCTTACGTGCTCTTGGGCCTCACCTACGTCGTGGGCCAGTGCATGGCGCTCTTCATCAATTCCGCCGTGGGCCTGGGGCTCCTTCTCATGGCTTCGGTCTATCCGCTTCTCGTGCAGCTCGGCGTTCGCCGCGCCGCGGCCGCCGCGGTGATCGGTTCAACCTGCTGTCTTGACCTGGGTCCGAGCTCCTCGAACGCCATGCGCGCCGCCGACCTCGTCGGCACCGACGTCGTCACCTACTTCGTGACGGGCCAGATTCCGGTAGCGATCTGCATCATCATCGCGGTTGCCGTCGGCCACGCCCTCGTGCAGCGCTGGTTCGACCGCCGCGAAGCCGCCAAGGGCATTTCCGACGATGCGGGCGCCGTCTCCGGCAAGACCGAAGACGCCTTCGCCGGTGCGGGTCCCGCCTTCTACGCGATCCTTCCGATCCTGCCGCTCTTCCTTCTCATCATCTTCTCGCCGATGGTCTACAACGGGATCAAGCTCAATCTCGTCACCGCGATCATCGTCTCGATCCTCGTCGCCTTCGTCGTGGATCTCGTGAGCCGCCGCGCTCTGAAGGACGTCTGCAAGGACTTCGGGGCCTTCTTCGAAGGGATGGGGAAGGTCTTCACCTCGACCGTTTCGCTCATTATCTGCGCCGAACTCTTCGCTCTCGGTCTCACGAAGATCGGCGGCATCTCGACCATGATCCAGATGGCGGCCGCGCAGCAGGACGTGGGTCTCTACCTCATGCTCTTCGTCATGATGGCCATCATGACGATCGCGACGATCGTGACGGGGTCGGGCAACTCCGCCTTCTTCGCCTTCTCGCCCCTTCTTCCGGAAGCGGCCGCGAGCGTGGGCTACAACACGATGGCGCTCGTCATCCCCGTGCAGTTGGCGGCGAGTCTCGCCCGTCCGATGAGCCCGATCTCGGGCGTCATCATCGCCGTCTCGGGCATCGCGGGGCTGACCCCCATCGAACTCATCCGCCGTACGATTCCGGTCATGATTTTCGGCATGATCGTGAACGTCGTCGCGGCGCAGATTTTCCTGTGATTCTCACGTAAGGAGATTCAAAAATGGCATATCTCATCAAGGGTGCGCACGTCTTTGCGCCGGAAGACCTCGGCGTCGTCGACGTCCTCACCGTGAACGACAAGGTCGTGGCGGTCGGCAAGGACCTCTCCGCCCAGCTCCCCGACCTCGAAACGATCGACGCCAAGGGCCTCGTCATGACGCCGGGCTTCATCGATCAGCACATCCACGTGACCGGTGGCGGCGGTGAAGGCGGCCCCAAGACCCGCACGCCCGAACTCGTTCTCTCCGAACTCGTCGCCTGCGGCACCACGAGCGTCGTGGGCGTCTCGGGCACCGACGGCACGAGCCGCTCGATCCCGAATCTTCTCGGCAAGGTCCGCGCTCTGCAGGCCGAAGGCGTCTCCGCCTGGATGTACACGAGCAACTACGCCTATCCCCCGACCACGCTCACGAGCTGCGTGCGCGACGACCTCTATTTCGTCCCCGAAGTCCTCGGCGTCAAGATCGCCATGGGCGACCACCGCTCGAGCTTCCCGACCGAAGACGAAGTCATGCGTCTTTTGACGCAGATCCGCGTGGGCGCAATGGTCGCGGGCAAGCTCGGCGTTCTGCACATTCACCTCGGCAACATCGTCGGCCCCTTCGACATGTTCCTTGACTGCGTCAAGCGCGGCATGCCCATTCAGCACATCCGTCCGACGCACTGCGCGCGCCACCCCGACGTCTTCAAGGGGGCGATCGAGTTTGGTCTCGCGGGCGGCTACGTCGACATCACGACGGGCGGCTCCTGCGCCGTGGGCACTCCGGCCGCGGGCGTCAAGGCCGTGCTCGACGCGGGCGTGCCGCTTGACCACGTGACGATGAGCTCCGACGGTCACGGCTCCGTTCCGCGCTTCAACGAAAAGGGCGAAATGGTGGGCCTCGGCGTGGGCGGCGTCGCCTGCAACCTGAAGGAAGTGAAGCGCCTCGTTCAGGAAATGAACGTTCCGATGACGACGGCTCTTTCGGTCGTCACGGCGAACGTCGCGAAGGCTCTGCAGCTCCCGGGCAAGGGCTTCGTCAAGGCGGGCGGCTCGGCCGACCTCAATCTCTTCGACGAAGATCTCAACCTCGTGCACGTCTTCGCCAAGGGCCGTCAGATGATGCGCGAAGGCGAAATCATCGTGAAGGGAACGTTCGAGGAATAATCCCGATCGGGCTCTTTATTTGAGAGAAATCCGCGTTGTCCTTCTTTGGGGCGGCGCGGATTTTTTGTGCCCGGAGAAAAGGAAGCGGGCTTCCGAAGCTGAAGAAAGGCGCGGACGCAAGGACGGGCGGGACCGGGGAATCCCTTCAAGAGTGAAAGGAAAGGGGAGGCGACGAAAGAGTCCGGTCGTTTGAGCGGCGCCGCCGTCGATCCAGAACGGACGACGACGGTCGTCACGTCGATGGGCAATGACGTCTCCGCCGACAAGCAAAAAGCCCGAGTCGCGCCAACGACAAGGGCTTTAAGCTTTTTTCGGAGGAGAATGGCGATGAGAAATCGAAATAACTCGCCAATCTCCGTAGAGATCATAGCACGCCTCGTAGAAAATTGTGTTTCCGTATTCCGGTGATTTGTGTGACGGGGATGACCGTAATGATTTGAGTGATTAAGCCTAAATTAGGATAAGAAAATCCGTATAGAGGACCCGAACAGATAGGAATAGATC